>LFFM01002404.1_pt1 | contig 12397 bp, 7 predicted proteins | sample 643131 | NCBI WGS metagenome assembly LFFM01 (sample SAMN03777445, study PRJNA286221) | soda lake metagenome | biome: soda lake; feature: Kulunda steppe; material: water; isolation source: sample Tc-Br brine of Tanatar trona crystallizer | place: Russia: Kulunda steppe | collected 2011-07
GAAGACCGCATTGAGGAACACAGCGAGGACGTTCAGCTGAAACAATCCATCTTGGACGAGACGTACAACAACCGGACAGGAGTTGAGCGAACCAATGACGCGGTCAAGGACTGCGGCCTCGGGCACGTCCGCGCCCGAGGCCGCGTCCACGCACGAACAGAAGTGTTCGTTGCGCTCTGTCTCCGGCTCGTTGTTGCCATCACTAACTACGAACGAGGAAACGATCCGGGCTGTGAAAAGCTATGAGATAGATTCTATGACAGGCTCGTAGTTGACTAACACATGACGCAATTGCTTCAACCCACAAGGATCCGTCTGAAACAAGCGGGGACTTGCCCCCCAACCCGGAAGACCGACCGCTTCAACCCCACAAGGGTCCGTCTGAAACGATGTCGAAGACAGCTATGGCTGGTGCTGCTGATTCCAGATGTCGACGGCTTCTCATCATGTAGAGTCGAATCTTTGAGCTTGATTATGACCGCTTGGTTCAGAGATCTCGGTTAATTGTCTGAATACTTCCCGTATTGTCTCCGAGTTTGTAACTGGTCGGGCAACTGCAGGAGCCGCCTGACAGAGACACCCGCCACGAACGCCGTCGGGACTGTGACCCCGGTACAAATGTCCGGTCGGTCTACCCGGGGAAGCCGTCTGGGACCATGCGGTGACATACAAAAAGTAAGTGTCGACTGAAACTACAAATAATATCCAAACCACTGTACAAAAGTGAAGATTCCAGTGATATCACTCAGAGCTGTCGGGCTAATCGTTCGGTTCCGATGAGGGCGACAGCTATCAACACAAGCACAAGCACACTAAACACCAGTACAGTCGATACAACACTTACAACTGGGTCTAGAACTTGTCGAATTGCGGTATATGCCAGTACAGGAATTGTTCGCGTGTCGACGCCAGTGAGAAACATCGCCATGATGAATTCTTGGAGGCTAACAATAAACGCAATGACCCCTGCGGCGATCAGCCCTTCTCGAATTTCAGGCAAAACTATCTCAAAGAACGTACGGTACGGGCTGGCCCCCAAATCAAGAGCTGCATCTCTGAGGTCCCAATTGAATCGAGAAAAGACGGCCTGCATAATGAAAAACACCAGTGGGGTAGCCCATAGGGAGTGGGCGATGATCACCCCGACGTACGATTGGTGAAGACCATATTGGCTCAACAGACTAAGTAATGCGACGCCAATGATGACTGGTGGGATGAACAACGGCAGCACGCTGACGAGCATTAGCCCACTAGTGAGGCGTGACTGACGATCTTTAACACCGAGCGCAGCTGCGACACCGAGGGCGGTTGATATTACCATTGTCCCTACGCCGATGATGAGACTGTTGAACACGGCGCCGATCCAGCTTGCATCCTCAAGGAATTCACCGTACCACTGGAGAGTGAATGATTCCGGGGGGAACGTAAGATAGCGAGCTTCGGTGAAAGATGTGATGATGACGATTAACAACGGCGTAATAAGCAGAACGAATAACGTTACGTACCCTGCTCGAAAGAGGCCGAGCATAAGTTTCTGATTAGTTCGCATACTCGAGATCACCTCCACCGACGCCTAGGAACCGAAACAGTAGGAGCGTCGTGATGACGACGCCGACGATGATTATGATTCCGAGTGCACTAGCCACGGGCCAGTTGAAATCAGTCAACATGAGCGAGTGTATCTCGATGGCGATGGTCCGTTGTCCACTGCCGCCAAGTAAATCCGGGGCAGCAAAGGAGCCAAACGTCCAAGCGAGACTGATGACGGCACCGACTGCAATACCGGGTTTAGCCTCCGGAAGTATGACGTCGTAAAACGCCTGAATCCGAGATGCTCCGTGGACCCAAGCCGCTTCAAGAACCTCCTCGTCAATAGTCGTCATCACACTGTAGATTGCGAGTACAGCATATGGGAAAATCGTATAGATCTGTCCTGCAGTGGCACCGAACATGTTGTTGACCAGCCGGATGGGTTCTTGAATGATGTTCAACGCCATCAATAACTCGTTGGTCGGGCCTGTGGGAGAAAATATCAGAATCAGCGCAAATAAGCGCACGACTAAAGTAGTCAGTAGGACAAGAATGACAGATATCAATAATATTTGCTTCAATAAACCGTCAGCACGCCAAAGAACGTATGCGTAAAAGGTTGCCAAAACAACCGTGACAACTGTCACAATGACTGTAAATAAGATTGTAAACCCGATAATATCGTGTAGTATCGGGTCGGTCGCTATCTCTCGATAACTGTCGAGTGAAACCGTCCCAGATTCGTATATCGAATCGGGTGTCGGTTCATAGAGACTAATCCGAATGAGTAGCAGGATCGGGACGATGAAGAACAATAATTCAAGCGTTACCAGTGGTAAGAGCAAAATAAACTTCTTTTGCTCAGCAGTATTGGAACCTCTCAAACGTCGTAATGGATCCAATATACTAATTATCTTATACATTTTCTATTCTATCCCCTTCAGGTGTGAAGTACAGGGCATCAGACACGTCCCAACCGACCGTTACCTCCTCTCCCTCTTCGACGTCTGGTGCGGTCCGCTCAGACCGGTCTATAAAGATATCAGCATCCGAGTGTGTTCCGACGTAGTAGCGAACATCTTTTCCTCGATAGATAACATCAGTGACTTTGCCAGTAAATGTCTCTGTCACAGTGTCCCAGTCACTCTCGGTCCGAAACTTGAGACGATCCGGCCGTAATGAGATGGATATCTCCTTCTCCGAAGAGATGCCAGTATTATCTGACATTGAGTGACTTTTGGGCACCCTCACGCTCTCCCCGAGTGAGGGAACCTCGACTTCCTTAGCGGAATCGTCGGATGGTTTGGCTGTAACGATGTTCGTATCCCCGAGAAATGTCTCGATAAACAAACTATTGGGATCTTTGTATACCTCATCGGGACCCCCGATCTGTACTACTTTTCCGTCGTTGATGACTGCGATCCGATCCGCGATAGTAAATGCTTCTTCCTGATCGTGTGTCACGTGGATCATCGTCTGATCGAACTTTTCTTGTATCCGCTTGAGTTCGATCTGCATCTGCTCACGGAGACGCTTATCCAAGCTTGAGAGAGGCTCGTCTAGGAGTAGAACCTGCGGATTTAGAATCAGAGACCGTGCGAGGGCGACACGCTGTTGTTGTCCGCCGCTTAATTCAGATGGATATTTGTCACGGTGAGCCTGCAGTTCGATCGTTTCAAGCAATGACTCTGCCTTTTCGACTCGTTCGGATTTGTCAACTCCATTTACTTTCAGTCCAAACGTGATGTTTTCTAAAACGGTCTTTTGCGGGAAGAGTGCCCACTCTTGGAAAACCATGGCACAGTCTCGATCATAAGGTGGGGCGTCAGTTACCACTTTGTCGTCGATATAAACATCGCCTGATGAAGGTGTCTCAAGCCCGGCGATCGTCCGAAGGAAGGTGGATTTACCGCACCCGCTGGGACCTAAAAAGCAAAGTAATTCCCCCTGATTAACGGAAATACTGGTTTGATCAATCGCAGTGAGATTGCCGAAGTGTTTCGTGAGACCGTCAGTCTGTAGAGCAATCTTATCTGCGCCAGATGCCTTGTGCTCAGTGCTCGGTTCCGTTGACTGAGAGTGACTAGGTGTCATCGGATGTTCCCGTTGTTACCATCGGTCCGTGTATGTTCTTCGAAACGGCTGCGCAGAACAGTTGGGTTAGCCAGCCAAGACATGTGATCAATCATACACACTTGTTTCATATTGATCCAATTTGTTAAACGATGAATTTAGCTATCTTGTCTAATTTGTTCAAATCCATCTGTGAGGTCCCCTTGAAGCTCGCCTAGCCTATCGAAGTTTGCAAAATTGATCGACTCAACTTCTTCATTTGAGGTGGGATATGCCTCAGCAGTAATATCCGGATAGTTAGCCTCACTACTTGCCATGAAATTAAACCCGGTTTCTGCCCACTCTGTTTGCACCTCTGGCTCTAACATATAGTTCAAGAAACGTTCACCCTCTTCACGGTGATCAGTTCCACTTACCGTACAGTAGTTATTGACGTATCCACCGGTTAATTCAGGAATATTGACGCTGATACTGTCATTCACTTCTGCCTCGGAGAACGCCATCCCAGAGTACCACATCGCTTTCGTAATGATCCCCTGCTCAATGCCATTGAAAATCTCCGCGGCGGAGCCCGTCCAGATATCCACGTTCTCAGCGATCCGTGCGAGCTCTTCATTTACTGCTTCGTGATCGTCCTGGTGGTAAAGTTCCTCTATTCCGTCGCGTTCACTGGCCAACAGTGCGCCGATCATCATCGGATAAATATAGAAGACTCCCTCGAACCCGATGAAATCATCCGTCTCTTGTAGCGTTTCCCAATCTGGTGAAGTTGCTTCACTGTCGTCATACGCGACAGCGAGTAACTCTCCATCTGTGGGGACGCCGAATTCGGTACCTTGTCCGGGTTTATCCCTGAGGAATGGGTACACATCCTCCAAATTAGGCACGTTTTCTTCCCGCAGCTCGTTATACAGACCGTCGTTCACACCAAGATTGTAGAAGAGTTCATCGGCCGACACGACGTCGTAAGGTGGATCATCATCAGGTGCGGCCTGAATTTCTGAAATGATCTCACCGCCGGCGGGAGTCACATTCACTGTCGTCCCGGTTTCTTCTTCATACCCCTCGGCCACTACTTCTTCAAATCGGTCGGCGTATGCTCCGGCCCACACGGCCACATCAAGTTCGATGTCATCGCCACTACCCATACATCCCGCCAAACCGAGGGCTGAACCGGCCGCCCCCGTCGCTAAAACAGCACGCCGGGACACATGTAGTTTCTTTGAGTTGACACTTCCGGACCGTGGGTTCTGTGTATTCTTGTCTGGCATGGTCTGACTTTGAGTGTGATTGACTGTCATTTGCCGGAATACTTAGTACTTATGCTTGGTTTCGGGTTAGTGATCGTATATATTCTATATTTGCTCATCATTGTAATATAGATCAGGTCTTAGTGTCAACATCGGATGATTCTATGAACTCCGTTTGGGGGGTTTCCGGGAGGCCTAGAGCCCTTTCGAGTGTATATGCCGCTCGGAGGAGAGTCTCCTCTGCGAAATGGTCGCCGACAAACATCAGTCCCGCTGGAAGTCCTTCTACAGTCCCTGCCGGTACAGTGATAGATGGATTCCCGGTAAGAACGAATGGACAGGTGTTCTTGGTGGGAGGGAACGTCCGTTGTATCTTGTCGACTCGGTTTAGTCCCGGTTCATGTTTGAGGGGTTTTGTCGGAACCGTCGGCATAGCAATGACGTCGGCATCAGCCAGAACTCTGGCGTATTCATCCATGAGCGCGTAGCTAAGATTCTGTGCCTTTGCATATAGGGTGTTCTGCTGCTTCTGATTGAGATACTCCATCGCGAGTAAGGTGGCTTTCGCAGCGTCAGTCAACTGATCAGCTGACGACTGCCATGACTTCGAAAAGATCTGCGAGAGCGTCGTATTATACCATCCGTCAAGGAGTGATCCCTGTGCACCCTGTTGTAACACTTGTAATCCACCATAACTCCAGATCAATAGAGCGATCGGTGGAGCCTTCAGATGCATTGGAACCGAGACCGTTGAGACGGATGCCCCTGCATCTTCAAGCGTGGCGATCCCTTCACGCACTACGTCGTTTATTTTCGAATTGCTTTCGGGATGGTTGAACCCTTCGTCAAGCAGCGCAATCGAGAGGTCGGTTACGTCATCTTCTAATGCAGAGGTATAGTCATACTCGGGGAGTTCTTTGGGTTGTCTGGGATCGAAGCCATCTGTGCCGGCAATCACTGTTAACGCCTCAGCGACTTCCTCAACCGATCGGGCCATTGGCCCGACATGGTCAATTGACGCATCCATCGGAATGATCCCAGTATAAGGAACCAGTCCCGTGGTGGGGGTGAGACCAACCACTCCACACCAAGCAGCAGGTATCCGGATTGATCCACCTTGGTCAGCGCCGATGGCGATATCGACCTCACCGGCAGCGAGTGCGGCCCCACAGCCGCTTGATGATCCGCCAACAAGGTACTCCTCATCCCACGGATTCGTCACTGGGCCATATGCGGAATAGTCCCCTGAAGCTGAGAATCCAAATTCGTCCATATTGAGCTTTCCTTCTATTTTACCACCTGCTGCAAGCAGTCGCTGCACAACTGTTGCCTCGACATCAGGGATGTATCCCTTGAGTAACTGGGAGCCACCGGTCATCTCAACTCCGGCCAAGGCTATGTTGTCTTTAAGACCGATACGCTTCCCTTCTAAAGTTCCAGTTGTCTCCGTCTGGACTTCTGCCTTCGTGATCCACACGTTATGCGGATTCCTTTCAGGCTGTCTCCCCGACGTACGGTTACCGTAATTAAATTCTGTAGGTTGCTTAGGAGGTTCAGGCGTTTTTTTGATCGTCTCATAATCATCGAAGGTGATCTCCGACAGTCTGTGATAGTCACGAATTTCGTCTTGTGAGAGTTCGATGCCAAGGCTTTCTGCAATTTCGGCTAACTCCCTCTCCGAGGGTGTGCGTAGCATGCCACGAATGACTATCATAAGGAGTGCGTTCATAAATGTATCCATCATAAGAGTGAAATATATCACGCATAGGTGAGCCACTTTATGTGGTTCAGTTTCCTGCGTATCTCGCATTCCTTGAGAAGGCTACTATAACCCGATGATCCTCCACCGAAAAAGAAACTGTAGAAATCATCGTCTTACTAATGACGCTATGGTTGTTTCAATATACCCGCTCTGACGTGACTAAATCCGATGTAACAAAATAACTTATTTCTACGGACGCAAGCGTTAAGTGGCACACAAATTATTACTGGTGTATGTCGCTCTTCGATATCCAAGCACCACCAATTGAGCGCCCCGACGTCTTTGATCATGAATTTGTCCCAGAACCCTTGCCAGTTCGAGAAGAGGATTTCACGCAGGTGCAAGATTATATTCGGAATGCTATTTCTAGTGGAGGGGGTGTAATCTTACTGCGTGGTCCTCCCGGGACAGGCAAAACGACGATTGTTCGAAGAGTCATTGATTCCGATTGTGAAAACACACCTAACGATTGGATATATTTTGAGGCGAACCCGGAAAACAGCTCCTACAGAGAACTGATCCGGTTCGTCAATGCTCTCCGTTCCGGACCCTCGTTAGGTAAGACCGGATATTCACGGGATACCATACAGACTGAACTGGAACGAGAACTTAGCACGATTGTCAATCCCGTTGGTATTGCTCTTGATGCTGTAACGGCCTCAACTCATGAGGAACTTATTCAGTTGCTCCTGTTGTCCGCTAATGGGCATTCTGATCTCTCCATTCCAGTTGTGATTACAACAAGAACAGAGATGTCACACTTTGTTCCGCAGGAGTTCCAGATCGGGAAGATTGTGTTATCCTATTCTATCAATGAACTAATGGAGATATTGGAGCATCTCATGGATAAGGGATGTGATCCAGACCAGATATCCCCGGAAGTTGTGCCTCTGTGTGCAGCCTACGGTCTCGAGCGTGACGACTTTGCACACGGAATGATTGATGTATTCAAACGATCCTTGGAAACTGCACAAGAAGGCAACTCGTCCGAGATCACGGGAAACCATGTTGAAGAGGCAAAAAGAAAAATTGAGACTACTGAGTTGAAATCCCGGCTCCGACTCTTGGATGATCACGCCATTCTGGTGTTACATGCGATGAGGTCACTCTCTGCTGAAAATCAAGATTCTGCGGTGAGCGAACAGGTGTGGACTGAGTACGATGACCATTGTTCTCGTGTCTCTGTTAATTCACTTAGCAAACGCCGATTCCACGACCGGTTACAGACTCTCCATGACAGTGGATTTCTCACCCATACCACAGTTAACGAGGGACGAAAGGGCGGACGGTATCGGGAGTACTCCCTCGCAGTATCCCCCGGGCGCCTCCAACGAATTGTTAAAGACGTTACCAACTTCCCAGTAGTGAATCGCGAGGTGCAGTGACCGCGTGACAAATATCTTCTTGAGTGATTCAAATTACAAACATAAGAATGTAATTTTTTATGGCGAATCGGAACTAGACCTTCACCCTCTGCGGTCACTCCTTATCTGTACTTCGCCTCGGCGATGCACATCTCAACAGCCAACGGTTAGCTGCAACCGACACCGACCACTCGCCCGAACAGGCAGGCCCGACGGCCGGTGTCAGCGGCCGCCGGGCACGACGGACGGAAACGGTCGGGATGGGCCTCGCAAATCGAAGCCGTCCGACCGGGCGAGTTGAGGGGGTGGACGGAGTGGAGTTGGGTATCGTAGCCTGTTGGAACTGGACCGTTTCGGGAGCTGGCTAGACTGCCCAAAAGGCGCGTGCCTCTGACATCGGTACTGTACTCGAATCGTGCGTGTGAAAGGCACGGATTGGAACGGGGATGCGAGGCAGATGGTGGGTCGGCCCATCCATCAACGCCGCACCCCTTTCGCTCCCTGCATCCGCACGGCCTGCATCGGTTGCACCGCACCCCTCTCGGGGAACAAAGGCTGTGAGCGTGCTGCGCTACGCCTGCACGACGCGCACTCGCGCTTCCGAGCCACCACGGCCCCAACGTCGGTTGGGGACGGCGGCCGCTGTGCGCGCCGGCTGCACGCGTCTGTGGACGCCGTGCTGCTGGGACCGTGACACGGCAGGCACGGTGGACCGACCGCTCGCTATCGCGAGCGCAGCGCTCCGGTCGCGCGTCAGCAGAACAAAGAGACAGAGGAAAAAGGAAGACAGACGGCCAACAGGCGGCAGGAGCCGCCGAGCGAGCCTACACCGCGCTGATATCGACAACGTCCACGCCATCATCCGTCTGCCCGACCACGAACCCGCTGTCGTCCGGCGCGGCTGCCTCCATCGTCGCCGCGTGGTCCGCACAGTCGTTCGCCATCCCGCCCATGTGCGACACGACCGACTTCTTCTTCGTCGGGTGGGTGAACTCACAGCCCTCGACCGGGCACTCGAACGAGCCATCGTCGTTCGCGATGATCATCCGGGACTGCCACTCGGGGTGGTCGGACGGACTCTCCTGCTGGGCGCGTGCCGCGTCCAGATCCACCACGTCCACACCGTCTTCCGTCTGCCCGGCGGTGAAGGAGTCACTCACCAGCGCTTCCGGGTGCGGCTTCGACGCATCAAAGTGCTTGTTGCGGAGCGCACGCACCTTCTTCAGCACGCGTGCCTCCCACGCCAGCGTGTGGGTGACGGGCGTGTCGAAGTCCACGGCCTCGTCCGCCTCCGTGTCCCACTCCACGACCCGCATGGCCGTGTTCTCCGCTTCGGGGTCGAGCGTGATCCCCGAGAACACACGCACTTCGAGCTCGTCGGGGGCGTGCGGGTGGTGCTCGATGACGCCCACCACCTCGTCGATGCCGCCCAGCGCGTCCGGGTCGGCGTACACGTCCACCTCGGCCCCCACATCGCGCGGGTCGAACTGGCGAGCGCCGACGAGCGCACCCCAGTCGCCCACCTCGCTGGTGAGCCGCTGGAGCGTGATGGCGAACACGTCAGGCGAGACCTGCACCGAGTTGTCTTCGAGAATCTGGTCAGGCTCGTCCGTCCGCGAGACGGCCTCACCCCGGGTGTCTCGCCCGGCCGTGTCGCCCGCCTCGGGCACCGCGTTGCGCTCGCGCATCCACGGCATGACCGGGAGGATGGTCGTCATCGGGACTGGGCGCTCGGCCATCGGACGGCGAAGCCGCGTGTTCTTGTCCTGCTCCGGGGGACCACGCTGGAAGGTGGCCTCCGGCGGCCGGTAGCGCTTGTTGGGCAGGCGGGTGACGTCCTCATCATCCGCGATCGTCCCGCCGACGCTCGGCGCGACACTCCCATCCACGCGCTGTGCGCCGTCGTTCATCCCGCTCATCGAGCGCGCGTCGATGTGACTGCGAAGCGCCTCATCGCTCTCCACCAGCCGGTCGATGCTGGTGTCACCCGTCGCCGCCAGCGTCAGCTCGCCACGGAACTCACCGGGCTTGGGGTTCGAGATGGACACCACGTCACCCACGGAGGCGTACGTCTCGATCTGGGATTTCCGCCACACCGTCAGCTTCACTTCCGGACCCACCTGTCCGGGCTCGGCCACGTTCGGCGTGACGTCTTCGAGGTAGAGCACCTGCTGTTGGCTCTCGGGGTCGTTCGGGATGTACGCCTTCGTCACCCGCGCGAGCACCGAGCAGCCCGGCCAGTCAGCGTCAATCTGCTTGAGCGACTGGGTGGCATCACCGTGCCAGAGCGCCTCCATCGCCGGCTCGAACGCCCGAATCGGATCACGCTCGTGGGCCAGCGCGCCTTCGTACGCTTCGCGAGTCCGCGCCACGCTGGGGACGCCGAGCGCCGTCGCGGCCGCCGTGTCGGGAATCGAGCCATCCGGAGCGACGAACGCCGCGCTCTCCTCGCTGGCCGGGTGGGGCTCGCCGGCTTCGAGCTCCTCGCTGTAGTCCGCGTAGAACGTTTCTTCACTCGAGAGACCAGCACACTCGGCGTTCCGGTCGAACAGCCGCATGACGCCCGACTCCATCGTATCGAGCATCGAGCGGGACAGGAGGAACCGCTGTGCCTGCTCGAACGCCCACTCCACCTCATCGTCCGGAATCGGAGCGATCGGGTCCGTCGCGACCTCGACGGTCTCGCCGCCAAGCTCCATCTCGGTGGTCTCGGGCTCCCAGCCACCCCACTTGGGGTAGTGCCCGCCGAGCGGCCGCGCCCGCATGAAGTCGCGGTGGAACGGCCGGTGGTCAGGCGCGCGCTGACCCGCCTGCCGGGAGATGAGCGTCCGGTTGCCGGCGTTGGTGAAGAAGTCGAAGTTGGGCTGGGTCGTGTTGGTGATGCCCGCCTCGGCGACGGCCTCGCGCGACTCCCGGGCACGCCGCTCGGCACACTCCATGGTGTACTCGCGGACCTCCTCGTGCGCCTCGACCATCGACATCGCCTCCTGCTGGGTCTCACCCGTCTCCCCGAGGATGCCCTCCACCTCGGTGAGCGTGTCGTCATCGGCCTCATCCCACAGCGTCATCACGTTGGCGTCCTCGTCGATGGACGCTGCGGGCTCGTAGTGCTCGTGGACGTCCTGCTGTGAGGGGAGTTGCGTACGGCGCTCGTCCTCGGCTGCCTGCTCTGCGGTGGCCGCTTCGAGCCGCGCAACGCCCGACCCGGAGAGTTCGACGCCGTGCCCGGCGAGTTCCCGCTCCATCAGCTGCCAGTCGGGGGTGTCGTAGGTCCAGCCCGACCCGACGGTCGCGCCCATCCCGTCGGGCGTGTTGGTGTAGTTGCCTTTCTTGATGGCGCGAACGCCCTGCTTGACGGGCTGACCGTCGTCAGTCTCACCGACCTGCCGCTGGGTATCGGCCGACAGCGTCTGCGTCCGGGCGACGACGTTCTCGAAGCCCTGCGGGACGGGGCCCCACGAGGGATGCCACGCCGCCGGGTTCATCGCGAGCTCGAACGTGGTCGGCAGCGTGCCGAACTCATACGTCGCGGTCGCGTTGTCCTCGGGGGATGGTTCCTCGGACTCCTCGGGTGCCGTCTCGATGACGGGCTGCTCGTCGTGCTGCGGTCCCTCTGCAAGGGAGGTGACGCCCTCGTCGCTCGAGGACATGCTGGTGCTGTATTTGCTGCTCGTCGCGTCAGTCTGCTGCGAGGTGTTTCCACTCATAGTAGTCAACTCGTCGGGTCCACCCCCTCTGGGGGAAAACCCTCATCTCCGGATGTAGGATATAATGTTGCCCTGCGACACTCCTGTGAACCAAGCCACGTGCGGGGCGGAGATCACTCTCCCCCGTCGCGATGGCCAGCTGGCTTACCGAACCGCGTCCGCCTCGTCGTACACGTCGTTGACGACTTCGAGGACGTCCTCCCGAGAGAGCGTCGTCGAAAAACGCATCGCCAACTCGTACTCCAGCCGTTCCGTGGCGGCTTCTCGCTCGGCGTCCGCGTCAGCCTGCTGCTGTGGGGCGATGGCCTGCAGCAGGAGGGCGAGTGCGGCGACGATGATCTCCCGGTGGGCTTCCCGAGCGTACGGCACACGGCCCTGCTCACGCCAGTTGAGCAGGTCGTCCGCCATCAGTTGCTTGTAGAGCGTCTGTGGAACGACTGCCTCGTCGCTCGTGGGACGATCGTAGCCGTCGGGCGCCGTCTCGAACCAGCTGTCGAAGCGGTCGGCGAGTGCCGAGACCGTCCGGTCGATGGCCGCGTGCTGGGTGATGCCGGACTGCGGATCGCTGTCGGTGCCGGCGTGGCAGTGCTCGTGGTGTAGTGCCCGGCGGATGTCGGTGATGGTGCCACTCGTCACGAACGTATGGCCGCGATGCTCCATCCCGTTGTACGCCGAGAGCTCGGTAATCCCGGTGTGGTCGGCCACCGGCTC
>LFFM01002406.1_pt1 | contig 12391 bp, 11 predicted proteins | sample 643131 | NCBI WGS metagenome assembly LFFM01 (sample SAMN03777445, study PRJNA286221) | soda lake metagenome | biome: soda lake; feature: Kulunda steppe; material: water; isolation source: sample Tc-Br brine of Tanatar trona crystallizer | place: Russia: Kulunda steppe | collected 2011-07
TATTCTACATTGAGCCGTTCAACAGTGGCACCCGAACCGGGCTGTTCGCCCGGACGGTCGCTCGGAACGTCGCGGAGATGTCGGGCAGTGCGAGAAAGTACACTCCGGCACCGATGGCGACGAGCGTGAGGACTATTGAGACAACGAAACTCGTCGATACAGGAACCCAAGCCACCCTCGGCGTTCACTGAACGACGATCCGTGAAGGAGGCGACACAGACGTGTGTGCAACTCGTCCGCGTACCGGCGGGCGAGTTGCAAACCCTCGCTGCCGACAAAGGGTACGATAGCCAGCCATAACGAGACACACTCCGTGAAATGGGTCTACGCCAACTCGTCAAACACCGTATCTTCCCTCTTTACGATCACGCAAACAACGCACGTATCGAAGACAGCCTTTATAACCAACGTTCAATGAATGAAGCTACGAATTCTTCGGTCAAGCACTCGTACGGCTCCAATGTCTGAGCGCGTGAATGGTACCGCGAATTCCGTGAGATCGTCCTGATGTGTCTCGTTTACAACATCAAACAGTATGTTACCCGATAATTCCAACGCCTTATAGCGATATAATAGAGCCCTTTGAGTCGAAAATTGGATGGGTATTATTCGATTTTGAAATCGCAGTTCGATTCGTCTCTACTGGCCGATTTTCTGGTTTGAGTGGGATATATGTCCCCTCTTTTCTAGTGGGGGGCAGACACGCCCTACAGTCGACACACGACCATTATCAGTTGTTGGCAATTCGATTTTCTTTATTTGGGGTAGAACGCGCAAACTGGCGTTCTTGGCCAAATTGGTTCGGATTCGTATATAAATCATAGCCATATTGCCAACTACTGTTATTCCGGACGCTGGAATGAGTGTACACTCTCGGATTCGCGCGTGAGAGACGATTTCTAACTGCTACCGCGGTTTTATCGGCTGTACGGGCCGGTGATCCTGTGGAGCACGAAGCGTCTCCGTTTCGCAATCGATCTCGCTGTGCCGATTAACGACCGCATATCCGACACCCCTCTCAAACCGATTTCTCAGTTAGAATCGACTGAAACTGTCGATTTCGGGATGTAACATTCATTTCCATCCCCGCAGTAAACGTGGTCTCGATGAGTGTTCGATGTTGAACGGTCGAAAGACGTATTATAGCCGACCGCACAGCCGAGTAAATGCCAACCGTTGCTTCGGGTCGAACGCGCGTCTTTGACGCTCTACCGCCAATACCGGGTGTCATTCGCTGTCTGGAATCGGTCAGTACACGCGTCCCGATTCGTCGAATCCTGAAATTCCTGAAACGGTCGAAACACAGTCGGAAACCGGTCTGTTACAGTCGATTTCGGTTCTGAAACCGGTGCTATTTCGGTATCGGTGGCGATATCGGCCATCGAGCGTGTCTTCGAATTCGCGGTCAGAATCGTTTGAAACTGTCGAATTCAGGGATATCGTGAATAGATGGGTTATAAGTGATTGACGACGGCCGATCGGACACTCGTTACAGTCAGATCACACCCTCCCTTTCGGATCGTGAAATGAGTGTTAGATCTGGTTTTCGGTCGGGAGCAGCGCTCTCTGACTGCGGATCGATTTTTACCGTCTGTTTTTTCCGGTATATCGTGGGATGGGGTTCTCGAATTTAGCGTGTCTGTTAGTACTCAATCGGAGACTCGAGTCGTGTTACTCACATCAATAGCGGCACCCGAACCGGGCTGTTCGCCCGGACGGTCGCCCGGAACGTCGCGGAGATGCCGAGCAGTGCGAGAAAGTACACGCCAGCGCCGACAGCGACGAGCGTGAGGACGATCGCGACGTTGTGCGTTATTTCGATCATGGCGAAGGTGAGCAAGCCGGCGTAGACGACGGCGGACATCGCGATCGCGGCGAGGAACTGGCGGGCGACTTCCCCCGTTGGGACGGGAAACGTGACGATCGATCGGAGCGCGCCGAACGAGAGTGCGAGGCCGAGTCCCGCGGATATCGCTGTGGCGATGGCTGCGCCGACGAATCCTATCGTGGCGATTAATGCGACATTTAAGACGACGTTTGCCGCGATGAAGACGGCGTTGATCCGGAAAGCGAGATCGGGTCGATCGACAGCGTTCAGCGCGTTCATGAACTGTGATTGATAGCCGTGCAAAAGGGTTGCAGTGATCAGGATGACGAAGACGGACACGCCCTGCGTGAACTCGGGCCCATAGATTCTGAGTAAGTGCTCGCCCAACAGCGCGCCACCGAAGAGACCGGGAATAATGAACAGCCCGCCGTAGGTCAATGAATCCGAGACGAATTCCCGGATCGCTTCTTCGTCCCCGGCTGCGTCGGCCTTGCTCAACTCGGGAAACAGCGTTGTGCTGACCGCGTCGCCGAACAACTTGAGGAACTTCGCGATCGACCACGCGATTGAATAGATGCCGACGAGCGCTGGGGAGACGAAAAACCCGAGAATAATGATGTCAACGTCGTTGAATGAGCGCGATTTGAGCCCACCGAGCCAGGCGTATTTAGCGAAATCGAAGAGGCTTTTGAAATGCCGGATTCGAGGTCGTTCGAAACCGACGGAGAGATACCACAGGCCGATTACGCCGACCAATACCCCCCCGACGATGTAGCCCACGAGTAAGCCAATCAGCTGGAAACCGACGAAGACGAGTGTGACCTGAATCAGGCTGTAGCTCCCGATTTGGATGGGTTCGAGTATGCCTGTGATGTGAACCTTGCGTTCGCCTTTGAGGCCCGCCTTTGTCAGCGAGTAGAACAGTTTGACGAGGACGATTGTGGCGACGAAAACTGCGACTGCCTCCCCAACATAGACATTGACATACTCACTCAAAACGAAAATACCGAGTGCGACAACGGCTCCGGTTCCACCGATCAAAAGTGTTCCAGCGGCGAAGTAGGCGGCTGGCTCTTCATCTTCGCTGACTCGTTTCGTCACTGCTTTGCTGAATCCGATGTTTCCTGTGAGGGTGAGCCACGAGACGAGTGCCATCACGAGGGCGTAATAGCCTAAAATTTCCGCGCCAAGAATTCTGGCGAAGTAAATCGTTGCGAGAAAGCCAAGTGCGGATCCGACGATTTTTGATATAAAAACAATAAATGAAGTTTGGCCAACTCTCATATCGGATATCTGCTCTTGAAGCGGGATGTATTATAATGGTCTGATCTTGTAGGTTGATTATCTCCAATCATTGGGATGTGGGTGGATTAGTTCCCGTTATATATCGGTATAGTCTCGTTTAAAATCGGTGAGACCGGTAGCTCATTTAGAGCCACTGAGTTCACTCGTCGTTTAACGGTTGAGAGATTGGTTGAGAACTGCTGTATCTCACTCCCTTATTGTATCTAATTATACTTGCTTACCTTGTTTCGGATCTCTGAAAATATCAGTCTTCTATCTATTAATCTCATTAATTTTATCATTGACCGATCTTCATTTTGTTCATAGTAATCATAAACCATAAGCAGACGATCTATATACAGAGCGGTCTCTAATAGCTCATTACGCTCAAATTTGCTATGTTCTTGTAAATATCCTTGCCAGAACGTTTCTTCAAGTGCTCGCACTTGTTTCTGGTTTGCGTAGGGAAGTCTGGCAATCATTAATCGAATACCAGTGAGTAGTGAAATGATATCTGACCAAACACTCCCGGGTTTGGCTGAACAGTCGATTTGCATCACATTTTCTCCATCAAAATAGATATTGTGGGGTGAACGATCACCATAACGAAGAGCGTAATCCGTGGGCCTTCGATGCGCTTCCTCTATTATTATTTGTGCTTTCTCAACTGATTTCTCTTGAAGAACTCCTTCCAGATGTCTCGTACGGTCGACTTTTCTTTTAATGTCTTTTCTTTTCGTACCTTTTGACTCAATAACGGTTTGGGCATGCAGTGTACCAAGCTGCTTGCCAATCTCTTTGAATACGCTTTCATAACGGCTTTTGTAACATTTCCAGGCAACTGGAAGCGTTACGAGAGGTAACAAATGTGACAGAGGGCGGCCAGGTACTGCTTTCATCAGTAAATAAAGTTGTTTTGAATTTATGACCGTACACCTTGGATGTCCAATCTCTGGTGCAATTTCAGAGACTATTTTTAAATTATCCTTCGTGTTCTTGTGATGTTCCTTTATGAATACGTTTACATTCTCTCCAAAGGGAGCGCCGCTTATAGTGGCCGAGTATACCCTATTCTTCACCTTGTTTATATCATGACAGATAAATCCGGCTTCTGTACAGGCGTTTCGAACCCCGTACAATTCATCATCCCCATTTAACATGGATTATGGTGTTTTATATGTCCAGAAAAATACTGGATGTCACATTAGTAACTTCTCTCATACGTAGGGGCATTGAAATTCATTGTGAAGTCGAATTTTAATATTGAAATACCTTCTGGTTACAGTATGGAAAATGTTTGATAGAGGTTTTCCACCATAACAGAGTGCTAAAAACAGACCCCGGGTGACTGTGTACCCTCCGCTATCGATAGCTTTTCTACACTCTTTCAGTGCTGGCTCCTGATGACCGTATCGGAGATATCTGAGGGTTAAATCGTCGTGGACTGCTGCACACTGTTCATCGCTGAGATAATTCCAGTATTCTAGGATTCCAGCTTCTTTGAGTTCGTTTTTAATAGTTTTATCAGCTTTTCCAGTTGATTGGTGACGAGCGAATGTCGCATACAGTGCTGATTCATCCCTTCTGGTGAAGTAGACACTTTCATCGTGTACCCGTAGTCGGTAGAGTGGTGTCGGTATATTTGCAATCTCGTGTTCTTCGAGTAGACGGAGCCAGAGGTCGTAGTCTTGTGAGTACCGGAAGAACTCATCGTAGCCACCGACTAACTCGATGGCACTTCGACGAGCGAGTATCGTTCCGTGAACAAGCCGATTCTTTTTGAGAAAATCTTCATACGTCGGATTACAGTATCCAACCCGCCGATCGACTACATTATCGCTTTCGTTGATTAACAGCGTACCCGTCCCGACCAGTGCAACTTCTTCTTGAGTTTCAAGAAATTCGACCTGCTTCTCTAATCGCTTTGGTTCCGAAACGTCATCAGCATCTTGACGAGCTACATACATTCCTGACGCTGTTTCGAGTGCCCGGTTGAGTGAGACAGTCAGCCCACGATTTGTTTCGTTTTCGAGGAGAACGATTCGGGAGTCATCGTAAGACTCGATGATCTCTCTCGATGAATCGGTTGATGCATCGTCAACGATGATGAGCTCGAGATTTTCATAGGTCTGGTTGAGAATACTATCGATAGCTGCTGGAAGGTACGTCTCCTCGTTGTAGACTCCCATCAGGACGCTAACCAGCGGCGATTCTCCCATTCGTGCCGCTTGTTGGGCTGCGACAGTTCAAAACAGTTGTTACTCGTGCTCTTCAATCGTAATCGAATTTCAGCTCATCTTTCGTGGAAGAAGTATCTCAAGATACTGGTTTGCAATTGTCTCAATCGAGAATTCTCTTGCCCGGTTTCGGATGACTTTTTCGTCAGGCGGATCTTCCAAAACTTTTTCAATTGCTTCCGCAAGCGCAGCGTGATCACCGACCGGAACTAACGGGCCAAACTTACCATCTTCGAGAATTTCAGCAGGCCCACTTGGACAGTCTGTCGAAACAACGGGCGTACCACAGGCCATCGATTCGACGATAACGTTTCCAAACCCCTCCCATGCCGAAGAAAGCACAAAGACATCAGCACGCGTCATGTACGCGAATGGGTTATCGACGAATCCCGGGAAGTCGACAGAATCGAAGATACCGAGCCGTCTCGCAAGTGCCTCTAATTCGCCTCTTTTTTCGCCCTCCCCGAGAATGACCAGTCGTGTATCGGTTCTCTTTTGGAGGCGCTGAAATGCCCGTAGAAGTGTCGAGAAGTCTTTCTGTTGACTTAGTGACCCAGTTCCCAGTAATAGCTTGTAGTCCCTGTTCGCTTCGGAGAACCACGGATGGTTAGGGGACTCGACAGCACGTTGCTCGATAGTGGGAGAGTAGGCCGGGTTGTGAATTGTCCGCATTTTTTCCCGTGAGATGTTCGCGGTTCGTGCGAGATCATCTCCAACCCCTTCCGAAATTGGGATGATCGCGTCCGCCCACCGATACGTAGCTCTAACTATCCACGGTAACACCCGAAATCGCAACTTTCCCATCTCCTTTATGCGTTTAGATAAGTTGTTTCGCTCGCTAACGACCATGCGTGCTGGTACGTTTGTCGTTCGATGAGCAGATAGTGCAACAATATTTGCGCGTGTCAGTGCAGACAGAAAGGCGTCTGGTTTTTTATATTCTAGATATCTTCTGAGTGGTTTCAGTGCGCCCAGTGCACTGTACCCTGGAAGCTCGGGGGCTTCGAGGTTCACTATATTAACTCGTTCATCGACTTCTGAAACATACGGTCCTTCGGCGCGGGAAAGCACGATGTCCGTGTCGATGTCCCTCGTTACAAACTCGTTGGCGAGGTTGACTATCATCCGTTCTGCCCCACCCCCACGGAGGTCTGGGATATGAATTGCGATATCTGGACGCGTCATGTGTGAATGTAATAATCGTCATTCATCTATTGCCACTCCCCTTAGAAAGTATTCGTTTTTCCGCTCGCCGATTCGAGTACATTCGAATCCCTGCGATTCGATGAAGGACTCGACTTCATCTACGTCAGCACCGAAGTGGTCAAGTCTGTCGGGATGGACTTCACAGTAAATCAATCGACATCCAGAGAGAAGTTTCGATAATCCTTTTAGAACTTCGAGCTCGGCTCCTTCTACGTCGATTTTGACGATTGATGGAGATGGGATGTCGTATTGGGCAGGGATCGAATCACCGTCCATCATTTCAACTTCAATGGTGTCCCGAAAATTGTCCGATGCGAGCGTGTGTTCTCCCGCGCCAGGATCCTCACCGCCAACTGCAAGATCGACGCTGGTGTTTTCTGTTCCTAATGCAACTGGGATGACTGTCAGATTCACATCGTTCATTTCTGCATTCTCTCGTAGTCGCTTTACATTATCTGGGTGTGGTTCGAAAGCCACAACTGTTGTGTTACAACTGGAGCCCACGAAGCACGAGTACAGACCCACGTTAGCACCGATATCGTAAAATACGTCCTCGTTTTCGACATTCTTGAGTACGTCTTCTAGAACTAATCTCTCTTCGTTTATACTTCGAAATCGAACGTATTCGGTGAGGTTCGTGATAAGAAATGTGACGTTAGTATCAGCGATTGCGTGTGTCGCGTTTCCGGTATGAAATTTATACCCGATTCGATGGTGTATATAAATAATTCCAAAGTTATAGTATATGAACGTATAATCCCACGAAACACTTCCATGACTCCTCCTTGTCGATACAGTTCTCTGCTTCGAGTCATAACTTCTATTGACCGATTCCTTTTTTGTATATTCCGGTATAGACTATCTTATTGGTGAGGGAGAGGTTACCCCTCTCTCGGCCAATAAAACCGTAATATGTATTATTACAAAGGTGATCGATATCAACATTGATGAATATTGAATTTAATGTTTCCACTCCTGTTACGCAGTTAGGGGACACAAGGATACTCGGCCACTGTGAGTGGCGGAGCTCGTGTTCAAGAAGCGACTCTCCGATAGAGGTCATTGCGTCGGTAGATACTATCGACGATCTCTTGGATGTCCTTGATTCGGTCACAGGATTTTTTTCGATAATCACTCCACTATCCGAGTGCTGGGCTGTTGCAGTCGATTGTGTGGATTCGATCCCACTCTATTACACGGAAACTGACGAGGGATATTACGTGACTGACTCACAGACTAGTCTTATCGAGTCTGCAACCGAATTCAAAGTAGATCCGGTTTCCGTTGCAGAATATGAGAACATCGGATACGTAACCAGTACGAATTTACTGTACGATTCGCTGAAAATCACCGAAGCTGCGACAGTATATCGGTTTTCTGAAGACAGGGGAGTCACAGCGAAGCGTTACTTCGATTTCGAGTATAGTGACAACCCTGTCCGACGAGAGACAGCAGATCTAAAACAGATTTTGGATGAGGCAATCGAGAGACTGATTACATACGCAGACGGGCGTCAGGTTTGGGTACCACTCAGTGGTGGACAGGATTCACGACTGCTCGTAACTGGGTTGGTAGATGCCGGTTACGACAATCTGTATGCGTATTCCTACGGGACAAACGAGGACGAGACGAGCGAAGCAGCAATAAGCCAGCGCGTTGCAGAGTCATTGGACGTAGATTGGCACTTTTGTCGATATACGGCAAAAGAGTGGTACGACTGGTATCGAACTGATAAACGCTATCAGCACGACCGTAACCTGTTCTTACGGACAGTGCCACCAATCAAAGAACTTCCCGCTCTTTGTAAATTTCTGGACGGTCCGATGAATGAGAATGCGGTAGTCGTTCCGGGACACACTGGAGATATGGTTGCTGGAAATCACCTCGCAAGCTATCTGTATTATCGTGATGACGTTTCAGCTGAGACCGTTGTTAGTGTACCACTTGCGAGACACTATATTGATGGATTCAATACGTATCACGAGGAGTATGAAGAAGAATTCAAGTCACGAATTGCAGCGAGTGCCAAGTTTAGTGGCGGATCCGGTATCGAAGCGATGGAGGCAGTCGAACGCTGGAACTGGCGTGAGCGTCAGAGCAAGTGGATTGTCTCGTACATAAAACAATACGAATTTTTAAACCTCGATTGGTGGCTGCCAATGTGGGACAGAGACTTTGTCGCGTTCTGGATGGATACGAGTATTTCTCAGCGAATTGGAAAGTCGTACTATGCGGATGCAGCACAACAAATCTACGAGTTTGTATCTTCGGATCCCGTCCCCGCTCCGGAGAAATCACTCAAAGAAAAGTTGCAAACCGCAGTCGCTGGAACACGATTCGAGACTGCGCTCCGACCACTCCACCGGCTAATGTTGCGACACAATACTCCGGATCCTGAAGATGTATACGATTGGGAGAAGGGCATCGTAGATTACGATACGTTCGAAAAGATGTTCAACGGCGACACCAGTGCTCGTTCGTATCGGGCACGTCTCCTGCTGGACGAGATGGACGTATCGACGTGAATTCCGAGAGATAAATGGTCGGCTAGTTGATAGAAAATCTTGATGCTAGATATATGTATTTATTCCCTTTCGAAAACCATGTAGTTGTATGAGATTTCTTTTCGTTCAGTGGCGATATCACACAAACCGACATCCAATGGTGAAAGCCCTCCAAGAGGGTGGACACGAAGTTAAGTACTTATCACAGTTTGCCAACCCGGAGATGGAAAATTATTCCGCGATAGAGCCGGTTGTCGTGGGATACTCGCCAGTATTCGAATTCCTTGCGAAAGTAACTGGTCGCTCTGACTCTGGGGATCGGATGAAGTTCGGCTGGGCTCCCGTTCGGACACTTTGGCGAGAAATGAAAGACTTCGAACCCGATGTAGTGATAGTACGGAACTACGGAATTCCCCAAGCACTGGCTTTGGGACTCGGAAATTTGCTTGGTGCTTCTGGTATTATCCAGGAACAACACCCAAAATTTAAGTCACATATATTTAGAATTAAAACCACACTCGATTCATATTACGGAAAAATTTGGGGAGAACCGCTCGTGAGAATAACCCCTATCTTGGGGAATAGTCACAGTGGTAAAACAACGTCAAATGTGTATTATGTACCATTTTCGATCGATCTGGATGCTCATAGACCATTAGGCAAGTCAACCTTTTTCAATAATAATCAAGTAAATCTAATTTCGATAGGAAAATTCTCTTCTGAGCGGAAAAATCATCTTGGATTGCTCCGTGCATTCAGGGAACTCTCTAGAAAGTATGAATTATCCCTGACGTTAGTAGGCCACCTTGAGAATACGGATCATCCACAGTATCTGAAGATTTGTTCATTCATCGAGACGCACGATTTGCAAGATTCCGTCGATATCAAAATCAACGTTCAGTACGCTGATGTACAAAAAATGTATAAGCAACACGATGTATTTGTCCTTCCAAGTCGAGACGAGCCAGCAGCGGTTTCTCCGGTGGAAGCGATGGCCGCCGGCTTACCGGTCATCTGTAGCGACACGAACGGGACTCGCGGCTATATCACTCCTGATGAGAACGGCTATATTTTTGAGACTGGATCACAGGAGTCACTCAGAGATGCACTCGAGATGGTTGTTACCGACCGGGAAAAATTACAACAGATGAGTAAAGCTGCGGTCAGACAGGTTGAATGTAATCATTTACCTCGTCAGTACCGTGAACGTATGGAATCTATCGTCCAGGAGAATTTTAATAAGTCGTAACTATGGAAATCCTATTGGAAAAATAGATCTCTTACTCTTATTATATTTTTTGCCTTCGGCTCGATCTTTCATCCACTTCCGGTGGGGTAAATAAATTTGTGACCTTATAGGAAGGGTCGTTAAAGATTAAACTTATTTACACTCCCCTATAGCAGATGTTTGAATGGTACATACAGCGGTGGCCCGATTTTCCGACTTGGCCACAAATGAGGGGGTTGTTTCTGCCGCTGGCGCGACAACCACTCACATCTTCGAAAGAATGACTGATTCTTGGCACCAAATCAAACAGAAACGACAATTTTCGGCAGCTACACCACAACCATACCGTTTGATAAATATCGATCCTTGTGAGGTCTCTCATCTTGTTGTCCCACGGTATCTCAAACCACTGAAACGGAGAACGTACGTTGTTGGAGGTGATTGGGATCAACGCTATACTGATTCTGTTTTGCACATCAATGAGTCAATTGAAGATGAAGTTGGAAATCAAGTTGAATTGATAGGGCTTGAGAATTTTACGTTCTGGAACTCTATTAGGCATCATTTTGAAGAGGATCTCTCGTGGGAAGATACAAATGTATTTGAAAAATTATGTAAAATTTCGGAACAAAATTCAGAGCGATGGGGATCTACACTGGAGGAGATTTTAGTTCGACTTCAGGGTTTGGACGACATGTACAAAAGTATGAATTCACCGGGGTACTTAACTCAACGAGAAATACAAAATCAGGAAAATATACCTTTGAATTCAGTTACTGTGTATCCACCTGAGAAGCACGAGGTGTTGGTAAATAGTGGTCGCGATGATCAGATAATTTTCGTGACTGGACGAAACCGATTCTGTATCGCTCGAGTACTTGGTCTGTCTTCGATTCCCGTTCGTGTCCATGTACGGCACAAGCAGTGGCAGAAAACTAGGGAGGAGGTTGTGAAATCTCCAAATCCGATACAAGATTTTAATTCTAGTATTAACACTCATCCAGATATAAAGCCACTTATTAAATAATCTATTAGAACTACGAATGAATATCGTAGAACTTACCAACAGTGTATATAGTTATCTTTTATGCAGCTACATTTTCATCGATACTGGTATACCGGAGTTAAGCCAACATCCGATATCAAACGATTGCTGTATATCCGCTAAACATGTACGTTGAAATATTTGGTCCCCCTGGCGCTGGTAAATCTACAGTGGTGCAAGAGTTACTCCATAATAACGGTTTTTATGGGGGTGAAAAAGATGGAGCTGCTGGACGATACTTTTCTAATAAATTTGGTGGAATAGTTGGGTTTAGTGTTAAATTTGTCCCATCTTCTATCAGGCCGTATATTGAAGAGTATACAATTATCCCATACTGCAAGTATGAGTCGTTTTTCGAATTTATTGGAGAATGTCCCGAGTACATGAATGTATTATATAATGCACAGGAGATCGTTACTATCTATGATACTCGCAAACTTTATCGACGAGGCTGGGAGTTTGCAGCCAAGTATTACTTATCAATTAGTACGACAAAGGAAGGAGAGATTCTTTGCAGGGAAAAAGGCTTTCCACACCTTCTTTTCAAGTTTTTATGGCGGTCACGTTCAGTTTCCAGACGTAAACAGAACCATTTTCTTACAGAATTTCTGGAAACAGTTCCATTACCAGACGTATTAATATATCTTGATGTTCCACCGGAAGTTTCTCTGAAACGCCAGTACGACCGTGGTAAAATTGTAGTTGAAAAAGACTGGGAAGATGGAACACCAGAACAGACGCAAGAAAAAATTGACAAAATTTGCGAAACTATAGCCAATGAAGTTAGTAGATATACTCGAGTTGAAAAAATTGAAAATAGCGATGAATTACACGAAACCATCGACAAAATAACTAAGACAGTAAAAAATTATTGAGTTAGAAACTAACTCTCTTAATAGAAAAATCTTGTAAATAAATGGATTAGTTATTTTGTACGTGTTTACCCCGACGAGGCAACAGCTGGCACAGCGTGACCCCGTGAGATCATCTCGTTGTCTCGGGCAACTCGCTTGAACTCTTCGTAGGGATTGCGTCCCTGCTGGCTCCACGTCGCCAGCA
>LFFM01002409.1_pt1 | contig 12384 bp, 11 predicted proteins | sample 643131 | NCBI WGS metagenome assembly LFFM01 (sample SAMN03777445, study PRJNA286221) | soda lake metagenome | biome: soda lake; feature: Kulunda steppe; material: water; isolation source: sample Tc-Br brine of Tanatar trona crystallizer | place: Russia: Kulunda steppe | collected 2011-07
CCGATTAGTGGGTCGCCTGTTCGAGGACGAGCGTGTCGTCTTCGAGGTAGTGTTCGATGTGGTGGGCGTCCTCTTCGACTCTCTGGAGAACGTCTTTGAGGAGGTGTTCGGTCGTAGGGTCACCGAGGTTTGCTGCAAGCTGGATGTGCTCGCGCATTCCCTCGATACTGTCACCGTAGGCCTGCATGTCGTTTTCGAGTGAGGTCCGGATGTCGTAGACATCTTCGCCCTCGAACTCGATGGTGGCACGCGCCTCTTGGTTCGCCGGTCCAGCGACTGGCACGCCGCCGATCGCCTGGGCCCGCTCGGCGATCATGTCTGCGCCTTCCTCGAGGGTTTCGTAGGCCTCCTGCAGGAAGATGTGCAGATCGCGGAACTCCGCACCCTCGACGTTCCAGTGGTGCTTTTTCAGCTGGTGATAGAGTACATAGGCGTTTGCCAGATCCGTGTTGAGCGCCTCGACAATCTGTTCGGCTTTGTCCTTTTCGAGTCGGAGCGCTTCGGATTCTTCGATACTGCCGGCCTGTTGTCTGACTGTTTTCTGGGTGCTCATAACAACTGCATGTTGGACCGCCACCCACTTAACTATTGGTACACCGGGAATCGATTTTTGCTTTTGGGAAAGATATGTTTACAATATACTCACCTTCTGGCGTCCGCTTCGCCAGTGAGCCCGACGCTTGCAACCCAGTTGATCGTTCACCAGATGGAGCCAGGGCCAAAATCGCCGTCGCAACCGGCTCCAGCAAGACGACCTGTGTGACCAGTACGCATTAGGCTGGACATTTTGTCGTAGATATCGATCGATGTATTCATACTTGCACAATCTCGAACAGAGGGTATGAATAGAGCAGAAAAAGCTGCCCTGCAGTTACAGGCGGTTGCCGTCCTCCGAATGCTCAAACAGACACGAACGTATGAGGAGCTTTCAGTCGTTACTGACCTGCCTGCTGGTGATCTCAACCGGTATGTCAACGGTCATGTCTTGCCGGGTGTCGAACGGGCCCGCGATGTCGTCGAGGGGGTTGGGCGCGAAGCCCTTGCCAACGAACTCCGCGCGCGAGTCACCTTCGACGCAGAGGGCTATGTCGACAACTCCGCAGTTGTTTTTGATCAGTCGTTTCTCGATCTCGTCGCGCCGGTTGCCGCCAACAGTTTTGGCTTTTCTCGACCGGATGTCGTGCTGACCGCAGCAACCGACGGCATTACCCTCGGGGCAGCAATGGCCTCGTACTTTGATGCGACGCTCGCCTATGCAAAGAAATCAAAAGAGACGGCCGTCGAGGAGTTCATCGAGTCTCGCCAACGGCTCGCTTCGGGCATCGAGCTAACCTACTATCTTCCCGCTCGTGCGCTGTCGTCTGGTCAGTCAGTGCTGATCGTCGACGATCTCATTCGATCGGGTGAAACCCAAGAGCTCCTCTTAGATATCGCCGATCAGGCTGACGCTGAGGTCACCGGTGTCTTTGCGTTGATTGCGGTTGGCGATATGGGAATGTCCCGCGCAAGAGAGCAGACAGAAGCACCGGTTGGCGCGTTATCTACCTTCGAGTAGCGAACACGGACTGACACGGCGAAGCCAGCCACTCCGTTTTCGGCTCTCTCAGTGACCATTTGTCAACTAAGCGGTGAGTTTTGGTTGCTATTGTCCCTGTTACCTGTCTGATTATGGCAATTGTTAAGTAGACATTCTCTCGAACCGATACACACACGATGGGGTTACAAGAGTTTTTCAAACTACGTGAGAACGACACTGATGTCAGCACAGAGCTGCTCGCCGGGGCGACAACGTTCCTGGCGATGGCGTACATTATTGTCGTCAATCCAGCGATTCTCTCAGAGGCAATCGAGATTCCGGGCTACTCGGGACTTGAAGTCTTCCAGATGATCGCAATTGCAACGATACTGGCCTCGGTTGTCGCGACCGTTGTCATGGCACTCTATGCGAAACGGCCCTTTGGGCTGGCTCCCGGTATGGGATTGAATGCCTTTTTCGCCTTTACGGTCGTGCTTGGGTTAGGGATTCCATGGCAGACGGCACTGGCCGCCGTTTTTGTTGAAGGGCTTCTTTTCATCGCGCTCACCGCCGTTGGCGCACGCGAATACATCATCAAACTGTTTCCCGAACCGGTCAAATTCGCTGTCGGTGCCGGTATCGGTGTCTTCTTGCTCTTTATTGGTCTCCAAGAGCTCCAGGTCGTCGTCGGCTACGATGCCACGCTTGTTACACTCGGTGACATCTTCTCGAACCCGATCACGATTATCGGCCTTGCCGGACTTACGCTCACCCTCATCCTCTGGGCGCGTGGGATAACCGGCTCGATTATTATCGGGATTCTCACAACCGCGATTGCCGGCTGGGCGCTGACGCTCGCTGGGGTTGTCGAACGCGGTGTCCTCGTCGATGAGACGCTCTTGACGACTGTTGAACAGGAGGGTGCGCTGTCGCTGATTACCAACGTACAGTACGATATTACGCCCCTTGCGGGGGCGTTTATTGACGGCCTGTCGGATATCGATCCGCTCGTGTTCGGATTCGTCGTCCTGACGTTCTTCTTCGTCGATTTCTTCGATACGGCGGGCACACTGATCGGTGTCTCCCAGTTCGGTGACTTCCTCGATGAGGAGGGTGACCTTCCCGAGATGGACAAACCACTGATGGCTGACGCGGTCGGAACCACCGTCGGTGCGATGCTTGGAACCTCGACGGTCACGACCTACATCGAATCCTCGACCGGTGTCGAGGAGGGTGGCCGGACCGGTCTGACAGCGCTCGTCGTTGCCGGCCTGTTCTTGCTTATGATTCCGTTCGTTGCGCTCGCATCGGCGATCCCCACGTATGCGTCCTTCCTCGCACTGGTGATTGTCGGGATTATCATGTTCCAAGGAGTCGTTGATATCGACTGGACCGATCCTGCATGGTCGGTGTCGGCCGCACTGACGATCACGATCATGCCACTCACCTACTCGATCGCCGACGGACTGGCCGCTGGGATCATTAGCTATCCGATCATCAAGGCCGCCGTTGGCGACTTCGATGAGGTCCGACTCGGCCAGTGGGTGCTGGCGGCCGCACTGGTTGCGTACTTCTACGTACAGACGACGGGACTGCTGCTGTAACGTATAGACGACCGGGCTGCTGCTGTAACGTACAGACGGCCGGGCTGTTGCTGTAACGGGCTGCGACGGCGCTGCGTGTTATTTTATTTTTATCGCCGCTCGCGAGAGTCGTCTCAGCGGGCCGGTTCCATCTAGTCGTGTCTGTGTTGGTACTCAAAACTGCCATCGTGGCGAATACGGATTGTCGTCTGACGACCAGCCAGCCGGCGGGTGGCTTTCCGAACCACTGGACTGAGTGATTCCGAGCCAATGAGCAGGAACCCAGCTAACACAACTCCGAAGCCTGTGACAGTCATCGCTGACAAGGATTCGCCGAGTAGGAGCCAGCCGCCGAGGGTTGCGACGATCGGGCTCGCATAGAACACCAGACTCGACTGGGATGCGCCGGCCGAATCGAGCAGGTTGAAGTACGCGATGTAGGCGACCGCACCAGCAATAACACTCAGATACCCGAGTGAGATGATTGCGCCGAGCGTCCACTCGACTGCGGCGGGCGACTCACCGGCGGCGACACTCAGTCCGTGTAACAAGAGCGCGCTGATCGGTAGTGCCCATGCAGTCCGAACCGTACTCGACAGGGTTGGCTCTGCGCGGCGGATCAAGACGGTTCCAATGGCGAGGCTGACCGCGCCAGCGAGGATGAGCAGCGCACCACCACTGACCGTCTCAACAAGCGTTGCGGGCGTGATCTCAATGACCATGCCGACGCCGATGAGCCCAACAACGGTGCCACCGAGGCCCGCAGTCGAGAGCCGCTCGTCGCTGAGCAGTACACCGGCGAACAGCGGGGTAAAGATCGGCACAAGGGCAAACAGGATCGAGCCGACACCGCTCGTCACCGAGCCCTGGCCGACGAACAGCAGTCCGTTTGCCAGTCCAATCGCAAACAGTCCGGCTGCGAGAATCCCAGCGACGTCGCTGCGAGTTTTCGGTATCAACTCGGCTCGGTCGGTCGTTGCCACGACATACCCGGCCAACAGCAGCGCTGCGATGTCAAATCGGAGCGCAACGAGCAAGAGTGGTGGCACGGTCTCGAGGCCCGCTTTTGCGGCGACGAACGTCCCACCGAACGCGATGCTGACGACAACAAACAGCCCAAGGGTTCGACGCTGACTCGTGGTCATTGCATGCCCTCCCAGTGCGTCTGCTCACGGGCAGGTGAATCACCAGTGAGTGCGTCGATTCGCGTCATTACCTACCCGTACGGGCTTGACCCGTATAACTTAATTCAGAAATAATTTCTTAGTAAGAAAGTCTTTGCTGGCCTGATAGCGACTCACGACCCACGTACTAGTCACGCTGCAACAGAATTTCATGCCATGAAAACACGGCGAAACTGACTTGCCTCGGTGGTGGCAACGGGGTGTATGGATGAGGTCCTCGAAGAGATGGAGTTTCTCGCGCTGTCGGCCAATCGGGTTGACGTCCTGCGGCTCGTTGCGAAGGCCCCCCAAACGCGCGCCGAGTTGCAAGCAGAGACTGGGGCTTCCCAGCCGACGCTTGGTCGGATTCTCCGAGATTTCGAGACACGACGGTGGGTACAAACTGACGCAGGAACGTATACCGCAACCGCGACCGGACGGCTGGTCGCCGACGGCCTGAGCGAGCTCTATGCGAGTCTCGAAACCGACCACCAGCTTCGAGACCTCGTCGACTGGCTCCCGGTCGGCGAACTCACGTTTGACCTCCGAGCGCTCAATGGGGCAACGATTACAGTTCCAACCCAAACACGACCGAGCGCTCCGGTCACCCGCGTTATCGACCTTGTCGAATCCGCAACCCGCGTCTCGGTTCTCTCGCACGCGTTCAACGAACAGACGCTCAGGGCGGTTACCGACTGGGTAACCAGTGGCGGCACGTTTTCGGGAGTGTTTTCGAAGGCAGCAATCGAACCGGTCGCCGACGACGCCGTATTGGCCCAACAGCTTCGGACACTTCTCGCGGCCGACACCGCACGCATTCGGATCTACGACGGGCCGGTCCCGTTGGCGGTGACGGTGACCGATACCCGTGTAAGTCTGTTACTCCGAGACGACGCTGGCCGGCTCGAAGCGGCGATCGATACTGACAACGAGACGGTTCGTTCCTGGGCCATGGATGTCTATCAGCAGTACGACGAGCAGGCAGAACCGCTTTCGATGGATCGCTAATTACTGGCGTGTGGAGTCGACTCACCGTTATCGGTTGTGCAGCAGTCTCACCACGATCACTAGATACTTTTAGCTCGCTGTCCAATTACCGGTGATGTCAGATCTCATCCTGTACGAACTGCCCGGCTGTCCGTACTGTGCAAAAGTCGTTACCAAACTCGACGAACTTGGCCTCGAATACGAATCACGCAAGGTGCCGCGCTCGCGTAGCGATCGAACCGAGGTTCAAGAAGTAAGCGGACAGGCCGGTGTGCCGGTACTCATTGACGAGGCACATGGGATCGACGGCATGCCCGAAAGCGACGATATCGTCGCCCACCTCGAAGCGAACTACGGCAACTAACTACTCTTCAGGGCGGGTTGCCCGCTCGCGGATCAGTTCGCGGATCGCATCCGGATCGTCGATTGCAGCTAGCTCTTCGCACGAGACAATCGCCGTGTCGTCGACCGTTTCGTGTTTCGTCTCGTCTGCTGTAAAGTAGATCGACCGCGTCTGTGTTACTCGGCCAATCGAACTCATGAGCTTTGCCCGCTTTTCGGCACTGCGGGTAAACGGTGAGTGGCCGGTGAGCACGGTCTGCCCGCGTGTGTCGGTGTCTGTGCTGACTGCTTTGAATGGCGACCGATTGGTTGGGTGGACATCGAACCCTGCCTCGGTCAACACGGTAAGAACGTGTTCGTCATCAGGGTTGACCGCCGGCTCGTCGGGCAGTGGATCGGCATCGCGGACGGATTCGGCCCCATCGAGGACCGACACCGGATTCGAAAACGGCTGGTTGAACAGTTTTTCAAGTTGGATGGCCACCTCAATTGAGGCGTTCATTCCGTCTTCGTATTTCGAGACGGTCCGTCGGGAAACACCGAGTTCGGTCGCCAGCCGGCCCAGACTCCAGCCGCGCTCTTCGCGTTCGTCGGCCAACAGGTCGCCATCGATACTGACGTAGAGCCCACCGGGTGCCGCATAGATCAGTGGGGGCACCTCCTCGATAAACAGGTCGTAGGCGGTATCGGGATTAAAAACCGGGACGCCGTGACGGAAGTAGACGACTCCCGGTTTGAGGTCTTCATTTCGCGTCCGGAGTCCAATTACCATCGGTGTCGCCGAAAGGTAGTCGCCGAGTCGTCGGAGTTCGGCCCCTGTTTCGCGGTTGAGCGCGTCGATATTACCGAGGATTTTCAACAGCACGAGATCGTCCCCACGGCGCGCCGCAAGGTCGAAGCTCTTGGGTCGGACCGAACACCGGTCGCTGACGAGAAAGCCAGCGTCCTCCAGCATCGCGGTGATATTGCCGACCAGTGCTGTCCGTGACATAGCCGACAGTAAGTGACTTGAGACATATATGCGTTCCGGCGTCCGTATGTGCCAACCTCGCTCTCGTCACGGGGTTACCCCGAGAGCAACGCCGGTAGGATTATGTACCCGTAGTCGGCCGAATGCCACAAGCCGAAAGGGGTTTTCGCGGCCGCCGGCTACCCATACGCAATGACGGTTATCGGCCTCGATGATACCGATTCGCGTACACAGGGAATGTGTACGACCTATCTCGCAACCCGTCTGGCGGCCGCGATTGTCGATGCCGGATGGACGGTCGACCGAACACTACTGGTTCGACTCAATCCGGCGGTCGAACACAAAACCCGCGGCAATGCCGCCTTAGCACTGCACACCGATATTCCAGCCACAGAGGCAGCCACGCTCGCAGCCGATGCTCTCGACTCACTGGCCATCGATGACGACGCTCGAACCAGTCCAGGGCTCATCGTCGCTGACTGTGACCCTGATCACGTCGATGACGCGGTTGCTGCGTTTGCTCGCCGAGCGATGCGAGAGCAGCTTCGACTCGTCGACGCACTGTCGCTTGCGGACGAAGCGGGCTACGAACACCGCGGCTGGGCTCCAGAGGGCTGTGCGGTCAGTGGCCGTGGCCGGATCGGCGCGCTTGCGGCGATTGGAGCCTGGCGAGCGTTCGACGAGTGGACATACGAACAGATCGCCTATCGCGAGTTCGACCGCTGTGGAACGCCCCGCGAGATCGACGCAGACTCCGTGTTTGCGGCGGCCGATCGCAGCTCGCAGGCGGTCTGGGATACGGTCGACCGCGGCGAGCAACAGACGGTGTGTGTTCCGAATGCACCCGGGCCGATTCTCTATGGAATCCGTGGCGACGATCCGGTAGCTGTCAGCCGTGTTGGTGACGATATTGTCAGCGAATCAGTCGCTCACAGCACGCTGTTTGTGACCAATCAGGGAACGGATCTACATCTTGCCGACGGAGCAATCGGCTCGCTGACCGACGGCCGCGGCTACCGAGTCGACGGCGTTGTAACCACCTCACCCGAGACTCGCCAGGGCGGGCACGTCTTTTTCCAACTCGGCGCTCCCGAGGCTGAATTGGGGAATTCTCAGTCGGCAGAATCTGTCAGCTGTGTCGCTTTCGAGCCAACCAAACGGTTTCGCGACCAGGTCCGTCGGCTCCGTGTTGACGACCGCCTAACGGTCTGTGGCGAGTACGATGAAGGAACAATCAAGCTCGAAAAATTCGCGATTCGGCACCTCCAGCGGACCGAACAGGTCACACCCACCTGTCCCGACTGCGACCGTCGGATGAAGTCTGCTGGGCGAAATCAGGGCTACCGGTGTCGTGAGTGCGGGACGTCGGCTCCCGAAAAGACGGCTCGACGGGTCGACCGCGACCTCGATATCGGCTGGTATGAGGTCCCACCCTGTGCGCGACGGCATATCGCCAAACCGCTCGTCCGCGGTGGTTTCGACGCGCCAACACATCCCGAACGGTAACAGTCCCGACGACAGTATCCCGCTCAGTAGCTGTCGACGTTGGTCCCGACCGAACAGACGTATTCGCCGGCTGCAACCTGGGGCAGCCGCCGTGAACGCCAGAAAATGCCGCTATTGTCGGCGGTCACGCTCGCTTTGATCTGCCCGAAAGGATCGGTGATCTCAAACAGCGTATCGCCGGCATTGACGCGCTTTCCGAGGTCGGTTCGGTAATCGACGAGCCCGCCGGCGGGCGCTCCATACTGGTCGAACCGTTTGGCACGGGTTTGTCTCCCCATCTTGACATCACCCTCGAGAAAGCCGTAATACCGAAGCACGTTGAAGACGCCTTCGACTCCTTTCTGAACACTGGTTTCGTCGAAGCCGACCGAGCCACCCAGTTCCGGGTCGACGGTTGGAATCCCCTCGTCAGGGGCAACCCGTGCGAGCTGGCCCTCGGGGCCTTTCTGGTCGAGGACGTAGCCGCAATCGAAGACTTTCGCTAGTCGCAGACACTCGCTGTGCATACTGTGCCGACGGCCACACCGGACTCGAACCTCGTTTATCATCCGGCTGGTCGACCCCTGGTGGAGGTCGAGAATCAAGTCGGCCGTCTGGGCGGCTTCGAAAACACCGAAGGCGATCCGCTCGCTCGAAGTGCCGTTTTGATCGCCCGGAAAGGTCCGGTTGAGCTTTCGGTCATCGATCGGATTGCGGTGTTCGGCCACCTGAAAGCCGTAGTAGTTGACAATACCGACAATGAGAATTTCGCCGGAGAGTTCGGTCGGATCGATCTGGGGAACAACCCGACGGAGCACGCCCAGACCGTTGAGTTCGTTGCCGTCACTAACTGCCTGCAGATAGAGGCGTTTTCCCTCATGAGCCCCGTTGATAACGGCGACCGGAAGGCCGACTTCGCTGCCATCGCGAGATTCGCCAACAGTGAGCCGACCCACATCGAACTCGCCAGGGCCAGCCGATGCGGAGCCGAGCGTGATCGTCATTACCGATGACCAGGAGTGCCCCGGCCTTTAGCGGTTCGGTCCCGCAGTCACCCGAAAGCTGGTTTCACTCGGCCACTACGGGGTGTTTCGACTCAATTGCCAGTAGCCGACGGTCTGACAGCACGAACGTGTTGCTTCCGGTGGTATTTTTTCACCTGCCTGTGTACTCGTCCCAATGTCTGATTCGGCGAACGACAGCGAGACCAGCGCGCTTGCGGGGTATCGGCAGTTCTTCGCCCTTCGTGGTGACGTGTTCGTCCTCTCGGTAGCGATGTTCGCCTTCAGCCTTGGCTTTCAGATGACGACCCGGTTTCTGCCTGAATATCTCAGTGTGCTGGGTGCCAGTGCGCTTGTCATCGGGTTTTTTGGCACATTTGGAAATATCATCAGCGCCCTGTATCCGTATCCGGGCGGTGCGGTTTCCGATCGGATCGGCTCGCGGTATGCACTCACGGTCTTTGGACTTGCCTCAACGCTCGGCTTTCTGCTCTGGTTCGTTGCCCCCTCGTTTGGAACCCTCGAGGTTGCTGGACTCACTATCGAGCCGTGGATCTGGGTGTTTGTCGGTCTCGTACTTGCCCAAGCGTGGAAATCCTTCGGCCTCGGAGCGACCTATGCAATCGTCAAACAGAGCGTCTCGGCTGACCGGCTGGCTCGCGGCTTTGCCAGCACCGAAACCTTCCGCCGGACTGCGTTTCTCATCGGCCCGGTGCTTGCAGCCGGGCTGCTCTCGTTGCACCCGGATTTCGCGGTCAGCTTCCGGTATGTTCTGGGTGTGGCAGTCGTCTTCGGCATTGCGGCAACGGTCGTCCAGCACGTCATGTATGATGCCAGCGGCGACAGCTTCGGCAGCTCATTTGCGGGGCTTTCGCAGATTCGTGCGGATCTCAGGAACCTTCCACCGACGCTACGGCCGCTGTTGATCGGTGATACACTCGTCCGGTTTGCCAACGGCATGGTCTACGTCTTCTTTATTATTGTCGTCACACAGTTTCTCGACGTCGGTCTCTCGGTGAGCCTTCCAGCAGTTGGTGCGGTTGATCTCGGGCCTGCGGCCTTTTTCGGGCTGCTGCTCGGTCTTGAGATGGTCGTTGCACTGCTCGTCATGGCTCCCTCGGCGGCCCTGGCCGAACGGGTTGGCCTCAAACCGGTCGTCGCAACCGGCTTTGCGGTCTATGCGATTTTTCCGATTCTCCTCATTAGTGCGCCACCCAGCGCGGCTGTGCTCGCACTTCTGTTTGCCTTTTCTGGAATCCGGTTTGCCGGGCTGCCGGCACACAAGGCGCTGATTGTCGGGCCCGCCGAAGCCGACGCCGGCGGGCGGGTTACCGGCTCGTACTACCTGCTGCGAAATGTGATCGTGATTCCGAGCGCCGCCCTTGGTGGGGCGCTATACGGTGGTATTCCCAACCCGGTTGGCCCTGGCGAGTTGATTACGGGAAGTCCGACCCTGGCATTCGCTCTCGCAACCCTCATCGGCCTCGTTGGGACGGGGTATTTCTTGATTTTCGGGAAAGAATTTGACGCGTACAAATGAGACGCTATCTGTTTAGCTGACAGGAATATTTTTATATAACCCCCGTTGAAAGAAGATATCTTGTCACTGAACGTCACTTGTTTGCCGGGGTATCCGAATGGATGGTAGGTTTCTAACCCGACAGGTTGATGACGAAATCACCGTCCTCCACGTTGACGACGAGCCGGATTTCGCTCGGATGGTTGGCACACACCTCGCTCGGATTGACGACCGGATAACTGTCCACTCTACAACCCAACCTGAAAGCGTCACATCCCGTCTCGAATCTGAACCGATCGACTGCATTCTTACCGACTACTGGATGCCCGAACAGACCGGACTGGACGTGCTTTCGCAGGCTCGTGAGAGTGATCCCGATATGCCGGTTATCCTGTTGACCGATACAGGAAGTGAAGCGATCGCAAGCAAGGCAATCTCTGCAGGGATCTCGGATTATGTTATCAAACGCGAGCTCAGCGCGCAGTACCAACTCTTAGCTAACAAGATCAGTACGCACGTCGAGCGCCGACGGGCTCAAGCCGTTGCTACCCGCACCCACCAACAGCTATACGAACTCGCTGAAAACACCCGGGACGCGCTGTGGATTTTCAGCGCCGACTGGAGCGAACTCCAGTTTATCAACTCACAATACGAGCGAATTTTCGATCAGTCCATTGAGACGCTTTCTGCGAATCCGACGGACTTCCTCGAGACGATACATCCTGCAGACGTCACCGATGTCACGGACGCGATGAAACGTGCCTCAGATGGACACTCCCAACACGTTGAGTACCGCATCGAAGCGGAGACAACAAAATGGGTCGAATCATACGCCGAACCAATCACTACCGACGCCGGAGACGTTGTCCGAATCGCTGGGTTTACTCACGACATCACCGCACGAAAAGCGTCACTGTTTGCGCTTCGAGACAAAAACGAACAGCTCGAACGCTTTGCATCGATTGTTTCACATGATCTGCGAAACCCGCTGAGTGTTGCAGAGGGTTATCTCGATTTAGCACGCGAAACGGTCGACAGCGACCATCTCGAAACCGTCGACCGTGCACTACTCCGAATGCGGAACCTTATCGGCGATCTCCTTATGCTTGCCAGAGAGGGCCAAGAGATACGCGATACCGAATCCGTCTCGGTCGATACGCTCGTTCGTTCGAGCTGGAACAATATCGACCAGAAACAGGCATCGTTGCAGACGGAGACAAAAGCGGTTATCCCTGCCGACGAGGTTCGCCTTGGCCAAGTCTTTGAGAACCTCTTTCGGAATGCAATCGAACACGGGGGCCCGTCGGTTCAGATTCGGGTTGGTGTACTCGAATCTGAGTCGGGACTGTATATCGAAAACGATGGGGAGCCGATTCCAGCAACCCATCGAGAAGACATATTCGAGACCGGCTTTACCACCAATACTGGTGGAACCGGCTTTGGTCTCGCAATCGTCCAACGCATCGTCGACGCCCACGGCTGGACACTCCGGCTCGCGGAGACGCCAACCGACACCGTTCGATTCGAAATCACGGGAATTGACAGTCTCACCAAGCCCTGAACCGGACAGGCAGCTCATGATCAAACGGAAGCCGACATCGATTTGAGGCTCCTGTCCGTAGGTAAACTCGTGAACGACGACGTTCCTGACCGGCCGCCAGCGTCGAACATGATCGAAGCCCTCGGAGTTCGACGAAACGCGACAATCGGCCTTGCTGTCGGTGTTGGCGTTGCGGTCCTCGCCTACGTGGTTCGGATTTTCGAGCTTCTTGGTCCCGTGAGCGAGGCGCGTGAGTATCCGATTTTTGGTCCCGAAGC
>LFFM01002410.1_pt1 | contig 12382 bp, 13 predicted proteins | sample 643131 | NCBI WGS metagenome assembly LFFM01 (sample SAMN03777445, study PRJNA286221) | soda lake metagenome | biome: soda lake; feature: Kulunda steppe; material: water; isolation source: sample Tc-Br brine of Tanatar trona crystallizer | place: Russia: Kulunda steppe | collected 2011-07
TGGATGATAAAGAGTTTATTGCTCAAACAGCTCAATTTAGTGCTTTAGAACAGATGCAGAATTTAAATACTAATATGAAGGCTTTAATGGATTATCAAAAATTAGGTGAAGCCAGTAATTTAGTTGGTCGAGAAGTTGAAGTTCTTGACTCTAGCTCTGGAGCAAATGTTGCTGGTGAAGTAGAAAAAATAGTAAAAAGTGGTGACGATTATAAGTTGGTAGTAAATAATAAAGAATATGATTTAGCAATGATTCAAGAAGTGTCTAAATAAGGGGGTGGCATTAGTGAATAAAGTTCATGGTAATCAGCCGATTATTCCTCCAAATCAACAAAAACAGATAGAGCATAACCAGAATACAGATAGTAAAAAGAATAGTTTTAAAGATTTATTAAAGAATAAACTAAATAAAGAGAACTTAAACTTCTCTAAACATGCTCAAAAGAGAATTAATGCTCGTGATATGAAAGTAGAAGATAAAGAATTAAAAAAATTAAAAGAAGGTGTGGCTAAGGCAAAAGAAAAAGGTGGACAAGAATCATTAATTATGGTTGATGATAATGCTTATATTGTGAGTATAGATAATGAAACTGTAATTACTGCTATGGGTGAAGATGATATTAAAGATAATGTCTTTACTAATATTGATAGTGCTGTAATCATGAAATAGCTGGACCCAGACTGGGAAGCTATTATTAACTGCTGACTGATAGAGGCAGTTAGAGACAGTTTATAGTTGATAGTGTATAGTTGATAGTTAAAAACTTTAAAATATTATAAACATTGTTATTGATTTTGAATCTAACTATACACTTTACACTATACACTTTACACTAAAATTATAGGGGGTTTGAAATATATGTTACGATCTATGTACGCTGGTGTTTCTGGAATGGGAGCACATATGGAGAAGATGGATGTGATTGGAAACAACATCTCTAATGTAAATACTACTGGTTTTAAAGGTAGTAGAGCTACTTTTCAGACGATGTTAAGTCAGACAATGGAGGGTGGAGCTGCACCGCAAGATGGACGCGGTGGTACTAATCCACGTCAGGTTGGTTTAGGGACTACTCTTGGTAGTATTGATAAGAATATGGAGCAAGGAAACTTAGAATCGACGGGAAAGAATACTGATTTAGCAATTGAAGGTGATGGTTTCTTTATTTTAAATGATGGTGGTAGTAATTATTATAGTCGAGCTGGTAATACTGATTTTGATGAGCAAGGTAATTTAGTCAATACATCTAGTGGTTATAAAGTTCAAGGATGGACTGCAGACTCTCAAGGTCGAATAAATACTAATGAAGATATCGGCGATATCAGTTTACAACAATCAATGGATGCTGAAGCAACTGATGAGATAGAATTTGATGGTAATTTAAGTAGTGATACCTATGAATGGAGTACTAGCTTTGAGTTTCCTGATGGAGCTGATGAGACAGCGACTATTGACATAACTTATGAGGATACTGGAGAGCGAGACGAAGATGGGAATCAAATTTGGGATTATTCAATTGATTCGGTTAGTAATGGGGAAATTACTGATAACCATGAGAATAGGAATGGAGAAGTAGTAGTTCAAGAGGAAGATGGTGAATATAGAATTATAGATGATCTTCCTAATACAGACCTTACCTTCCCTGAGATAACTGTTGATGGTGATAGTCAAGAATTAGAACTAGGTGATTTGCCGGGGCATACTGATCAGAATCCTTTTAGAACAGGAGCTTATCAGGTATCAGATGAAGTTTTTGATTCGCAAGGAAATAAACATGATGTGAGAGTTGACTTTGAGCGTGCTAGCTCAAATAATTGGCTTTATACTGTCAATGTTAATGGTAATGAAATTTTATCAGATTCAGGGCCAGTTGCTTTTGATGAAAGTGGTAATGTTACAGGAGGTGGGATTGATACTTTAACCGCTGATTCTGATGAGGTTCCTGAACTTGATGGAGTAGGAGATTTGAATATAACTCTTGATTTTGAAGATATGACACAGTTTTCTGGGGCCCATTCAGCAGAAATTGGACGTGTAACAGGCTATGAAGCTGGAGATTTAGAGAGTTTTAATATTGATGGTAGTGGAACTATAACTGGAAATTATGATAATGGAATGCAGTTGAGTTTGGCTAGAGTAGCTACAGCTAATTTTAGTAATCCAGGTGGTTTGAGTGAAGAAGGAAATAGTCTATTTTCTGAATCTAACAACTCTGGTACTGCTAGAATTGGGGCACCGGGAACTGGTGGTAGAGGAAGCATTACTGCTGGGACATTAGAGATGTCAAATGTTGATTTATCACGTGAGTTTACTGATATGATTACTACTCAACGTGGGTTCCAAGGGAACTCAACAACAATAACTACTGCTGATGAAATATTACAAGAAGTTGTTAATATGAAGCGATAATTGATATAAATAAATAAAAGGGGGTCTCCCCCTTTTATTTACATAATTAAATAGTTTTAGCTTATAAGGGGTGATTTAAATAATAAAATTAACTCGCTTAGATGATTCAGAAGTAGTGATTAATGCTGAGTTAATTGAACTAGTAGAAGCCACACCAGATACTGTAATTTCACTTACTTCAACTCGTCGAATGGTAGTTAAAGAAGATGTAGATAAAGTGATTGATAAGGTTGTTAAATATAAACGTAAGACTAATTTTAGCTTAGAATAAAGTGAGGTGAAATAATGGATTTAGCGTCGATTGTAGGTATACTTTTGGGAACTGCTCTCGTAATAATGGGAATGTTACTTGAGGGCGATATTACTATGTATTTTCAATTAAACTCTATTTTCATAGTTGCTGGTGGTACTATGGGTGGAGTAGTACTTGCTTATTCTTTTGAGCACTTAAAAAATGCTCTAGAAGCATTAAAGATTGCTTTTACAGATAGTGATGATGATGCTGGAGATATAATTTCAATCTTAGTCAGCTTTGCTGAAAAGGCTCGAAGAGAAGGCTTGTTAGCTCTAGAAGATGAAGCATCAGAATTGGATGATGATTTTTTACAGAAGGGAATACAGCTAGTTGTTGATGGTACAGACCCTCAATTAGTTAGAAATATATTGGAAACAGAGTTAGACTTCTTGGAGGAGCGACATTCTCTTAGTCGTGGAGTATTTGAAAAGGGGGCAGAGCTATCACCGGCTTTTGGAATGATAGGTACCCTAATCGGTTTGATTGGTATGTTGGCCCAATTAGATGATCCTGATGCTATTGGCCCAGGAATGGCTACTGCCTTGATTACTACCTTATATGGTGCTTTAATGGCTAATCTTATTTTTAGTCCAATTGCTGAGAAACTTAAGGTAAAAAGTCAAGGAGAGATATTAGCAAAGGAAGTCATGATTGAAGGGATTTTGTCAATTCAGGCAGGTGAGAATCCAAGGATTGTAGAAGAGAAATTAAAAGCCTTCCTAGCTCCAACTACAAGAAATAATTTTGATGAAGAAGGCTCAGAAGGAAGGGCGGTAGAAAGAGATGTCGCGGGATAGAAAAAAGAAGGATAATGATTCCGAAATAAATGATGATTGGATGACCACCTATGGTGATATGATGACTCTTTTATTAGCATTTTTTGTATTATTATTTTCTATGGCAAATATAGATGAGGAAAAATTTGATATGGTAATCCATGGTTTGCAAGGTAGATTAGGTATTGTAGATGGTGGGAGAACAATTTCTAGTCGTGATGCAGTAGATATGGGGCTTGAGATGAGTGATTTAGCAGCTATGCAGTTAGAGGAGTTAGAAAGAAGGATTGGTGAATATCTTCAAACTGAAGGACTTGAAGATGAGATAATATTAGAGGTCGATGATGAAGGCTTAACTATACATTTTACTGGGGAAATATTATTTGAGTTAGGACGAGCAGAGATTAGACCAGAGGCTAGAGAAATATTAGATAGAATTTCTGGCTTTATAAAAACTATTCCAAATGATATAATGGTAGAAGGACATACTGATAATTGGCCGATTAGAACAGAGAGATTTCCTTCAAATTGGGAATTATCAGCAGCTAGAGCAACAAATGTAGTTCGGCATTTAATAGAAGAGTTAGGTGTAGAGCCAGATAGATTATCAGCTGCTGGATATTCTGAGTATAGGCCTTTAAGAGATAATGATACTGCAGAAGATAGAGCATTAAATAGAAGAGTTGATATAGTAATTTTACGTTTAGATGAAGAACAAATGGATCCTCAAGCACCTGAAGAATTAATAGAGACAGAAGAAACCGAAGAATTAATAGAGCCAGAACTAGAGGAATAAAAAAGTTAAAAGTCTGATTTGATAACTGATTGTTAGTAAGTAATGTTGAGGAGGTTAGATTAATGAGCGAAGAAGGTGGCATTAATTATCTTTTTATAATAATCATTATTATATTTACTGTAGGATTAGCTACTGGAGCGACTTATTTTATGTTAACTAGAGTAGGAGTGATTGATGGTACAGCAGAGCAGGAAGTCACTGGGGGAGAAGAAGCTAGAGAATTAGGTCCAGTGACTCATTTAGATGAGTTTACTATAAATCTAAGTGAAGACAGACGTTTTGTAAGGGTTAGTATTGCTCTTGAGGTTAATGATAGTGATGTATTAGAAGAGATTGAGACTAGGACACCTCAAATAAGGGATGTAGTAATTTCTATTGTTAGATCTAAAGGTTATGATGATATTAGAGATGAAGATGGTACTAGAGTTTTAAGAAGGAATATAAGAGATAATATAAATGATAAATTAAGTGAAGGCGAAGTAACTAATGTATTCTTTACAGAGTTTATGATCCAGTAGATTCATGATTTAACCAAAGAGGTGATAGAAAATGTCTGATATTTTATCTCAGGAAGAAATAGATGCTTTGGTAGATGAAATGACAAATAAAGAAGATGATGATTGAATGTGATATGGGTTAGGAGGGAAAAACATGGCAGGAAATGAAGTCTTGTCACAGAGTGAAATAGATGAATTGTTGGATGCTGTATCTTCGGGAGAAGTTGAAGCAAATGAATTAAAAGATGATGAAGAAAGTAGTGTAGAAGCTTATGATTTCAAACATCCAAGTAAGCTATCAAGAGATCAACTTCGAACTTTAAGGATGGTTTATGAAGGTTTTGGGAGGTTATTTAGCACGTCATTATCTACCCAATTAAGAACTATGGTAGATACAGAAGTTACATCTATTGAGCAGCTTTCTTATGATGAGTTTACCCGCTCGTTACCGCAACCAACAGTTATGGCTATTTGTGACTTTTATCCTCTACATGGAGAGTTTATTATTGAGATTAATCCTAAGATTGCTTATGCAATAATTGAAAGACTATTTGGTGGAACCGGAGGAAGTATTGATAAAGTTCGTGAATTTACTGATATTGAAGAAGTAGTTTTAAAAAAGATAAATAAAATTTTATTAGATAGTTTTAGTGAAGCTTGGGATAATGTGATAGAATTAAAACCACGCTTACAAGAATTAGAGTCTAATCCGCAATTTACGCAGATTGTACCTAATAATGATATGGTAATATTAGCTTCTCTAGAATGTACTATAGGTGATGTAGCAGGATTAGTTAATATCTGTATTCCATATATAGTATTAGAACCTATAGTCTCTAAATTAAGTGCTCAGTACTGGTTTTCGACTACTAGAAAAGAGGCAACTGGAGAGAATATTAGTAATATGAAAAACCGACTTAATAAAGTTCAACTTCCTGTGGTAGCTGAGTTAGGGAATGCAGAGATAAAAGTCGGTGAGTTATTGGATTTAGGTGTCGGTGATGTAATTAGATTAGATAAAAAGGCTAAAGAAGATATAGATGTATTTGTCAATGATAATCACAAGTTTACTGCTAAAATTGGTAAATCAGCTAGTAATCTTGCAATAGAGATTTCATCAATGGTTGAAGAAGATGATTGGGAGGAGGAGTTGGAAGGCGATGAGTGATAGTTTAGATCAAAGCGAGATTGATGCGTTATTAAATGATGATGTTGATGAAGATGAGGCTAAAGATGAGAAATTAGAATTAAGTGATTTAGAAAAAGATGCTATTGGAGAAATGTCTAATATATCAATGGGCTCTGCTGCTACTGCACTTTATGGATTATTAGATCATAAGGTAGAAATTACTGCTCCTGAAGTTAAGCTTAGTTCAGTTGCAGAATTAACGGATGATTATAGTCGACCTTGTGTAGTAGTTGATGTTAGGTATGTAGAAGGTTTAATGGGTAATAACCAGATGATTCTCGAACAAGAAGACGCAGCAATAATTACTGATTTGATGATGGGTGGAGATGGAAGTAATCCTGCAGATGAATTAGGTGAGTTGCAATTAAGTGCAGTTTCAGAAGCGATGAATCAGATGATGGGAGCAGCTGCTACTTCAATGTCTGACTTTTTTGAAGGAGATAAGATTAATATTTCACCACCAGAGGCAGAGGTAATTGAGCTGACTAATAATACAATTGGATTAGATGGAGTAGATGATGATGATGGTATAGTTCAAGTTGTTTTTAATATGAGGATTGGGGATTTAATTGATAGTCAAATTGTACAAATTATGACGATTAAATTTGCTAAAGAACTTGTAGATAGTTTGATTAAGCCGGTTAGTGATGTGGCTTCTGGATTGGACGATGCAGTTGAAGAGGATGATGGCCCAACTGAAGCAAGTAATCAACAGAGCATTGAAACTGGGCCAACCCAGCAGCAAACAGAAAGAAGTCAACCTCAACAACAGCAACAGCCAACTCAGCCACGTCGAAGACCAGATGCAAGTAAGAGTAATCAAGTTCGCCGTGATGTAGAAGTGCAAAATGTTGAATTTGAGGACTTAGCTAATGTAGACCAGAACAAATTAATTAGTGAATTAGACTTAATTTATGATGTTGATTTAGAGTTGACAGTTAGATTAGGAAAGACTAAAAAGTCGATCAAAGAGATTCTTGAGATGTCTCCAGGCTCAGTAATAGAGTTAGATAGATTAGCAGGTGAAGCAGTTGATTTATTAGTTAATGGGAAATTAATAGCTAAGGGAGAAGTAGTTGTAATTGATGAAAACTTTGGTTTTAGAGTTACTGATATTGTTAGTTCAGCTGAGAGAATAAATACATTATAGTAATTAAGGATTGGTATTATGGATAACTTACTAGAGTTAGCTAAAGTCATTTTTGCTTTAGTTGCAGTCCTAGGTCTATTTTATTTGCTAATGAGATTTTTAAAAAGTAAAGAGCTATATAATCAGACTAATCAGATGAGAGTTTTAGAAAAATGTTATCTAGGTAAGGATAAGCTAGTATGTTTAATTGAAGTTGTAGATCAAGTCTTATTAATATCAGTAACTAATCAGGAAATCAAGCTTATAAAAGAGGTTGAGCTAGCAGATGAGGTTGATTTAAGTCAAGCTAAAAAAGGTTTAAACTTATTTAAGAAAGGTAAGGATGAAAAAAATGACTAAAGGCTATTCTAAAATAGTTTTTACAATTGGATTACTCTTAATTGCTTTAATATTATTTCAAGGAACTGTTCTAGCTCAACCAGAATTTGAGATTCCTGACATTCAATTACAGATTGGAGATGAGGCTGCAGAAGATGGGCCATTAAATTTAGAAACATCGATGATGTTACTTGTTCTTTTAACTGTTTTAAGCTTGGCACCTGCTATTTTAATCTTAGTAACTTCATTCACCCGGATAGTAATAGTTCTTTCTTTGTTACGAAGAGGTCTTGCATTACAGATGATGCCACCAAATCAAGTCGTTATAAGCTTGGCAATTTTTTTAACAGTCTTCATTATGTCTCCAGTATGGGGAGAGATTAATGAAGAGGCTGTACAACCTTATTTAGAAGAAGAGATTGATCAGGGAGTTGCTTTAGAAAATACAATTGATCCTATGCGTGATTTTATGTTAGCTAATACTCGCGAAAAAGATATTGGCTTATTTGTTAATTTTGCTGAGATTGATAGACCAGAGAATGAAGATGATATCCCTTTACATGTTTTAATTCCTGCTTTTGTAATTAGCGAATTACAAATAGCTTTTCAGATAGGATTTATGGTTTTTTTGCCCTTTATAGTGATTGATATGATCATTGCAAGTACTTTAATGTCAATGGGAATGATGATGTTACCGCCGGTTATGATTTCACTCCCATTTAAATTATTATTATTCGTTTTAGTTGATGGTTGGTATCTGGTGATTAAATCTGTGATGGAAACCTTTAATTAGATGGAGTTGATTATAAATGAGCCAGAGATTAATTTTAGAGTTAGGACAAAGGGCATTATATACGGTATTACTTGTTTCTATGCCAATGTTAGGTCTAGGAATGTTAGTCGGTCTAATAATTAGTATTTTTCAGGCTATGACTCAGATACAAGAACAGACTCTGACTTTTGTACCTAAAATAGTGGCTGTTATGTTTGCTCTTTTCTTTTTTGGCCCTTGGATGTTAGGTGTATTAGTGGAATTCATTGAGCAATTATATACAAATATCCCTGATCTTTTAAGATGAAGCAGGTGAGTGACTAAATGGATGCATATTTATTAGAAATAATTTATATTGGTAGTCTTATTTTTGTCCGCTTTCTTGGTTTTTTTGTTATGGCTCCAATTTTTGCTAATGAAGTCATTCCAAATCGTATTAAACTAAGCATTTGTTTTATAATGGCTGTTATATTAACTCCTTTAATTGAGCAAATAGATTTAACATTACCAGACCATTTATTAATTTTAGCAGCAGAATTAATAATAGAATTATTAATTGGCTTTATGATTGGGTTTATAATGGCACTAGTTTTTTTTGCAATTCAATTAGCAGGAGAGTTTATTGATCGAAGAATGGGTTTCTTTTTAGCTAATGTAATGGATCCTCAACATGGATTACAAGTTCCTTTAATAGGTCAATTTAAAAATATACTTGCAATTTTATTCTTTTTTGCAATTGATGCACATCATTATTTATTAAAAGTTGTAGTCGATAGTTTTGAAATAGTAGAGTTAACTAATGTAGATCTTTCTGAACAATTCTTAGGTGCGATTTTAAGAACAGTGGGAGATTTATTTCCAATTGCATTAAGGATTAGCTTACCAGTAATGGCAACCTTATTTATTGTAGATCTTGCTTTCGGATTAGTAGCTAGAACAGTGCCACAGATGAATGTCTTTATTATTGGTTTACCTACTAAAATATTAGTGGGGTTAATTTTGCTAGGGGTTAGCATGGCCAATTATTTTACTTATTTAGATTTTATAATTGAGGATACTTTTAAAAAAATCTATCAAATACTTAATTTGATGGGTTAATATTTAATAGATAAAGGAGTAAGATCATGCCAGAAGGAGATACTCAAGAAAAAACGGAAGAACCGACGCAAAAACGGAGAGAAGAGGCTAGAGAAGAGGGACAGGTTGCTAATAGCCAAGATTTAAATAGTGCTTTTACTCTATTAATTAGTTTTTTGGTTCTATTTTTTATACTATCTAATATGATAAGAGAGTTTATGGATTTAAAAGCTCGGAATTTTAGTGTAGATATTCATATGGATTTTACTATTGCTAATATACATACATTGTTTATTGAAATAGGTATTATCTCATTGCGAATGTTAGCTCCATTGATGATTGCTGTAGCTGTAATTGGAGTCTTAGTTGGAGTTTTTCAAGTAGGATTTTTACTTACCCCTAAAGTAATAGTTCCTGAAATAAGCAAATTAAATCCTATTGAAGGGGCTAAAAATATATTTTCTAAAAAAACAATAGTAGAGTTTTTAAAATCACTTAGTAAGATTGGGATTATTGTTTATATATCATATATTACTATTCGAGATTCATTTATAGATTTGGGATTATTAATAAATATGGAATTAGGTCATGCAGTAGAATTAATTAGCGGTATTGCTATGAATTTAGTTATTAGAATTACTTTAATAATTGTCTTACTCGGAATTTTAGATTTATTCTATCAAAGATGGCAACATAATGAAGATTTAAAAATGAGTAAACAAGAGGTAAAGGAAGAAAGAAAACAGATGGAAGGCGATCCACAGATTAAATCCCAGCGAAAGCAAAAACAACGCGAGATGGCTATGAGTAGGATGATGCAAGAAGTTCCAGATGCATCGGTTGTAATTACTAACCCAACTCATTTAGCTATTGCTTTAAAATTTGAGATGGATAGTATGGAGGTACCTTTAGTTATAGCTAAAGGTAAAGATGAAGTAGCACAAAGAATTAAAGAAGTAGCGGGGGAGAATGAGATTGCTGTAATAGAAGATAAGCCTTTAGCGAGGACTTTATATAAAGCTACAGATATTGGTGAAGAGATACCAGCTGATTTATATCAAGCTGTAGCAGAGATATTAGCTTATGTATATCAGTTAGAAGAAGGGAGGTAGTTGGAAAAATTGGCTACACCATTTGAGATGTTACAAGATAATGAGTATTTGAAACAGTATATAGACGTAATTTTTGCTTTAGCAGTAATAATGATTGTAATAATGTTTATGATTCCATTACCAACTTGGATATTGGACTTTTTATTAACTTTAAATATTAGCTTAGGTTTGACTATTTTATTAGTAGCAATGTATCTGATAAATCCATTAGATTTATCAGTCTTACCTTCGTTATTGCTGATTGCTACATTATTTAGGCTGGCATTAAATGTTTCAACTACTAGATTGATTTTAGGCGAAGCTGATGCTGGAAATGTGATTGAGACTTTTGGTAGTTTTGTGGTAGGTGGTAACTATATAGTTGGATTTGTTATATTTATTATTTTAGTCGCAATTCAGTTTATTGTAATAACTAAAGGTGCAGAGAGAGTAGCAGAGGTGTCAGCTCGCTTTACTCTTGATGCTATGCCCGGGAAACAGATGAGTATAGATGCTGATTTAAATTCTGGTTTAATAACTGAAGCAGAAGCAAGACAAAAGAGAGAAAATATTCGTCGTGAGGCTGATTTTTATGGTGCTATGGATGGTGCTAGTAAGTTTGTTAAAGGTGATGCAATTGCTGGTATAATAATTACTTTAATTAATGTAGTGGGTGGATTAGTAATTGGCGTAATCCAAATGGGGATGCCTATAACAGAAGCATTACAGACTTATACTTTATTAACAGTTGGGGATGGTTTAGTAAGTCAGATTCCAGCTTTATTAATTTCTACTGCTACTGGTATTGTTGTTACTAGAGCAGCTTCAGAAGGGAATCTTGGTCAAGACTTTGGTGAACAGATTTTTGCTCAGCCCAAGACTTTATTTATGGTATCTGGAGTATTATTCTTTTTAGGGGCTTTAACTCCTCTACCTAGTTTTGTATTTATTCTATTAGCCTTATTAGCTGGTCTGTCTGGTTATGCTATTTATCAGACTAGTACTGAAGAAGTAATAGAAGATAAAGAAGAAATAGATGCAGAGGAAGCTGAAGAGTATCGTGAACAAGATAATATTAATCAGCTCTTACATGTTGACCCAATGGAAGTTGAGGTTGGTTATAATTTAATTCCACTTGTAGTACCAGAACAGGGTGGTGATTTATTAGACCGAGTATCAATGATTAGAAGACAGTGTGCATTAGAATTAGGAATAGTAATTCCACCAATTAGAATTAGAGATAATATGCAATTAGAGCCTAATAGATATCGAGTTAATTTAAAAGGGGTAGAGATTACAAATTATGATGTTAAAACAGATCATTATTTAGCTATGGATTCAGGGATGACAACTGAAAAAGTTGAGGGAATTGAAACTGAAGAACCTGCTTTTGGTCTGGAAGCTTTATGGGTATCTGAAGATAGCAAAGAGCAGGCTGAAATGGCTGGTTACACAGTAGTTGACCCACCTTCTGTGATTGCAACTCATTTAACAGAAATTATTAAATCTCATGCCTATGAATTATTAACTAGACAAGAAGTAAAAGATTTAATTGATAATGTAAAGGAAGAAAATTCAGCAGTGGTAGAAGAATTAATTCCTGATTTATTGACTATTGGTCAAGTACAAAAGGTATTACAAAAACTATTGCAAGAAAGAATCTCTATTAGGGATTTAGCTTCAATCCTTGAAGTTTTAGCTGATCAAGCTAGAAATACTCAAGATACAGATATATTAACTGAGTATGTTCGTCAAGATGCATTATCAAGACAGATTTCTGAAAAATATAAAGATGATAATAATAATATCTATGTAATTACTTTAGCTCCTCAACTAGAAGATAAAATTTCTAATTCTGTTGAACATTCAGAGCAAGGTTCTTATGTTACTATTGCTCCAGATGAGGCACAAAAGATTTATAATAATTTGTCACAGGAGATAAATAAAGTGAAAAATAAAGGTTATGATCCGGTTGTATTAACAGCTCCAATTCTTAGATATCATTTCAAGAA
>LFFM01002411.1_pt1 | contig 12382 bp, 14 predicted proteins | sample 643131 | NCBI WGS metagenome assembly LFFM01 (sample SAMN03777445, study PRJNA286221) | soda lake metagenome | biome: soda lake; feature: Kulunda steppe; material: water; isolation source: sample Tc-Br brine of Tanatar trona crystallizer | place: Russia: Kulunda steppe | collected 2011-07
ACCTACTCATCCTTGACGACATCATCAAAGAGCGCGGTGACGGCCAGACGTCGGAGATCCTCAACTGGGTTGACGGCGTCTCGATCCCGATGGTCAAAGAGGACGGCCGGACTGTCATGGTCGGGACACGGAAGCGACCGGACGATATCTACAGCCATTACCGCAACTACGAGGGCTACTCACTGCGAGAGTTCCCCGCGGTGCTCGACGTCTGGGACCAGGAGTTCCGCAGCGACGATGACTGGGAGGCACGCCGCCCTGACGAGAAGTTCTACACCGAGGTCAAGAACCCATGGCGTGATGGCGAGACACTGCAGTTGCTCTGGCCCGATGCCCGCGGTCCCGAGTGGCTTGCCGATAAGCGCTCGAAGATGGCCGACTACCTGTTTTGGCGCGAATACACACTGACGATTCGTGGGGCGTCGGGCAACCTCCTCGACGAGGCTGCAATCAATCGCAACTCCGCGGATGGTGGCTGCTCGATCCGCAACCGGTCACCGCCGCAAAAGTATCGGGCTGGCCGTGGCGAGGCGATCGTCGTTGGACACGACCCGGCAATGAGCCCGACCGGCGACGACGCGGCGTTCTTGGTGCAGTTACTCCGTCGGAACGGATCGCGTGTCATCCTCGATGCCCACGCCGAGAAGGGGATGTCCCCGTCGGCGATCAAGACACGACTCCAGGAGTACGACCGCCGCTACGACCCGGCGGTCATCATGATCGAGGACAACGGGATGCAGCAGTACATCGTCCAGGACGCTATCGAGTTCTCCCCAGCGCTGCGGGCGAAGGTCACCGGCATGTCGACGACGTCGAAAAAGCACTCGTGGGAGAACGGCATCCCGCGGCTTCGACAGCTCGCCGAGAACGGTGGCATCCAGTTTTACCGTGGCCATGACGCCAGCGAGGACGTCATCCAATCGATGCTGTCGCTCGAACTCGACGGCGGGAAACTGAGTGGGCACACGCCCGACCTTGTCGCAGCGTGGTACATGGCCGAGCAGGCGATCCGCAACCTGGAGTCGATGGGCGTGACCGACCCCGATCCAGAGGATAACGGAGTGAGCTATCTATGAGCCAAACACAATCAGACGACAGTCCAGAGGTAAAGATGAACGTCGAGGGGATCGGCTCGGAGACGTCGCTCTCGAAGGCAACAGAGTCGACACAGCTCTCGGATCGCCGAATCCGGTCGCTCAACATCGGCGTCAAGCCACCGTACAACCCCGACCTGCTTGCGTCGTTCCTTGAGCGCAACGAAACGCTCGCGACGGGCATCCGCAAGAAGTCGCGGTACGAGGTCGGCTACGGTTTCACCATCGTCCCACACAGCGACGTCGACACCGAAGATGCCGACGAGGACGGCCGTGCGGTCGTCCGCAACTTCTGGCGGGGCCGGGAGTCACGGTGGCTCACGGGGCCACACAACTCAGCCGAGCCAACCACGCCCGAAGAGGTCAAAGAACTCGCTCGCCAGGACTACCACCTCATTGGCTGGTGTTGTCTGGAGATACTCGTCGACCTCGAGGGCCGACCGGTCGGGCTCGCACACGTCCCGGCTAACACTGTCCGGGTCCGCAAGCCACAGAACCGGTTTGACCAACCCCGACATCCCGAGGGTGGGCAGTTCATCAGCGCCGACGACGCACAGTTTGCGAGTCGAGGCTATGTGCAAGTCCGTAATGGCCGGCGGCGCTACTTCGGCGAGGCCGGCGATCGGTACCGGGGGCTCGAACCAAGGATCACGACCGGCAGTGACGACGAGCCCAGAGTCACCTACCAGGCCAACGAGGGCGATGAGCGCGAGCCGCTCTTCGTCGACAGTGAGACGGGCGACGTCGCAGTCGGCGATGCATCGCTGCTCGACAACAAGCCTGCGAACGAGCTCATCTTCATCCGTAACCCCAGCCCGCTCGAACAGGACTACGGCGTCCCTGACTGGGTTAGTGCGATCCGGACAATCTCGGCTGACGAGGCTGCCAAGGACTACAACCGCGAGTTCTTCGACAACGACACCATCCCGCGGTTTGTGATCAAGGTGACTGGCGGACAGCTCACCGAGGAGTCCAAAGACGACCTCAAAAAGATGATCAGCGGGCTTCGCGAGGAGTCACACCGAACCGTCCTCTTGGAGGTAGACAAGTTCAACACGCAACTTGACGAAGACGTCGAGATCGAGTTGGAGCCACTGTCTCAAGGCATCAGCGAGGAGATGTCGTTCCAGGCCTTCCGCGAAAAGAACGAGCACGAGATCGCAAAGGTGCTCGAGATCCCGCCCATCAAGATCGGCAACACTGGGACGTCGAACCGCTCGAACTCAGAGGTACAGGACAGAGAGTTTGCGCTCGAAGTCATCCAACCTGAGCAGCACAAGTTCGCCGAGCGACTCTATCGGCTCGTCCACCAGATAGCGTTTGGCGTCACTGATTGGACGATCGAGTACGAGCTCCGTGGGGCTGACCAACCCAAAGAGGACGTCGAGATTGCCCGCCGGAAGCTGCAGGCCGTCAACGGGGCGGTCCCAGTCAACCGAGCGTTGGAGATGATCGGCGAGGATCCACTGCCCGACGAGCTCGGGATCGATGGCGATACGACGCTCCTTTCGGACGTCGGCGGTGGTGCTTCTCCTGGTGCTCCTGGTGGCGAGCAGACAGAGCAGAGCCGGCCGGACTACCTGCCACCAGAGGGCAACAAGATCGGCGAGCGTGATTGGTCGGAGGTCGAGGCCGACCTGGTCACCAAAGACCCGATCGAGCAGACGCAGTTCAACAGTTCGAACCTTGATGAGGGGCTGTTCGACTTCGAGACCAACGAGCTATTCCTGTCGTTCGATCGCGAGGGTCAATCGTCGCTCTATGCGTACGTCGACGTCCCCACCTCTGTCTGGTCGGGCCTCGTGAGCGCCGGGAGTGCTGGTTCGTACCATCACGACAACGTCCGGCTCGTCTATCCGTACATCGAGATCACGAACTTCCACACGCGGCTGCCCGAGGGGCCGAGCCCCGATCCCGACGACGTCCCGGAAGGTGTGCCATCTTGAGTATATGACCGAAACCACTACTATCATGGCTCTCAATGTATCTACAAGCGCGAATTCGGTCTCAAAACCGACGGGTGCGCAAACACCCGCCGACGCGCTTGGAGTGACCAAACGCATGTGCAACAATGACGACGAGAGTAAAGAGTTCTACGAGTGCCCGACTTGTGGAAAAGGTGATTTGAAAACAGTCCGGGGCTTAAAGGTTCATCACCAGTTGGTCCACGATGAACGCCTTGATGACTCTAAAAGAACCGTTAGGGGGCGTTTTGAGACAAAACACAATGGTGGCGACCCTGACGAATGTTGGGAGTGGACTGCGTCAACGCAAGGCAAAGGATACGGAAGGATCAAAATCAACGGCCGCTACAAGCAAGCACACCGCATATCTTACTTACTTGAATATGGGTCTATCCCCGAAGGGATGTGGGTACTACACCACTGCGATAACAAGCTTTGTGTAAACCCTGCTCACCTCTATGCAGGGACGCACAAAGACAACGTGCAAGACGCGGTGGATCGCAATCGAAGGCCCCGCGGAGAGGATATCGGGAGCGCAAAACTCTCACCGGGGGATGTCCACAAGATTAGGAGATTAGCCGAAGACGAGTCACAACGTACGGTAGCAGAAGAATTTGACATCGACCAATCGACTGTGAGCCTCATTGTCAACGGCAAACTTTGGTCTCACATCAGCTAGGGCAACAACATCCATACCGATGAAGCTGGGGAGCCTCCCGACTAACCCAGCCGAGGACGACCGGGAGACTGATTCTGACTACACCAATGACTGATAAGACCAAAGAGCGCGGCGAAAAGCGCGGTGTCCTATCGACTGACCGAGCCCGCAAGCTCAAGAAGACGAAGGACGCCGAAGCCGCCGACAATGACAGTACAGACGACTCGGGGGGCTGAGCAGTGCCTCCGGTAACGAAAGCAGGTGGCCGTCAGTTCCGTAAGGCGGTCGAGTTCGTCACAAAAGACGACGACGTCGACGAGCAGATCGCCGCTGGCATCGTGATGGTGCCGGACAAGGTCGATCTGCAGAACGACTTCGTCCGTGAGGAGACTATTCGTGGATTCGCCAACCAGTTCGAGGCGTTCGTCGACGCCGGCCAAGCGGGCGGTGGCGTCATGCACGCCGTCTTCCCGGACGACTGGATGGACCTCGAACGCAACGAGGTTCTCGACGAAGCCGAGGAGATCGGTGGCACAGAAGCCCCGACTGGGGCGTGGATCCAAGAGTGGAGCATCAACCACGACGAGCTCTGGGAGCTGATCCAAGACGAGGTTATCGCAGGCTACTCGATCGGTGCGGTCCAGGTCGGCTGGGGCGGCCCGTACGAGCAAGACGCCGACGCAGTCGAGGACGTCACCGTCCCTGAGGAGATCGGCGACGAACTCATCTGGGAGCTCGTCGAGGGGCTTATCCGCGAGGTGTCGGCGGTCGACATCCCGGCAGTCCCTGATGCACAGATTCTCGAACGGAAATCGATGGATAAGCGCCTCGGTGACCACCTTGGCGATCCGAATGCGTTCGTCGAAGAGGCCATGCAGCGTGGGCACTCCGAAGACGACGCTGGCCGACTGTGGGCAGTTCTCAACGACGCCGTCGAAGTCGAGGGTTCTGGCGAGCCTGGCAAGCAGTCGTTGTTCTCCCGGATCGGCAAAGCAGCCGTTGAAACGTTCCTCGGTGGTGACGATACCGGCGATACAGCCGGGTCCCAAGAGGCTTCGATGACGTCGAAATCCGAGACAGCATCGCAGGCGAAAGCCGGCCAGACGCTCTCGAAGCGCAACCGCCACTCACTCTTTGCGGCTGTTGATTCGGCGGCCGACGTCCTCGAAGATGCGGGCGTCGATCACGGCATCGAGCGCTTCACCGATCGCGAGGAGTACGACTTCGATCTCTCCGAGCACACCGCTCGCGAGTGGCCGAAGCCGGACGAGGATGACGACGAGGAGGCCGAGAGTGGCGATCACGACGACGAGGACGACGAAGACGAAGAGGACGACAAGAACGCTTCCGGGGGCGACAACCCGGACGATAACGGCAGCACGGAGGCTGCCACCATGACAGACACCAACGAAAACGAGGGCGGGGACAAGAGCCTCGCCGAGAAGAACGCAGAACAGATTTCTGAACTTACAGCGGCAGTCGAGGGACTCACCGAGGCGATCCCGACCGAAGAGAAGACTGCCGAGATTGAGGTCAACGGACAGATTTTCGAGGTCACCGAGAGCGAGGCGAAGGCCTGGTTCGACGAGAACGGCGAGGCGGGTGACGCTGACGGTGGCTCGCTCAAGTCCGAAATCGAGACGCTCAAGAGCCGGATCGACTCGATCACTCGCAACGCCGGCGTCGGGAGCGATCAGCTCGACGCGGGTGGCAGTGGAGACGACAACGATGACAGTGGCCTCGGTGGCCTCGGGAAGGCGCTGTCCTAAGGAGCTGATTTTACATGCCAAACACACTCAATGCGGTGCGGAATCAGAACATGAACAGCCTGCACTACCAGAAGGACATCGGCCTCGCAGAGCTCGACGGCTTCCAGCTGCCAAGTGACGTCACCGAAGAGTTCCTCGAACGGATGCAGGAAGAGATCCCGATCCTCGGGATGGTCGATACGATGACGCTCGAACGCCTCGAACAGGAGGTTCCGAAGTTCGGCGTCCCACTACTCTCGGGGAACACGCGTGATGAAGAGGGAACGCGAACGGACGCATCCGACGCGGAGAGTGGCCACGTCAAGTTCAACGCGACCGACAAGAGCTACTACATCCTCGTCGAGCCGCTTCGCGACGCGCTCAAAAACACCCACCAGGGGCCGGACAACTTCGGCGATTACATCGTCGACCAGTTCATCCAGCGCTGGGCGAACGACGTCGGGCTGATCGGTATCCGTGCGAACGCGACCGATGGCAACCTCGAATCGTACGCCGGAGCCGCTGCAGCCGATCTCGATACAACGTGGAACGGCTGGATCTCGATCGCCGAAGGTGCGGACAGCGCCTCGGACCGTATCGGCCTCGAAGACACCGACGCTGCGGACGTCGACGAGATGCCATCGATCGACATGCTCGATGCAGCCGTCGACACGGAGATGTTCAACGACACGATTCAGGAGCTCGACCCTCGCTACCGCAACCCGGACAACGTTGCGTTCATGATGAGTCCCGACCAGGTCCAGCAGTACGCATTCGACCTGACGCAGCGTGAGGACCCACTCGGCTCGGCCGTCATCTTCGGTGACTCCGATCTGACGCCGTTTTCCTACGACGTCGTCGGCATCAACGGCTGGCCTAACGGCTACGCCATGCTCACCGATCCGAACAACCTGGCGTACGGGCTCTTCGAGCAGATGGAGATCGACCAGACGACAGACACGGACAAGGTTCACGAGAACCGCCTGCACTCGCGAAACTGGATGGAAGGGCAATTCGACTTCCAGATCAAGCAGCTCCAAGCCGGCGTCCTCGTCGAGAACCTCGCCGATCCGGTGGCCTAAACTGAGTGGTGATCACTGATGTCAACCACTAACGCCAGACTGCGACGGACCTATCTCGGCCGGCGTGAGGACGACCCTGCAGTGGCCGACCTCGAAGGCGGCGAGATCTGGTTCAACACAACCACGAACGAGTACCGTGGCTTCGATGGCACCGATATCGGATCACTCGGATTCACACCTGACGCCTGATCATGAAGGAAGTCAAAAAAGTCCGAGGCAACCGAGTCTACATCCGCGGTGTCGGCCGCTTCGAGCGTGGTGACACGGCCACTGTCGACGACGAGATGGCAACGTACCTCACCCAAGAGCGAGGCGACTTCGTTATCGTCGACGAAGACGGAGGCGTCTCTGAGCCCGAAGACGACACCGATGACGAAAGCGACGCTGAGGCGTTCGACACCGACGCCTGGCTTGAGCAGGACTACACCGATCGCGAAGACCGCGTGCGTTCGGGAGACGTCGACGACGAACTCGAACTGATCGCCGAGTCTGAGACGAGCAACACCGTCCTCGACGCCATTGGAGAGCGCCGAGCAGAGCTGGAGGACTAACCAATGAGTGAGGTCGCCTACTGCACGCTTGAGGATGTCCGCCGAGCGCTACGCAAGCGCGACCTCCCAGGCGATGTCTCTCAGGACGACAAAATCGCCCTCGACGCGATCTACGCCGAGAGCGACTGGGTCGAAAAGACACGCAAACGCCACTTCTACGAACCCGGTGGGATTGAGGAAGCCGACGCTGTCGATATCGCAACCGAACCGAAGACGCGAGACGATGAGCACGACATCCAATCCAGCAGTGCGTTTGTTACCGGCTCGAACGAGCGCAAGCGACACCGCTTCCGTGCAAACAGTGACGCATTGCTCGAATCCGACCCACGGAGCGGTCGGCGACGTCGCGACCGGCGGGATAGAAAGCTCGAGATCCGACTCTCCTTCGGGGACGTCCACGACAGGAGCCGGTCGGCCTACACGCGGATCAAGCTCGAACGCCGAGACGTCACGGCCGTCAACGAGTTGTATGTCGTCAACGCAGACGGTGCGTTCGACGACTGGGTTGAGAGCGACGACTTCACCGGCGGTGTGGGCAACCAGTTCCGCGGCCAGGACTACTGGGTTCGCATCAACAACGGTGGTATCGCAGAGCTCTATCTCAACGTCCACTCGATGGATGACGACATCGCCTCACTGTCGAACGCGGTCTATCTCGACATCGACTACGGTCACGAGGGCATCCCGCGCCGGATCCGCCGTGCGGTCGCACTCCGTGCTGGAGCTGAGCTCGTCGAGGAGGCCGTCATCGAGATCCCACAGAACGCAACGATCTACAACATCGAAACGAAGGCCGACGAGATGCGCTCGAAGGCCGACGAACTGCTGGAGGCCTTCTGATGGAAATCACTGGAGACTTCCAGGGCGACCTGGCTGACGCGCTCGTCGACGTCGGCATCGAGTACCTCATGGCTGACGGTGGCCCGATCGAGCAGGCGATCGAGCAGTCCCACGAGATCCTGCGGCAGTACGGCTCGGCAAACGACTATAACGTTGAGTCAATCATCGACTCGCTCCAGGAGCCAGAGGTCGAGCGGACGGCCAACGGCTTCCGCGTTCGGTGGGGGTGGGCGGCTGATAACGCCCCGTACTTCGAGTGGGGGACGTCCGACCACCGAGTCGACGGGAACCCGATTCTCAGTTGGGTGTGGGATCGCGACGACGCCCCAGCGTGGGTCGCCGAAGAGTTCGAAGCCGAAGGTGACGGGTTCCGAGTCTTCTTGCCTCACTCGAACCCATCAGGCCTGCCCGAAGCACGGTTCGCCCGTGCTGTCTTCGACTTCCTCCGGAGTGAGCTTCGATGAGTGCTGAAAATGCAACGCTGTTGATCGGCTGGCTGATTGAGGCCACTGGCGACAACTGGCCCGATGGTGAGCTCCCCGAGACATTGCGCTTAGTCGATCGAGACAACAGCGAGGTCTACGACGGGGCCGACACGCTTCGGACTCGCACGGGCGAGCTGCAGCAGGCCAACTACCTCTCGTTCGGTGAGGCGACGTCGACACCCACACCGCAGGGGCCGGGATACAACCTCGAACGACAAGACGTCGTCTCCTGTCGCCTGGAGGGATTGCACGAAGAAGAGTTCGGTCATGTCGACAGTGCGGCTGCGTTCGAGCAGCTCTGGGGTAACGTCCGGAGTGCGATCTATGCCGACCGACGTCGACCGGTCGGCGACTATCATACGCTTTTTATCGAGAATATCAGACATGCCTCAAGCGACCATCGCGACTACTTTCGAGTCGATTTCGAGGTTCGCTTCTGGGGCTGTGAGGAACTCCCATGAAATACGTAAATACAGACACTGACGCAAGAGGTATCGCATGACGGGCGGGGGAACGGCCTCGGTCGCCTATACAACCGAGCCTGGGCTTCTCGAAGACCCAGCAGATCCAACCTATTTCCAGACAGGCAAAGACATCCAGGTCTCCGAGCTCTCGCTGCGGAACGAACTCGAACGGGTTCGCGATCCGGATAATCCACAGCCGATCCAGTCAGTCGCACAGAACCTCGAAGGCGCACTCAACCTCACCTGGACGCTGACCGACGACAACTGGCACGACCTCGTGTTCAACGACTCGGGAACGACGTTCCAGAGTGGACGGCCGGTCTTCAGCCGGTGGTGGATGGGCGTCGACTACCTCGATGGCACCGCCGAGCGAGTGCTCAAGGGCGCGATCGTCACACAGGTCCAGATCCAGTACACCCAGGGGACGAAACTGCAGATCTCGATGAACCTCATCTACGCCGACGAGGAACTCAACGCGTCGATCACACCGACTGCAATCGAGAAAAGCACCGACGTCAAGATGTGGCATGACTTCGACCTCGATGTCGACACCGTCACCGACGTCGACTGTGCGAAGCTGCAGAGTGCAACCCTGCAGATCAACACCGGCGCTCGATTCCACCGCGGAGGTGGCCGGAAAGCCTGTGATGCTGTTATCGGTGCTGTCGAGACCACGCTGACGACCGATGCCATCTTCACCGAGGCCTCAGTCGACCGCGCCGAACTCGTCTACGGTGGTGTTGGAACAACGTCGCCAGCGGAGTCGATAGACGCTGTCGACGCCACGCTGTCGATTATGGCCACTGAGTACAGCCTGACTGGGCTGAAACCAGACACGTACGGCTGGAGTGACATCGTCGATCCCGACGCAGACACTCAGGACAACACCGAGTATCACGTCTCGGGCGTTGAGGTGGTCGCATAATGCCGCTCGATACGTCTGAGATCGTCTTGGCCGAAGAGGCCGAACGCCTCGAATCAGAATCTGACGAGCTCGGCGACCAGGTGGCCGCGCTCGATCCGGACAACCCGGCCATCGAGTCACTGCTCTCGCGTGGGCAGACACTCGACACCTATCTCTCGGGCGTCGAATGGGCTCGCGAGGAGTGGAAGGTCGACAGTATCACGCTCTCGGGACTCACGGGCGGTGAGTTCGGCAAAGTCGAGGACAGGCTGTCAGACGTCGCCGCCAGCCAGCAGCGCCGTGGTGGCCAACCCGGCGCTCGTCGTGTCTACCTGGTCGCCTTTGGAACTGTAGACGCACCCTACATCGAGGCCGACATGAGCGATGACGAGCGCGTTGCCGCAGCGGCTGGCCTACCGGTGGCGTATCTCAAGTGGGCCGAATCGCACATCAACGAGCTCTCGCGTGTAGGGGGAAACGGGCGCAGCAGCTTCGGGCAGTTAGTCGCGGAGAAGCGACAACAGCAGGCCAAAGCGTCTACCGAGAGTTCCTGATTGGTCTGGCAATGATGTATGGCCATCCACCAGACCGAGCCCGAAGCTACCGAATGCGAGATCTCGAAACGCTCCTGATCGTCTCCCAAAGCCAGCGTGATCTCCAATGACTGACCTACCAATCTCGGGGATGCTTGACGTCGCCGTCGACCAGGCGTCACTCCGACAGGCCCACGATGAGATTCAAGAGGGCATGGGTCAGCTCTCGATCGGCGTCGACGCCAGCGGGGGCCAGACATCTACGCGGAACGTCGAGGGCAGAGAGCAAGCGATGGCTCGGGCCTTAGCGACCGAAGCCAACGACATCGCCGAAGAGCAAGCTGAGTGGCTCGAATTGATTTATTTCGAGCTCGCAGATGAGGGTTCGGGAGATCTCTTCGACACTGGGGAGGCTGGTGGCTTCTTTAGTGGGTTGTTTGACACCGGGACAGACGCTGCACCAGGGGCTGCGTTAGTTGGTGCTGCTGGCGCACTGACAGGCAGCGCAAAGGCACTGGGGGCAGCCGCTGCCGTACTCGGTGGTTCAAGCATTCTCGACTTTCTAACCGGAAACGAGCTACCGTTCGGAAATAACGACGACACCGACTTCGGCGACCTGGAGGATCGTGACCTTGGTCTCGACGTCGAGGAACCCGAGTGGATGCCGATTGGCGTTGACGAACCAGGGCCACTCAGTATTGATGATCCATCGCCACTAGGTGTAGAGGATCCGGGACTTCTCCCCGTCGACCCTGACTACTATGCCCCTCTCGACCCCGATTACGCAGCACCAATTGACGACGCGCGAATACCTGTTGATTTGATTGTCGATGTAAACGTGAGCGGGGGCGACCAGTCCGTTTCTGACGATGGTGGCGGTTCTGGCCGACTGCAACTGTTTCGAGAGGAGGAGTGGCCTGTTGTAGGACCGACTTTCGAGCGGGTCAATAATGCTGGTGAAGACTTTTTCAGCAGCACGCCACTCGGAGTTCTTCCAAGTAGACGCGATTCTTCACAAAGCGGTGCTGAAAGTGTAGCTGCACCCCAACAGACGACCTCAGTCACGAATAACGTCAATACAGATGTTGAAGTGACTGCTGACGGGGAGCGGTGGAAGCGAGAACTTCGAAGAGAATACGAACGACAAATCGAAGAAATTGAACGCCGACTCAGGAACGTAGAGCGGAAGTTCGACCGGGTGTAAGTAGCGCGTGTGCCGCTTTGCATATAAATTTATACAGGAATAGTATGAAGATATGAACATGTCCATTAACCAATTTAAGAGGCCTCTGATGGGGTTGCTGAAGGCTTTCTTTGTTATTTTCGCGTACATTTTCATTGCCGGTGTGTTGGTGCAGTATGGCGTTGGACTGGTTGGCGTGCTCTTACTGACTGTTCTAGTCATTGCCCTGGCGACAGTCTATCAAGTAAAACGACAATCTCGAAAGGAACTCGAAGACCGCGTTGAAGCGTTAGAGGCGGAACGCGACAAAGAATAACCAGACAACCACGTCCGCTGCGGCGTCACGCAGCACGATTTTCACTCATACATGACCGACCACAGTAGAGCCGTCTTTGTCATCGCGATCGGAGACAAGCTCGCCACTTTCTGCATCCGCAATAACCTCACATTAGAGGGATCGTTCACACGGGATTTCCTGCTTGGCGATCGCGGTGGCATCCTCAACGAGGTTGCTCGCCGGCTTGACAGCGAGAACAACGATGCTCGCGAGGGCTTTTTCCTCGATTCGGGCCAGGGCGCAAAGCGGCAAACGCTGAGCGCGGAGTTGGTCGCCAACAGCAATGCTGCAGACGCACTGCAGATGGGCGACGGCAGTAGCGACCCGACTGATCCCGACGATACCACACAGTTCGATGCCACGGGTTCGCACCCCGTTTCGCAAGCGCAAGTCTTCGACTATGTCGTCAGCGAGGCTCGAACAGACAGTGATACGCCGGCTCGCTTGCACATCGGGGAGTGGTCGGATGGCACACAGATCGAGGCGGGGGCGTTCGGCCGCCCACTTGACGTCGTGATCAAGGAAACCGAGTGGCGGAA
>LFFM01002413.1_pt1 | contig 12376 bp, 12 predicted proteins | sample 643131 | NCBI WGS metagenome assembly LFFM01 (sample SAMN03777445, study PRJNA286221) | soda lake metagenome | biome: soda lake; feature: Kulunda steppe; material: water; isolation source: sample Tc-Br brine of Tanatar trona crystallizer | place: Russia: Kulunda steppe | collected 2011-07
CAGACCGACGATCTCGAACAGGTTCTCGCGACCGGCTCCTACCCGATGGAGCTGAGCGACGAGAGTCACGACGCAATTGCTGAAGACGACGCCATCGACGTTGGAGACCTCGAAATTGAGGACCGCAGCGTCGATGACTGGGTCCTCTGGACGACTTCCCAGGACGCCTTCGATGACGTTGAGGATGCCGATGATGTCCTCGACGCCGCTGGCGACGGTGTGGTCCAGGAGACTGACACGCTCGTCGGCGACGACGTGCTTGTCCACGATCTTCAGGCGTCTGGCCTGGAGGGCCTCTTCGAGGTTGGTGTCGATGACCCGACCTTCGAAGATGCTGAGGGACTCCTCGGTGCCCTGAGCGGTGAGGCCGACCAGGGTATTGACCTGCGTATCCGCCAGACTGCGGACACCACGGCTCCGAACCAGCCGCGCAAGGTTGTTGACCTCGCCGCAATGGCTGAGGAAGACGCCTTCACGGTGATTGAGAGTGACGACCGCTACTTCATCGCGTTCGCCGCTGACGACATCGAACTGCAGGGCGACCGCGAAGTTGAGGACGGTGACGCATTCAACGTCCGCATCCGCGTGAAAGATGAGCGACTCCTCCGCGTTGACGAGGACGACCTCGAGGATGCTGACGGCGACCTCTCGGAGTTCTACGAGGTTGCTGTCGCCACATTCACTTACGAAGAGGCTGAGGGTGAATTCGACGAGCCCGTCGAAGTTGAGAGCAACGAGGGTCAGGCCATCACTGGTACGACCAACGTTGCGCCCGGTCAGGAGCTGACGGTCCGCGTCCGCTCCGCTACGGGTGTCTCGCCCGGCTTCGTGCTGAGCGACAACGATGTCACGGTCGACACTGATGGTACGTTCGAGGCTTCCCTCGACTTCACCGAGACATCTGTCGGTGACGAGTTCACGGTCCGCACGCGTCAGGCCTCCTTCGAGGCTAATGCGGATGGTGTGGTCGTCGAAGGTGTCGACGAGGAAGACGATGTCGACGACGCTGACGACGCTGACGACGCTGACGACGCTGACGACGCTGACGACGCTGACGACGCTGACGACACGGACGACGCAGACGATTTTGACGAGACTGACGACGTCGACGACGCAGACGATGTTGACGACACGGAAGACGACACGCCCGGCTTCGGCGCGCTCGTCGCCCTTGTCGCCCTGATCGCTGCGGCGCTGCTCGCGACCCGCCGTACCAACAACTAACGCTGGTACCGCGGCTCGCGACTGACGCGTCACTCAACTATCGACCCACGTGGGTCGACCCTTTTGCGGATTTATTTTTTTCGTGTGAGTGGCCTCACTGCTTGTTGTACTCACGTAGTGACTGGTCTCACCAAACTAATGTTCTCCACCAGACGACAGTTTTTATACCACTCCCAGCCGGAGTATCGATAATGGCTCAGACATTACGGACTGGTGCTGTTGTTTTCCTGTGTGTCCTTGTCGGGATCGCTGCAGTGACAACTGGAGCTGCTCCGGTTGCTGCACAAGATGATGATGGTGAACTGCCCTCGTTGCCTGCCAACTACCATGGCGAGTTGACCATCGCAGGGGGATCCGTCGATGCCCCTGTGATGATTGAGGCCGTTGCTGATGGTGAGGTTCAGGATACAATCCGTACCGATGCTGACGGCACTATTGGGAGCGCAGCAGCTGGCGGTGATAAACTGGAGGTTCAAGAACCAGACGACGAGAATGTTGAGTTTCAGATTGCTGGATCACCAGTGACCATTGTAAGTGTTGATGGTGAACCGGTCAACAGTAATACGATCTCATTTGATAGCGGTGTTCAGGAGATCGTTCTTGAAGCAACACCAGAAGATATTGCACCAACTGTTGATCTTGATATTAGTGACGCACCGGACACTATTGACGCTGGAGAGCGTGTCACTGTAGAGGTTGACATCGAAAATACAGGCGCCGTTGCAGTTGATGATGACGTTGAACTTGCTGATTTTGACGGTACTGTTGTCGATACGGAAGCTATTGATCTCGACGTTGGCGACTCTACGACGACGACACTCACGTGGGACACCGTTGATACCGATGCTGGCGATGGTAACCTTACGATCCAAGCTGGGGAGACGACCGCGACACACGCTTTAGTGATTGAAGAGGTGACGCCGCCAGTCGTTGCACAACCCTCTCCGGGTGGTGCAGATGACGGCGATGATGCCGATCTCCCTGACGGCGTTGTTGGTGTTGATGAGCAGACGATTGTGAATGATGAGGACGTTGGTATCTCACAAGTCCGATTCACTAGCGCGACCGATGTTGAAAGTGTCACATGGAACCAACCCGATATTAATGGCACAGTCACCGCCACGACTTTCGCTGAGGCACCGAACGAAACGAGCCCAGCACCAGGTGCATTAATCTCTGTATCACAGATTTCAGTCCCCGACAACGCACAGAATGAACCTGCAACGGTCCAGTTTATGCTCAATACATCACAGCTGGATACAGCTGACGCAAGTGCCGATAAATTGACTGTCTTCCACTTTGCTGGCGGCGAGTGGGCGCCACTTGAGACTGAGATCATTGAGACAGACGATGCGCATGAAGTCCTTGCCCAAACAGAGACTGAAGGCTTCTCATACTTCGCTGTGAGCGCCACGGGTGAGCCAACTGCTGAGTTCACAATGGACCCTGCTGAGCCAGAAGCGGACACACCAATCTCGCTTGACGCGTCAGCGTCGACGACAGAGTACGGCGATATCGTCTCGTACGACTGGGCGATCAATGGTGACACCGCCAGTGGTGAGACTGTCGAGACCACACTTCCAGACACGGACTCTGTCGAGATTGAGCTCACTGTTGAGAACGATGCCAGTCTCACCGACACGACAACCCAGTCCGTTTCACTGGATAGCGCTGACGGCAGCGATGATGGCGATGCCGAAACAGACGATGGTATCCCCGGATTCACAATTCTCGTGACGCTACTCGCGGTGCTGTTGAGTGTCGCCGCACTACGCTACCGTCTGTAGAGAATATCAACCTGCTTTTGATTGGTCTTGAGTAATCTGTATCCGTTCCCCTGACAGTTCTTGCCGCACGTCGTAGCGACAATACACCTACCTCGGCAGTTGACAACCCACATTGAGTGTCGTGACCATGGATTCAACCTCCAAATCGATGCTAATAGCTATCCCGCCTACAATGACGAGCGGGTAGTATCTCGATTTGACTCCTCAGTACCAGTAATCTCAAATCGTGCCCCACCCGCAGCACTTTCAACACAGGTGATCGTCCAGCCATGTGCGCGCACGATCTGGTCGACGATTGAGAGGCCAAACCCAGTTCCATCCTCGGCTGTGGTGTACCCCGGCGAGAACAACTGATCTTGAACGGCAGTCTCGATACCGGCTCCATCATCAGCGATATAGAATCCATCAGGTAACGTCCCGACTGTAACCGTGACACCGCTACCGCCGTGTTCGACGGCGTTGCGGTACAGATTCTCAAACAGCTGCTTGAGCCGGCTTGAATCACCAGTTACCGAACACGAGTCTCGAACAGACAGCGTCGCTTTCTCTGTCGCGACCGTTTCCCAACAGGCCGTCGCGAGTGTTTCAAGATCAACTGGTTCAGTCTCGCCGAGCGTCTCTCCCTGTTTTGCAAGCGTTAGCAGGTCTTCGATAATGGTATCCATTCGGTCGAGACTCTCTGTAATCGGCTCAAGATGCGCAGCCCCATCCGTCTCAGCTGCGAGTAACTCAGCGCGTCCCTGAGCGACACTCAGTGGGTTCCGCAAGTCATGCGCGAGGACGCTCGCAAACTCAGCCAGTCGATCGCGTTCAGCCCGCAGCTGTGGGGTCGACATCAACGGGTTCGATTCATCGATCACTGTTCCGATGACGGCTGGCGCCCCCTCTAACTCGATCCCGCGGGCGAGCAGTTGGAGATCAACTATCTCACCGTCAACATGCTGGCCAACGTATGGTTCACGGACTGACTCGCGATCACCGATCTCGGTGTCAGCAAGCATCTCAGCGAGTCGTTGTTGATCAGCCTGGGCGACGAGCGTTGACAGCTGTCGACCGGTAAGATCGGTCGTGTCCGGATCATATCCAAACAGCTCTGCAAACGGCGGATTGTGATACAGCAGTTCCCCATCACGAGCGAGATACAGTCCGACGAGGTTCTGCTCAACAAGTGCTTGGTACTGGTTTTTTGCCTCTCGGATTGCCTCCTCACGGGCTTTCCGTTCGGAAATATCCCGTAACGTGCCGATTGATCCCCGAAATGAGTCCCCTGAATACGGCAACACACCCATATGATCCGCACACGGAATTGTCTCACCGGCTGCGGTTTCGATCTCGATTTCGAACGTCACACTCGATGGGCCAGTAGTTGAAAGGAGTTGAGCAAGCTGGTCTTCAGCGGCAGCTGCGCTGTCTGGTGGCTTAATTAGTGTCGGATCACTGCCGAGAATTGTCGCCCGATCGTATCCTGTGAGCTCGATGAACGCCGTATTCACATAGATGAACTGGCCGGTCTCGTCAAGTACGTACACCGGGTCATCGATCACGTCCGTCAGGGTGTCAAACCGAACACTGTTTTCACGCGTGAGCGTGAGCTGGTGGTCGTGTTGGATTCGCTCGGCAAGATACTCGAAGATATCTGTTTGACCGCCTTTCTGGACGTAACTGGTCGCGCCAGCGTGTAACGCGTCAGCGGCGACGTCCTCGCTGCCTTCGCCAGTAAAGAGAATTTTCGCCCACAATTGGTTTGGAAAGCGTGTTTCAACCGCCTCGAGGAACTCGATGCCGGTCATCTGTGGCATCTGGTAATCGACGAGCAGACAGTCAATCGTGTCCGCAGCGGCAGACAGCGCGTCGATGGCTGCCTCCGGGTCTGTGTGCGTCTGAACCGCAACCCCCGGCTGAATCCGCTCAAGCATCGTAGCGGTCAAATCAGCAAACCCTGGATCATCATCGACGTGAAGAATCGTCACCGGACCGGCCATGAATATTGTTCGCAGTGTTCATACATAAGACTGTATACATCGAAGCGATGAGCCGGCAGCTCACGCAGCAATTCACATGTCTTTTGTCCCTGACAGCTGATAGAATATCGTTCGGTGAATTCTCACTATCTCGCCTATCTCAGTGCGATCCGCTACCGGCCATCTTTTCCCGATGCCAGATAGCTTCTATTCCTGATAGCTGCAGTACAGACATTAATTAACCAACAGGATCCACTTTTGATTCGGTTTGTTGGTTAACCTTCGTGCGTATCTACGGGCTGGGCAGGGCGAGTGCCTCGGGGCTTGACCCCGAGGGTGAAGCCCGTCGAAGTATTTATGAAACCACGTCTCGTGCCGTGGTTTAACGACCGCGAAGGATATTGAAGACCTCAATATGAAGTGGTCGTTTGGCTGATGGAAATGCGACTCCTCTCAAAACCCGTCACTGGCGGTGAGGCGGGAGTTGTCGGGTCGTGGTGGAGCGACCGACCCTCACGGACACACCGAGTGTTCGGGTATTAATTCCAGCCGACTTCGAGAGAAGAAGGCCGAGGGGAATTAAATTCGCCTGCGTCCATCCGTCCGCTTCTGGACGACATGGACAAAACGGCGAAGCCTCGGGGCTTGTCCCCGAGGTACTTCACAGTGACCGATTTGGGTCATGGTGTGAGGCACTCACAGCTGCTGGGATCGACGCAGAGAGATGTCCACAGCCGACCGCAGTTGAGTTGGGAATTGACCTTCGTCGACTGAGTGCGTGGCTTGATCGGACCCCGACCAAAGCTGATGTCCGGGATCACGGCCAGTATACTGTGACCGCGTATCGAGACACGTTTGGGTCGTGGGAGGCAGCTTCCACAGCAGTATTTGACACCAGTTCACAGCCGTCAGTGACCCACGACTGAAGTCGTGGGCTTCCGTCCTCGGAACCAATGTGAGAGTACCAGTTGCGTCCGGTAGGGTCTCAGCTGATACACGCCTTGTCTCACAATTCGTGTACTGATATGGTGTAATTCGCAGCTTTGCCCGCATCTGCTCGTCTCACGCCGGTAGCTTTACACGCCTTTTCTAGTAGATCCGTGTATGGTTCGTATCGACGATAGCGGTACAGTCACAAAGTGCTGGCTAACACAAACTGAACTCGATCAGCTTGAACGTGTTGCTGGACGGGCAGATTGGGAACGTGAAATCGCGATCCAACTGATGGGGCGCTGTGGGCTCCGTGCTTCTGAAGTGTCGTATCCGAGTGACGATGATCTCCGGTACTCGACGGAGGGTGACGTCTGGCTCTTTGCAGTCCGCGGGAAGAATACGAAAGGTGGGGGCAAACAGACCCGTGATGCATGGATGCCTGACTCTGTGGCCGATGATCTCCACAAGTATAGTCGTGAGCGCAGTCTGGAGCCAGACGACTCATGGGTGTCTGTCAGTACTGACTCCGTCCGTCGGTGGGTGAAAGACGCAGCACAGACGATTGCAACCGAAGAGGACGCACCACGCTGGGAGGCAGTCTCTTCACACGACCTGCGGCGCTCATGGGCCACGTATCATCTTGTCGAACGACAGGTTGACGTCCGAACGATGATGAGCCTTGGTGGGTGGTCTGATTATGCTGCGATCGAACCGTATCTCGCAGCACCTACGGAGTCTCGGATTGGTGAGGCAATGCGCGATGGTGATCGTGCGACACCCACGTTGAACTAACTGCAACCATCGGCAGAATGATTTATATTATATATTTTTTCAGCGGACTGTCTATATGGTCATGACATCGTTGGAGGCGCTTGCAAGTACGCCACCAACAGCACGACTTGGGGTCATCGTTGCCCTCTTTCTGGGTCTCATCATTGCGTATGCAGTGCGTCCCGTCGAATAGCTACCTGAGCTACTATCTGAGCAGTCGTATGAACACCCATAGAAACGCTCTAGAAATCCCAGTACGAGTCGATCTATGAAAATCTATATGTAATCCTGTATGAATTCCTGTATGGTATCCAGTATGAATTCCTGTATGGATACCTATTGAATTTCATATAGCGTATACTAGTTGATATCCTATACGAACACATATATGCTAGTCTGCAGACTAGAAAGTGGGTTCTATGGGAACAACACACCGCGCCGCCGCCTTCCTCGATAAGGGCGGTACTGGCAAAACGACGACAGTTGCTCACCTTGGTGTCGCATTATCAGAGCTCGGCGCTGAGGTCCTCCTGATCGATCTTGCGGGGAAGCAAGGCGATCTTGCGAAACACTTTGGCGTTTGGGACCAGTATCAAGCTCAGATCGAGTCTGATAACGCATGGCCCAATATCTCAACTGTCTTTGACGACTCGTGGAGCACCATCGCTGAGAAGTTAGGACCTGATCCAGTTGGTGATCTCATCATCGAGACCGACGAGGGTGTCGATCTCATTCCTGCACACCCGGGACTCGACACACTCGATGCCACTCTTGGAAACATCGATGATGCGGAGACCCGCTACAGTCGATTTGAGACGTTCCTCGACGAGTATATTGATCCGCTGTCGTACGATATTGTGCTCATTGACCTTCCTGGCCTCACGAATAACGTCTCGTACAACGGGCTGTGGGCGGCTCGACACGTGATCACGCCTGTTGAGATGGGACCGTTCGAGGCCAAACAGGCGAGTGCACTCACGACGGATCTCGAAAAAATAAACGCACAGTTTGGTATCGGCGTGGAGTTAACGCTCGTGTTGCCGAACAAGGTTGATACACGAACGACACTTGCGACTGAATATCGTGAAGCCTTCGAGACGACCTATCCAACCGCTGTCGCTCCAAGCGTTATACCACAATCACAAGATATCCGGAATGCTGCCCAGCAGGGTCAAACTGTGTTCGCATATCCGAGCCCTTCCACAACGGCTCAGCAAGCTCGTGAGGCGTACCGCGATGCTGCAGAAGCTCTGTACACCCGACTGGAGGGTGAGTTAGCATGACTGATGACACCAACACCAACGACGATGAACTCGCTGCGCTCCGTGAGCAGACAACCCACGGCGACCGACTCGACGAAGCGGCAGCAGATGCTGTCTCACCGGCGTTCGTCGAGACGCTTGTCGATGAACTCGAGGCGATCGAGGCCGGGGACACTCAGAAAACAGTGAGTGTCTGGGATGGCTCGTTAGCTGCCTTTCTGGCTGCGCTTGAAGCACACCCGGAGGAGATGGAGGCTGTTGGGTCTGATCTACAGGCGGCACTCGATGCGAGCGAGCGGGAAATTGACCGGAGCGAAATCATCCGGCTTGCGATCCGTGTTGGACTTTCTGAGGCTGCTCCAGAGGCATTTTCGGCACTCCAAACTGGGGTGCAACAGCACGCTGTCAACCAACTCTGATGGTGTGACATCCTCGCCCGGCGTAAACGCCGGGGCTTCCACCGCAGGTGGAATACCAGCGAAGTGCTGGATTGAGGTTTCAAGACGTGTGCGCGTCCCCGGTCTCCGGCTCTGTCCCCGCTCCCACCGCTGGTGAGCTAGACGAATCCTTGTCATCGGAAGCCCGCCTCTCGGACGGGAGTTCCTCGCTCGGAGATGTGTCTTGGTGGGCCTGCCACTGGCCCCCGCTCTGTGGCGAGTCATCGCCTGCCGATTTCCAAGGCAGGCTCTCTCCCCACGGATTCAGCCGATTGGCTATGTTCGCTGCTGCGTTCAGATCCGCCTGGTACTCCGACACCCAGCACGCCTCGTTCGTACACTTGAACGTGCCTTGATGCAGTCGATACCCAACGTGTTGACACGCATGGCACGTTTTCGACGTGTGGTGCGGATGCACGTATTCCACAGGAATCCCGTGTTCCGCTGCCTTATCTTCGATGCGCGATTGCAATCGAGAGAACAGCCACTTGCCGAGGCGTCGATTCCAGTACTTCCCGATGTCCTCGTCGGTGATTCCGTCGAGATGTTCGAGGATGATGACCGGGTTCTCGAACTGGGTTGCGTATTCGACAGCCCGATGTGAGGCTTTCTCGATTTCGTCTTCGATGGCGTCTTGCCACCGCCCCCACACGAGATCGTCCAAGAGGTTCGAGGCGTACCGTTGCTTCAACCGGTCTTCAGCACTGGCTTGTTTCTGTCGAAGGTGTCGGACGCGACCACCATCTACGAACAGCGGGTCAACTGGCGTGTCGTCTCGGAGGGCACAGCCCACCAAAAGCTTGGATTCACCCACGTCGAACCCGACAGGGGTCACATCGTCACTGTCACACGAACACGAGTGGTCTGGTTTGGCTTCGTAGTTCGCGGTGACGTGCAACACCCACCGACTGCCATCGCGTTGGAGTCGGAGCTCGCCCGCCCACACGCTGTCGTCTTCGTTGTCAATCAGAGAGTGCCACCAGTCTTCCTGCTCGGGATTCAATCGGAGGGGAATCCAGAAGTTCGTCCCGCGACCGGGAAGCGGGACTTCCCAGCAGATTTCGTGGTGACGGCCTTCATCGCGGTCGAAGACGGCTGCGGTGTTGGCGTAGCGGATCGGGTGGTCGTCAGCGAGTTGCTTCGCATCATATGTGTCTTCATCGAGAAGGTTGGGGACGTATTGTTTGAGTGCGTTCTTCGAGTGCCAGTTGAGGTCTTCACCGTTGACGACCTCATTCACAGCAGTCATCGTGTCGCACTCGTCGTTGAAACTCCGGTGGAGGAGTCTCTCGTATCGTTCGTGTTCGTCGTGGAGCTTGCGGTGCTTGTGCTGAGTGGGTGGGGCAAGATACGCTTCGAGTGTCTTGCACTCCTCACTCATTCTTCGGCAGCGTCGAGCCCTTCTTCCACGAGTTCGGCGTATGCGAAGTCCATTCGCAGGCCGTTTTCTCAGGAGTATTCTTTGACTCGTTCGTGGAGGTCGCTTCCACGTTCGATGGCGATGTCAACTCGCATCTATTTTTCAGTACGTTTTCTCGTATGTTAAAGGTTCGTTTTGGTGTAGGGTATTCAGAGGGCTGTCGCTCGTGGTTTGCGCGGTCGAGTGACGCGATTCACGCCCGCCGTAAACGGCGGGATTCTCTCGCTGCTCAAAGATAGACGTATTCGATTCGCCTTATTCTGCCTCAGCGAGGTATGAATCAATTACGGCCTCAAAGTCTACATCTGGACCGTACTCTTCTTGACACGCCACAGCAGCTTGCCCCCGCTCAGTAATTACGTACAGCCCACTTTTTGGTGCGGGACCGACGCGCGTCAGTAAGTCATAGTCTGCGAGGACCGGCAGTCGAGTATTGATATAGGCTCGATTGCGATCTAGGTGGGAGGCAATATTACTCGCATTATCTCGTTTTCCATCAGCGAGCTGGCGTAGAATATCGAAGTCTGTCGGTTGGACCAGCCTCATCTTATACCACCTACCTTGAGGTGGCATATGTATATTTATATTCCGCGGATAATGCACAATCTAGATTACATATATTTATTTATGTATGTGTAGAACTTATTCTGCAAGTTGCGCACAGCTAAAACTGTAGAATTTCTCTTGTAGCTACCTAGTTCTTATTTATATAATAATTCTAATAAGCAAGCAGGTCTATCCTGTCAATATGGAAGCGGGTACTTTGACGGTATACCGTGAGTGTATACCAGTTGTTGACGCTGAATACGATATCGAGGGTGATGAGTCACCAGTAGAAGCGATTGTCCAGGCAGTAAACATAGCAGGAGGTGAGGAGACACCACTAGACTCCTCGCCACTGTATGAGTATGTCAATCCAGATGCAATCAATAACTTATTCGAGCATGCTGGCTCTATGAACACTGCACTGCAACTCTCATTCTGCATTGACAACTGGAATGTGTTTGTCCGTGCTGACGGGAAGATCCGTGTCTGTGACGCGACACAGCCAACGTCTCCCGAGCCGGTTTTTAGCGGATTCCCTGAGTAAATCGTCTCAGGATCAACGCCTGGGCTATGCACGTTGTATCTCTGTAGATTGTTAGGATCTGTAGATAGTGAGCGGTATCGAACGCACCTCAGTTAGGCCCACTCTGCGGGAAGTCTCTCTCGATGATTGTACAGCAACCTGAGGACTGGCCGCAACTCACTGAAAGCTGGTCCAGGACGCACGTCACCATCTGTCTGATCCCATTCAATAATATCATTTGCTGCTAATTTCGGCAGATGAACATGGTTCAGTTTAATCTCGTGTGCAACAGTGATCTCGCAGCCACCGTCGCTGGGTGGATCGTCATCAATGTCCGCTTCTAAGAGTGTACTGAGCAATGCTCGGCGCTGTGCATCTGAGAGTATATGGAATACATCATCGGTCGATAAGTCTGGATCTGTAGATGACATATCATGGCAATTGTTGAACAAACAATATATATCTATGGTAGTATAAAAAAAATAATGCTCAACGATGAATCAAACAGCGCTGCAATTTTGAGACGGTGACTGAAGCGATCTTAGCTATTTTCGACCCCGTTATCGGTCTGATCTTCGACGAACGCCTCAAAGTCAGTAACCTCATCGTTGAGATACTTCTCTCGATGTTGGACTGCAGTCTGGCCCTTCGCTGTAATTTCGTAGAGTCCACTCTGTTCTTTTGGACCGACTCGCTCAACCAAGCCTTCGCTCAATAGATAGCTAAACCGGTTGTTGATGTACCCACGGTCGGCATCAATCTCGAGTGCGACGTTCGCTGCAACGTTCCGCTTACCGCTCACGAGAACATCTAAAATCTTGAAGTCTGTCTTGTTGAGGCGGTCCATGCTACGGTCAGAGTGTGTGGTGTGTTAGTGTGTCGAGTGTCTAATTCTGAACCTCACCGTCGTGAAGTCGTTCGTCGCTGAGAACGACTTCGTGAGCGTGAGACAGTTCGAATGCCAGCTGCAGTTGCGCGTGCTCAGTGACTACTCACGACGGGTCAAGAGCCCAGCCGCCAGCAGCAGTGCGAGCACGGCGACGATGACGCCGAATCCGGGTGTGTCTTCTTCTGTGTCATCAACGTCGTCGACGTCATCAGCGTCGTCGACATCATCAACATCGTCGACGTCATCAACGTCGTCGACGACTTCGATGGTGAGCGTCCCCGCTGCTTCGTCATCCTCGGTGAAGACACCGTGGGTGTACTCGCCTTCATCGAGGTTGCTGGTGTCGATGTTCTCGAAGGTAATCCGCTCTTCACCGCCGCTCGACCGCAGGAGCAGATTCTCTTCGGCGACGACAGTGTCATCCACGCGGACTTCGACGGTCTGCTGTGCGGCCGTTTCGCCGGTGTTCGTGATCGTCGCTGCAACATCGATCAGGTCACCCTGCTCGACGGTTGCCTCAACAGGCTCCAGATCACTGACCTCGAAGAGGGCCGGATCAGGCTCCGGCGGCGCCGCACCGCCACCGCCGCCACCAGTCGCGGGCGCTTCAACGGTAAGCGTCC
>LFFM01002414.1_pt1 | contig 12375 bp, 14 predicted proteins | sample 643131 | NCBI WGS metagenome assembly LFFM01 (sample SAMN03777445, study PRJNA286221) | soda lake metagenome | biome: soda lake; feature: Kulunda steppe; material: water; isolation source: sample Tc-Br brine of Tanatar trona crystallizer | place: Russia: Kulunda steppe | collected 2011-07
CACTTATGATAATTATTATACATTAAAACAACTAATTTTAAAAGCAATATTTGAATTACTTTTAAAATAGCCAATTCATCCCCACCCTAATTCAAGGGAGAGGCTTTCTTGGCTGAATTCTGTAAATTTAATTTCTGTTAAATTATTACCTACAAACGCTCTTTCACCTATTTCAGTTACACTATCTCCAATCTCCACTGTTTCTAATTCATTACTCCCAAAAGCATGTTTACCTATTTCAGTTACACTATCTGGTATTTCTACTGATGTAAAATTATATATATCAAATGCATAATCACCTATCTTAGTAACTTCAACTCCATCAATTTCAGACGGAATAACAATATCTTCACTATCTCCAGTATAGCTTGTTATCATCCCTATATCATTATCAAACTCAAAGTATTTAGTTTTTTGACTACAACCAATCAAGGTAAAGCATCAGACTAATATTAACCCAATAACAATCTTTTTTTCTTTCATTAAATATTCCTCCTAATATTTTTTAAAATGTTAGATAAATAATGAGTTTAATATTCTATTATTCATCCTATAATCATTGTAATAATTAAAATAGCTATAATCACTACTAAAGGACTTTTAGTAGTTTTCCATATAATCATACCTAATAGATAAAAGAAAATCATTCTGATGATAAAAATAGTACCCCTCCTCCATTAACATAAAAAGAATTAATAAATTACTTTTTAAATTTATTAATTTTAGTTATTTTAACTTTAGTTCCCATTTATTATCAACTTCATCATACATATAATTCCCTGCTATTTTATTATATTGATCATATAAATCTTTTAAATTTCCATCAAAAGTATATCTTTCAAAATTTAAATCAGAGGTCATTTCTACTGAAATTAGATTAGAACTATTAAAAGCTCTATGACCTATTTCAGTAACATTATCACCTATTTTTACCTTTTCTAATTGATTATCACTAAATGCATAACTATCTATTGATTTAACATTATCTGATATATTTGCTGATGTTAAATTATTATTTCTGAAAACCCCAGAACTTATCTCAGTAACATTATTACCTATATCAACTGAAGTTAGCTCATTATAACTAAAAGCATTATCGCCTATTTTAGTAACGCTATCTGGTATCTTTATTGAAGTTAAATCATTAAAACTAAAAGCCTTGCTATCTATCTTAGTAACACTATCAGAGATATTTACTGATACTAATTCATTCCAACCAAAAGCAGTACTACCTATTACATTAACACTATCAGGTATCTCTACTCTATTTAATTTATTACTTCTAAAGGCTCTATTACCTATTTCAGCAACACTATTACCTAGATCTACTGAAATTAAATCATTATCCCTAAAAGTTTCTTCGCCTATTATAATGACATTATTAGGTATCTCTACTACTGTTAAATTATTATTTTCAAAGGCACTATTACCTATTTTAGTAATACTATCAGGTATCTTTATTAATTCTAAATCATAGTCATTAAAAGCTTTATCTCCTATTTTTTCTACACTAACCCCATCAATCTCAGAAGGAATGACTACCTCAAATCCTCCAGCTATATTATAATTTTCAATTGTTCCTGTATCACTATCAAAAGTAAAATACTTAGGATCAGTCTCTCCTATAAATTCAACTCCAATAGTTATATCGTTATCAATTATTATAGTTTTAGGATTTTCAATACCTGATATGTTACCAGTCCAATTTTTAAAATACCAATCTTCTTCTGATAATGTTTTAATTTCTACTATATCTCCCTCTTCATATTCACTCTTATTTGGATTTAATCTTATGCTACCCTTATCATCTATAATTTCTGTTTCTATTGTATATAATGGATCATCACTACACCCAATCAAACCTAAACTTAGAATTAACACTAATCCAATAATCAATATTTTTCTTCTCATTAAATATCCCCTTTCTTGAATCTACATCCAACTTTATATTTAATAAATTTCTTAATATTAAAAGTAAAGCATGGGTAGGTTATAATTCATTATACAGTTTTTTCTAACATGATATAATAAAAGTTATTATTAACAAACTTATCCTTATTGCTACTAATTCTACAACAAACAATTTTTTCTTTTTAATTTCCCAAATTATTATAAAAAAGCAGACGACTCTCGCCGTCCACTTGTCGCCAAAAAATCTAAAACTGTTAAATATAATTCAATATAGTTTAGCATTTAACCCTTCTCCCTTTTCATATAAAATAAAAAATCTTAATACATTCTAGCATCCATCAATACAATTACCAAAATCTAGTGAATGAATCCCACCTTCTTTGTAAAAGTCAATATGTCTATTATCAGTAATATCTATACTTTCCTTGCTTTTGAAGGTATGAAATACATGAGTACTATAGTTAATCATTTCTTCTTCTCTGCTATAATCATAGTTGTTTTGCAGTTCAGGAAAAGCATTTAAAATTCCCCAAATAAATATTTACGCATCATCACCTGCAAAAGACTTATCAGCAATAACTTCAAACTCTATATCACTTAATCCTTCTTCATTGATATTTAATTTAGTTTTTTGTTCAATGCACCCATTAAAAAAACTAAACCTAATACCCAAGATCAATATAGAAAATATCTTTTTATTAGTTTTCACTCCCTCCTTTCCTAAGTAATAGCTGTGTTAAGTTATAGAACCAATATTTTCTTAGATCAATTCTTATTCCCACTGAAAATAAGGATAGCTATTATCTTCATCAATAGCCCAAATATCATCAAAATCAAAAGCATCATAAGTAGCTTTTTTTTGCATATCAGCAGTTGTCTTAGCTCTTCCACCATCAGATGAATCCAAGTTAGAACTTTCTACATCCCAATAAGAGTTGTTTACTAAGACATTATTATAAGCAACTAATCCTCCTATTTGTTCAACACCTTCAACACTACTACTAGAATATGAACTTTCTACTACTCCTTCATTAAGTGCAAGTAAACCTCCTACATTTTCATCTGCCTTAACACTGCCTTTTGCATAAGAATTTTCTATTTGTTCATTACTATAAGCAACCAATCCTCCTGCAATTTCTTTAGCTTCAACACTGCTTTTAACATAAGTGTTTTCTATTCTTCCTTCATTATAAGCAACTAACCCTGCAATACCTAATTCGCCCTGAACATTACCTTCAGCATAAGAATTTAATATTCGCCCATTGATATTAAATCCAACTAATCCTGCTATAAATTCATCACCTTTAACATTAGCTTTAGAATAAGAACTTACTATTTCACCATCAATATTAAGCCCACTATTAAATCCAACTAATCCTCCCACAGATTCTTCACCTTCAATGTTGCCCTTAACACTAGAGTTTATTATTCTACCTCCAATATTAAATTCGAGCAATCCACCTACAGCCTCATTTCCTTTAATCTTTAAATTCACTAAATCAATATTCTTTATTTCTCCTTTGTTAAGCAAACTAAATAAACCTATAGCACCATCTTCAACACTGCTATTAAGATCATTAATATATAAATTACTTATTTTGTTACCTCCACCATCGAAATTTCCTTCAAAACCTCCTTCAAAAGAGTTATTCCTAGCTTTATAATTTACTCCAATTGGTATCCAACCTTGGCCACTATTATAATCTTCATCTTGAGTAATACTAGCATCTATATCATCACTTAATTCATAATTAGCATCTAATGGTAAATAACCTAAAGATAACATTTCTAAATCTATAAAGCTATGCAATACATATAAAGCTATGCAATACATAAGGATCAGATTCTGCTCCTGAACCACTTACAGTCGGCTCACCTCTAGTAGAAGATTTATATATTGTTCCAGTATTTATACCAGCTAAGTCTCCTTTATGACTATCCCCAAATACATCAGCTATAGTATATGAATTATTTATCTCTCCAATATTTTCAGAAACTAGACCTCCTACATATTCACTACCTATTATATCACCTTGGCTATGAGAACCTTTTATTATTCCTCCGTTATATGCAACTAATCCTCCAATTCCTTCATACCCTTCAATACTTCCGTCAGCATAAGAGTTTACTACTTCTCCATCAATATTAAATCCAACTAGTCCTCCAACTAAATCAACTCCCTCAATACTTCCTTCGACAGATGATTTTTCTATTCTTCCTTCATAATTTATAGCAGCCAATCCTCCAATACCTTCATTCCCTTCAATATTGACATTTACTAAAGCAGTATTTTTAATCTTCCCTCCATTAACCGCAGCAAATAACCCAACAGCATTATCATTTTCAAACTTACTATCAGGTCGATCAATATAGAGATTGCTTATCTCATTTCCTTCTCCATCAAAAACACCTTCAAATCCACCACTAATAACACCGTCATTATCAAAAGAATACTCTCCAATAGCTTGCCAACCCTGACCATCATTATAATCCCGATCCTCAGTAGAAATAGCATCTATATCACCATCTAACTGATAGTAAGCATCAGAGGGAAGATAACCTAAAGATAACATTTCTAAATCTATAAAGCTATATAAAACATAAGGATCCTCTTCCTCTCCAGTACCTGTTACAGTCGGTTCGCCACTAGGAGAGGACATATAGATTATTCCATAATCTCTACCAACTAACTCTCCCAGATAATCATTTCCTTCAATGTTAGTATCAGCATAGGAGTTCTCTATCTCTTCAACATTTCTACCAACTATTCCCCCTACTCTATTATTACCTCTAATCTCTCCACTAACATAAACCCCTTCTATTCTACCAAAATTCCTAGCAACCAATCCTCCTATATCATTATTACCTTCAATCTCAACATCTGTAAGCTTGAGATCGTTTATTGAGCCTTCATTATAATTGACTAGAGCCTGATAACTATCATTAGGCCTATTGATATACAAACCTGCTATTTGGTAGCCATCCCCATCGATATTACCTGTAAATCTATTATCATCATCACCAATCGACTCCCAGCCTTGGCCTTGATTATAGCTATCATCTTGAGTAGAGCTGGCATCTATATCTTCACCCAACTTATAATAATCATCTAAGCTATAACCTTCTTCATTCCCAATCATCTCTAAGCCTTCTAAAGTATGAATTACAAACGGTTCTTCTTCTGTTCCACTCCCTGTTATATCTTCACCACATCCAGTTACAACTACAGCAAAAACAAGAATAAAGATCATTAACATTCCTCTTTTAATATTTAAAACTCTCACCCCTTTAAAGTTAATAATTATATTCTATCTCTTTTTTTATTTTAAACTACTCAGTAAAAGCTCTGAGTGTTGTTTCAGTTGTTAAATCTTCTTTGATAATATTCCATTGAACTAAATTGCCATCTACATTAGTTGAATTGGCCATCTCAATATCTTTAGGCATTTCAATAAAGAATGATAATACCGTTTCATCTACCGATTCACTAGAGACATCATCTAATATCTTAGGAATTTCAGCAATAAACTCAAAGCTTCCATCAGCCCTCTCTTCAAAGCTAAAATATTCAGACTCTGATAAATCAATCTTCTCATTTCTTTCAAAAGTAACAACTGCATAATCTTGATAATCTTCAGTTACAATCTCTAAATTATTATCATAATTTAAATCTATATCGGGAAAAATAAAATCAAGTTGCCAAGATAAGATTTTTGTCTCTTCTCCCCCCATATACTCTAAAGCACTTACTCCTACTAATGCTTGACCCTCTCCTTCTTCATTAAATATCAACCCACCATTCATATCATAACAACCAGTCATTATCAATAAAACTAAGCTGAATAGTAATACTATCACTTTCTTTTTCAAAATTTCCAACCCCTTTAAGTTAATAATTATAACCTTAGCTCAGCAATATCCATATTATCTTCTTGCATTGTATCACTATCAGAACCAAAAGCAGCGTCTACTCCTGCCTCTAATCCAATCTGGCTATCTAACCAGTATATAGCCCCAGCATTAATACCAAAACCACTATCTAGTGAAGAAATATCAATATCTTGATTTTCTTCCATATCCTCAACCATATTAGTTTCTTCACCATCTTGATCAGTCATGGTTAAATCAAAAGTATTATAAGTAATACCCCCTACAAATTCTACATCACCAGCTTGATTAGCACTCACAACAAATGAAAAACTAAAGACTAAAACCACAACCAACAATAAAGTTACTTTTTTCAACATAAATCCCTACATTTTTTAATTTTATATTCCTTTGTATAGTAATTAAACATATTAACAACTTTTTCCTGCTTAATTTCCAAAATAATCTAAAAAACCTCCGAGCTTTTAACCCAGAGGTTGTATATCAACTTTAAACACCATTAATAAAACTAGACAACTCCTCAGCAGCTTCCTGCTGTAAATCAAAGCTCAAATGACTATACCTATCCATTGTCTGCTTAATGGACTTATGACCTAATCTCTCCTGTACTATCTTAGGATTAATACCTGACTTCAACATCAGACTAGCCATTGTATGCCTTAAATCATGCAGCTTAACATCATCTAACCCAATACTCTTAGCCACTCTCTTAAATCTCCTTGTAACTGTGTTAGGATTACAATATCGACCATTATCCTCACAAAACACAAGGTTAAATCTAGTATTATAATCACTACCTAAAGCTAACTTCCTTCTAGCCTGTTCCTTCTTAATTTTCTTAAAGACTGCTACAATATCATCTGTTATTGCTATGCTTCTTCTACTACTAGCAGTCTTTGGATCTCTTTGTTCCTATCCATTCTTTTTAGCAGCATTTAAAATAATAAAAAAGAGCCAACAAGATTCCTCCTGTTGACTTTACACTCAAATTTATTTGTAATATTACTATTTCTGCTTTAATTATTAATACTAAATTTCTTCTTTTAACTTTTTGACTTCTTCTATACTTAATCCTGTCTTTTCAGCTATTGTTTCTATATCTAATATATCTAATAGTTTTTTAGCCAATCTTCTTCTTTCTTCTCTTCTTGCTCCCTCTATATTACTTATATGATCATGAATCGCTTTCTGTCTTGCTTTGTATAATTCTCTGGTTTCTTCATCGTGACTTAATACTTCAAGAGTCTCAGCAGCTTCTTTCAATTCCTTTATTCTCTCTTCAATCATCTTTACCACCTCACTCTTTGGATTTTTTAGAAATAATAGCCAAGGAATTAACTTATTATCTATATCATCTTGATTTTGATACTTGCCTTCATCTAATTTAGGGAACTCAATAAAATGTATCTCTTCTAAATCTGTTAATACTTGATTAGTCTCTTTTTCTTTTAACAGGAAACAATTATGATACTTTTCCATCCCTTTCAAATAATTAAAATCAAGAATATTAATTGCTACAGTCTTATTTAAAGTACTATATTCTTGACCTTTTTTTAACTACGATGAATATAGTTTAGACCAATAATAAAGACTTCTTCTTGTCATATTATATTGATTCTTTAATTGAATCTCTATATTTATTTTCTTATCATTATTAGCAGTTGCTTTGATATCTAAACGAGATAGCTTATCTTCATCCAAATCTTTATTAATTTCTGCATTATCTATCTTTACCTTTACTTATATTAATTTTTTTACATAATCTCCCACCATGGTATGAACTCATTAAATACATAAGCCATCCCCGAAGATAGCAAAAAACCTATTACTGCAATGATTATACCATGTTTAAACATCGTCTTTAAATTAACCCCATAGCCAGCACTGACTGCTAAACAGCCGTTTCCAGAAGCTATAGCAAAGGATAAGTTAACAGCAACAGTTAAGGCAAAGACAATCGGTACAGGATTTAAACCTTGTACTGTAAATAACTGTATGATTATTGGAATCAACAAAGCAGCCGAAGCAGTATTTGTTGAGATATTGGTTAATAAAGCAGTTACACCACAAAAGATTAAAAAGGTAAAGATACCGTTATAACTTGCAAAGGCAGTTAGATTCTCACCTATAATATTAGCAACCCCAGAATATTCGAGCACTTTAGCTAAAGCCAGTGCACTAGGCCAAACGATTAAGACTGTAATTGGAAACTTGGCCATACTCTTAATTGAAAGCACATTTTCTTTACTTTCAGTAGGGATGAAAAATAATAATAATGCTAAGCTAAAAAATATAAAAGCTGGATCCAAATAAGGTAGATAATTATTATATAAAGGCTCAGTAAAAGCTACTATAACTGCAATAATAAATACTATTCCAGAAAACAATTCTCCCCTACTTAAAGGACCCATTTTATTAAGCTCTGCCTGATAGACATCTTTTGTCCCGGGCAATTTAACATCTTCTCGTTGTAAAATATGGCTTAGATAAAAACCAACAAATGGAATGAAAACTAAAGTAAAGGGTAGCATTCTGATTGTCCATTCGTAAAAATAAACATCACGCCCTATAGCCTCAGATAAGAGCTCATAAATTAATAAGTTTTGCCCTCCTCCTAATGGAGTAGGCAGACTACCAATTGAAGCACCCCAAGCAATTGCTAATAAAATATTAGTTGCTACCGAACTCTGCCAGCGTTCTGAGTTGGATTTAAAACCAAGATATGATAATAAAGTTACTGCTACTGGTACAAATACTGCCGCTGTAACAGTATCTGCTATAATCGAACTTAAAGTAGCCGAGATTAAAAACCAAGCCCAGATCTGCTTACGAGCACTGTTTCCCACTACTGATAATATCTTTAGAGAAAGTCGCTTAGCAAGCCCCCATCTCTGCCAAGCTGCTCCCATTGCACAACTGCCAGCAATTAAAAAGACTATCCGATGACTAAAGACTTTTACTATTTCTCCTGTTGGAGCAATAGGAATAAATGTTGTTACAAAGATTGGAACTAACGCTGTAATAGCAACAGCAATATGACCACTAGTCCACCACAGTGCCATCCATAATAAAATCCCCAGTCCTCCTCTAGCCTGCCAATCAAAACCCGGAATTGGTAATAATAAGATTATAAAAAACAATAATGGCCCTAAAATAATATAATTTAATTTTTCTATGTTTACACCAAAGTTATCTACTAAGTACCTACCCCTATGTGTTAGGATAGTTGTCGTAAGGAATAAAATTTGTGTATAATAAAAAGTAACGACAATAAATCCTAAGGAGAGTTAATATGCCCAAAAAAGTATATTCTAAAAAATTAAAGGAATCTGTTTTTAAACGACTTGCAAGTGGTGAAAAAGTATCTGATTTAGCCAAAGAATTAAATATACCTAAAAATACTCTTTACACATGGAGAAAAAAAGTTCTTAAAGGAAGCTCAACTACTAATAAAAAAGCAAGTAAATGGAGTTCTAAAGATAAATTTCAAGCGGTTTTACAAACTGCAGGTTTATCTGAATTAGAGACCTCTAAATACTGCCGAAAAAAAGAATCCATCTTGAAGAACTAAACAGTTGGATAAAACAATGCCAAAATGCTAATGATATCAAATTTGAAGACCCAAAAGTAATTAAAAAGGACTTAAAAAATGAACAACAGAAAAATAAAGAACTCCAAAAAGAACTAAAATATAAAGAAAAAGCTTTAGCAGAAACTGCAGCTTTACTAGTGCTTAGAAAAAAGGCAAATGCGATTTGGGGGGAGCCCAAGGAAGACTGATCAGTTATCCAGATCGCATAAAAGCAGTAAAGCTGATCGATGAAGCAAGAGAAAATGGCTCTAGATTAAAACCAGCCTGCAAAGAACTTGGTATCTCTTCTCGCACCTATCATAGGTGGACTAAAAATGGTGAGGTTAAAAAAGATCAAAGACCACTAATTAAAAGAAAGCCACCTAAGAATAAATTAACAGAATCAGAAAGAAAAGAGATCATTAAGATTGCAAATAGTAAAGAGTATGCTGACTTGCCACCATCAAAAATTGTGCCTAAATTAGCTGATAACGGCAGATATATTGCGTCAGAATCAACTTTCTATAGAGTCTTAAAAGAAGAAAAGTTAAGTGTTCATAGAAGTAAATCTAAAGAACCTGTTAAAAGAGAGATTCCAACGCATATAGCTACTAAGCCTAATCAAGTTTGGACTTGGGATATAACATGGCTTAATGCTTTTATTAAAGGCAAACACTTTAAGCTCTACTTAATTGTTGATATGTTTAGCAGATTAATAATTGCTCATGAAGTTTGGGAAACAGAAAATGCCCAGTACTCTAAAAAATTAATTAGAAAAGCAACTCTGTCTCAAGGCATAGCTAAAAAGGATAAACCATTGGTGTTACATTCTGATAATGGTAGTCCAATGAAAGCAGCAACGTTTATGGCAACTTTAGAAAAACTAGGAGTACAGAGTTCATTTTCAAGACCTAGAGTAAGCAATGATAACCCTTATTCTGAGTCACTATTTAAGACAATGAAGTATAGACCTGTTTATCCTAATAAAGGCTTTAAAGACTTGACTGAAGCTAGAGAATGGGTTTCTAAGTTTGTTCACTGGTATAATCACGATCATTTGCATAGTGGAATTAAGTTTATAACGCCCTATCAGAGGCATTACGGGCTTGATATAGATATAATGAAAAACCGTATTGAAACGTATCAGAAAGCAAAAGCAGCTCATCCAGAAAGATGGTCAGGAGAAATTAGAAATTGGTCACTTCCTAAATGTGTAACATTGAATCCAATTAGCGAAGAAAAAGTTAAAAAATATCTTAATCAACAGAACTGCTAATTAGAGTTTTAGCTGGAGAGTATTCAAAGAAATTTTTAATTAAATGTGACAACTTTCTTGACAAACACCGATCTTGTTTAGATGATAATTTTTTTTGCAATTTAATATAATTAGAACTCTCATCAGTTTGATTTTTAATGAAATTTTCAAACCACTTATCTAATTTTTTTGGATTCTTTCCAAGTGAATTAATTTTTGTTTGATAATAACTTTCTGGATGTATTTCTTTTAAAATTTTATCTCTTTCTGCATAATCTAATTTTATTTTGTTTTGCTTAAAATTAAATTTATGAACTGTAACTAAATTTTTTATTTCTTTATATTTCAATCCATTTTGATAACCAGTTAAAACACTAATACTTCCATCATATCTATTAATATTAATAGTGAATTTATATTTTATACAATATATTTTATTTCTAATTTTAACATAAATCAGTACAAAATCTGCTTGTCCTAAAAAATTTAATTTATTCTTCTCTACTTTTAACTTAAATAAATCAATAATATAACTCAGCAAAGTGCTTTTCCCAGTCCCACGTCCTCCAACTATACAATTTAAATCCTTATTTAAAGGAAAAGTTTGCCAAATGCTTTTTGTGTTTGGATTATTTAAAAAGCCTTTTTTTATTGATATTCCTAAAATAAGCTTATCTGGTTCTTTTTCAATAGAGGGTATATTCACTCTTAAGCTAGACTCGTTTATACTTTTATTTAAACTTTCAAAACATGGATATTGCATTTTAACCTTAGCATAATTATTTCCTACATCCTCTAAACAATGTGCATCTGAATCACCTATAAAAGCTATTTTTTTCCTTTGTTTAAGCTTTTTAAAGATAATATTTTTTCTTTCAAGATTATTTAGCCCTATTAAATCTAAATCTTTATCATTAAAAATATTTTCCCATGTTTTCCCTTTCATTTGTTTTAATCCACCTTCATAAGTATCTAAATGTGGTATATAAGTTATACCACCAAATCTTTTTATAATTTTTATAGTATCCAAAAGACTTTTAGATGTTGCTAATTGAGAATCACCTTCTTCCCCCTTGAAATTTAATTTTCTTCTAATCTCACTCCATTGGTTTTTGTAGTTATTTGGATTTAAAATCGCAATTACATGATATCCTCCAAAAGCAGTTATTTCTACGCCTGGCAAAACATCAAAAGGTATATTGGTTTTTATTCTATTTGAAATGCTTTTTTTAGATTTATTTATTTTATTATACCATTTGACAGTATTATGGTCAGCAATAACTATTAAATTAAGCTTTGATTTTATTGCTTTTAATACAATTAAATCTGCCATAATTTCATCTTTTTTTATATGGCTATGTTGTTCCTCAACAATTTTTAATTGTTTTTTAGTGAAAAAATTATTTTTTATACCATATTTTTTTAATTCATCACAACTTATATTTTTATATTTCTTATTATTGAATGTATAATCAAAAGATCCTGGTGTATGTATATGAAAATCAACTTTAAATACTGAGCTACCATTATCACTATCTATCAATTCTTTATATTTTCTTTTTATAGTTTCTTTTATTCCCATAACATCATTCCTTTTTAATAAATATGTTTTTTGGTTTTAGGTAGTCTGGTAGGTCAGGAGCTTTACAGCCCCTTTCCCCCATCAGAACCGTACTTGAACCTTTCAATTCATACGGCTCAAGCTCTCTAAACTAGCCTTCGGACTAGCAAACAACAATCTTAGGCTTTA
>LFFM01002415.1_pt1 | contig 12373 bp, 6 predicted proteins | sample 643131 | NCBI WGS metagenome assembly LFFM01 (sample SAMN03777445, study PRJNA286221) | soda lake metagenome | biome: soda lake; feature: Kulunda steppe; material: water; isolation source: sample Tc-Br brine of Tanatar trona crystallizer | place: Russia: Kulunda steppe | collected 2011-07
AAGTTATCATTACTGTGCCCGAAGAGGCCCTTAATGGAATGGTCATCTACGACACGCCGGGCATCGATTCCGTTCAGCCTCATCACGCTCAACTGACGCGACGCATGATCAAGCAGGCCAACGCAGCTGTTTTTACGTTCAGGGCCGACAATCCAGAGGTGCACAATAGTACTGTGAGGGCGTATCAAAAGCTTTTTAAGTGGCTCGACTACAGTGTTCCGGCACGTTTATTCCATCTCGGTACTCATGCCGATTATGTAGTTGATGAAGAGAGGTGGGAGTTCAACGGAGACATCCAAAAGGCGCAGAATCAGATACGATGTGATCTGCAAGATGGCTTCAAGAGAGCCATCGAAGAATCACTGGCATCGAAAATGCGAAAGAGCGTCGACAGTACGGTTAACCTCAACTCAATCTATTTGGTGAACGCGGAGAATCGGCATGATGAGTATGGCGAATTTGCGCGGTTTTGGCAGGACTTGAAAAACTACCTTGTCGAAACTCAAGGGATGCCGGCCCTTAAGGACGATCTCAGAAGTATTATTGCCGTGGTGGAAAATCGATTTGTGATACTTAACTCGCTGGTCAAGGACTTTGCTGCTGCCGTCGAAAAGGACAATCTTGATGCGCTCGAACGTCGGCAAAAACGGTTAAACTCCGCAGCTGAGAACGTCAAAGAGCTACGGTCTAGTCTAGACGAGCGACTCGCCAAGAAAATCGACGATGAAGTCGGCTCGATGAAGCGATGGGTGAAGAAGAGCTTTACCAAAAAGGCGGATGCGGAACGCCTGAAGTCGAAGTGGAAGAAGAAAGCTCAGGCACTCGTGGAAAGCATTAACGGGAAGTTTGAGAGTAGTGCGGAGGCTCTAGAGGATGAGCTGAACCGTGCACTTGAGAGCCAGGAAACGAAACTGCGTATTCGAAATATGCGTAAATCATCTGGCTTGGCGGTAGATAAGGACAAACTCGAAGAGGTGATGAGTGGCTTTGGCTGGGTTGTAAAAGGATTCATTGACTTTTTCGGAACTCGTCTACGAAAAAAAAATATCGATGAAGCAAAACGCGTTGCCCTGAGTCAACTCGATGACGTTGAGAGCAATTTTCAAGAGCGAGCTTCAAAGGGAATTGATCGATTGGCAGGTTCGGCAGAAGAACACCTCACCGATATCAACTCGAATATCGAAGTTCTCAACGCCGAGATTGAAGAGCTGAAGGGTGACCGTGAGGCTCGTGAAGAACGCCTCAAACAGTGGCAAGAACAGGTGGATAACCTGGAAGATACGCGCGATGTTTTGACTGAAATCCTGTCGAAGCGGAAATGAGGTGAACTGGTGTTAGTCCTTATGGAACAGGGCTCTTCTAGGAATCAGGATGCATTGCTGACGCGAGGCGATTTTTGTCGTAGCACGGGAGCCAGAATCGGCAATTTGTTGGGTTGCTCTCGGAGTTCGTTCCACCTGTGTGACAGCGGTTTCGAGCGTTCAAGAGCCATAAGCCGTTGAACAATCTTTCTTCGGGCATCTCGATGAGAGAAGGACTTAGGCGAAGCAGGACCGGTGCGTGTTGAAACCTAGACCGACGGTATCCCCAGAGGGCCCCTGTTGCGATACATTCCTGATCTTGACGCAAGACCGCTGATACACACTCCGGGGTAGGTAGAGCTATTAATCTGGCGGTGTGTTCAATGGCTGACGATTCATTACTGGACCTTCCAAGCAATGGTTGGAAAAGTGACCAGCTCTCTTGTAGTTGTGCATGGTGACCCTGTGGAGTACCCCGCTAGCCCGGATATCTCACGCGTAGGCCCTTCATATATATGGAAAGCACGGATAAACTGTTGATGTAGCGTCCTATTTCCACATCACAGCACCCGTGCTTTCCAATGACAGACTGTAAACCAGAAAAAATCGAATTCAAAGGGGCCGGTTCCCGGCAGGTCACAGCCCGTTTTGACGGTGGGATGATCACCTCAGACGCGGGAGGGCTGCTGTTGAGGCAACTCGAAGAGAAACTCGGTATCATCGAGCGTCTCGCAGCATGTTTCGATGACTACCGGGACCCGAGGTGCGTCGAACACAGTCTGGAAGAGCTTCTCAGACAGCGTATTTTCAGGCTTATCCTGGGTTACGAGGACATCAACGATCATCAGACGTTGCGAGATGATACGGCATTGGCCGTCGGATGCGGCAAAGATGACCCCGAGGGCAACGATCGCTTCCAGACGGCGGACCAGGGAACACCGCTGGGGTCACCGTCGACACTGAATCGACTGGAGAGGGGAGTTGTCGATGGCGGCGCTGATGACCGCCACAAACAGATTGTGTGTGACCTGGCGAAAGTCGAAGCGCTTCTGGTCGAATTGTGGCTCGACAGCCTCGATGAAACTCCGGGCTGTGTGGTCATCGATCTGGATGCCACCGATGTCGCGCTGCACGGGGATCAGGAAGACAAGTTTTACCACGGATATTACGGTCACTACTGCTATCTGCCGCTGTACATTTTCTGCGGGGACTGGCTGCTCAGCTCGCTGCTTCGGTTTGCCGGCCAGGACACTGCCGCTGATTGTCTTCAACCACTGGAGATGCTCGTCGATGCTCTTCAGCACCGCTTTCCTTCCACGCAGATCATTATCCGAGGCGACAGCTGGTTTGCCCGCAACCACATCTTCGCCTGGTGCGAACAGTGGGACGTCGACTACGTGATTGGTATCGCCAAAAACAGCAGACTCAACGAGCAGTTGGCTCCGATGATGGACCGGGCCCAACAGCAGTTTGAGAAGACAGGACAGAAGGTGCGATGGTTCCACGACTTCGACTACCGAACGGTCGATTCCTGGTCAAAAGCCCGGCGAGTTATCGGCAAGGCCGAATACAGCGAGCGGGGCAAAAACCCACGCTACGTCGTCACTTCGCTTTCCAGATCCGACGTGTGCGCAAAGGCGATCTACGAGGTGCTGTATTGTCAACGAGGCGAGGCGGAAAATCGCATCAAAGAGGTGCAGCTGCCGCTATTTTCGGACCGGATGAGCACTGAATACAGAGCTTCGAACCAACTGCGGTTTTACTTCTCGTCGATCGCCTATCTGTTTGTGTGCTGGCTTCGCAGACTGGCATTGAAGGGAACTAACTGGGCACGTCTGCAGGCATCGACGCTGCGAGTCCGGCTGTTCAAAATCGGTGCTCAGATCAAGGTAACGACCCGACACGTCTGGTTTCGGCTCGCTTCGTCGTATCCCTATCAGCCGATGTTTCACCAGGTGGTCGAACGGATTCGGGCTGGGCCATAAACTCAGCTCAGGGGGGGCGTCTCGCTCAATTCTCAGGGAGAGGTATGTCTTCAGCGATCCAACAGCTCGATTTTGGGCAAAAACCCGTCGATATTTCGGCCGAAACCACCCTTTCTCGCGTCATCAAGTCCGACCGGTCACCCTTACGGTCGCCCCATGGTCAAATTTCAGCCAATTTTGGCACCGCGTGAATTATGCGGGTTAGCGAGTATCTTGGCTTCCGAGATGAACTTGAACCGACTTTTTAGGAGGTCCTGCCAGACATCCTGAAGATCATCATCTTGCCGGATGTTGTCGATCTCTCGGACTGATCGTCCTGATACGCCGGAGCCCTTGGGGCCGTGATGTCGTAGGACTACCCGGTCTCATCGAAGTCTTCATTTTCACCACTGGTAGCCTGCCGTTCCGCAGCTTCTTTCTTGGCCTCGTCGAGGTAGATGGTGCAGGCGACTACTGCGAGCCCCGGTTTGGTGAGGTGCCGCCGCTGGACGTTTTCGGTGACCCGGAGTCGAGCCTCCTCTTCAGTACCTTCGAATTCGACGAAGTGAGCCGGTTCCCACTCCCGGCCCCATTCGTCACGGTGGTCTCGGAAGGGGCGATGCCGGTGACGACCGTCAAGAATCTGGTCATCGAAGAGAACGATCGGCTCCATCAGCCCGTTTTCCCGGATATCTTCGACGAGCTTGTCGTACTCATCCGGAGCCATCTCCGGTACGAGCCCAGCGAGGTCGTGTTCTTCGAGGCCGTCGAGGTCATCTTGGCTGTAATCGTTGAAGTCGATGAGCGTGACGTTGCTCATAAGAGGTCTCCTTAGCTGGGAATGGCACGGTAGCTGTTGGTGATGGTTCCCGAAGACGACGTTTGCAGTTCGACATTTGTACAGCAGTTCCTGAAAATTTTCAGGAGCGACCAGCTTTGCATTCGTAACGTTCCTGAAATTTTCCAGGAACTGCCTTGCGATGAAGTTCACGGGTGCGAATCGGCAGACTGCCGAAAAAGTTTGTAAAAATGCGAAAGTTTTGGGGGAGCTCGTCGACTACAGTAGTAGAGGCCACCAACTGCTTCTTCGACGAGAGGAGCCCCCATGTCTGCTCAGAAGCCGCCGACCCTTCAAGCCGTTGCGTCACACAAGCCGTTCCCGAGATCCCCTTCCGGAACCACTTCAGCACGCGCCACTGCATTAGCCCCGGCGGTTCTGGAGTTCAGTGCTTTCAACGCGATGTCAAATGAAACGTGACGATCGGGGAACTGCTCAGTGAGGCCCTCGTATCAGCCACCTAATTGCGTGGTTCATCGGCGGATGGCTGGTTGACAACCATCACCGTTTTCTTGCACTCTCCAAATTACCCATGCATTACCCGAGGGCGAATCACTGCTGTGCTGCGAGCTGTCGTAACTCCTCGGTTCTGAAACTGATGTGACAATAAGGAGTATGGGGTGGACGAGATTCATGAGGGCCAAATTGTAAAAGCAGAGTTCCTTTCGGGACCTGCTCGGGTTCTGAGCTGTGAGGACAGGGACTCTCATGTCCTGTTTCGTGCCGTAATTGTCGACGACAGCAAGTTTGTCGAGAAACGCCTCTCTCAAGACCAAGCACGCCAGATCGAAGTTGTTGAAGGGGACTCATTGACTCGGAAGGACGATCCTGAATCGTTCTTCCGGCTCATTGAAGCAAACCGGATCCGTCTCGCACATCGGTTCGACCCGATGCTCGCCGTGTCGACGTCCCAAATTGACCCACTGCCCCACCAGATGGAGGCGGTTTACAACTTCGCCCTTCAGACGCCACGGCTCCGCTTCATGATCGCTGATGATCCCGGAGCCGGTAAGACGATTATGGCGGGACTGATCATCAAGGAGATGAAGTTCCGGGGACTGACCAACCGAATTCTAGTGGTTGCTCCCGGACATCTGAAGTATCAGTGGCAACGGGAGATGAAGGAGCGTTTCGGTGAGGGTTTCCGCCTCATTGACCGCAACACCATGCGTTCGGCGTGGGGCGAGAACGTGTGGGAAGAGACCAACCACGCGATTGCGTCCGTCGATTTCCTCAAGCAAGACGACATCAAGGCGACACTAAACAGTGCGCAATGGGACCTCGTCATCGTCGACGAGGCTCACAAGATGTCGGCTTACGCGTATGTGACGCAAGAACAAACCAAAATCGACAAGACGCAGCGCTATCAGCTTGGTGAAGTACTCTCGTCGCGCACGGAGCACATGCTCTTTTTGACAGCGACGCCTCACCGTGGAGACGAAGAAAACTTCCGGCTCCTTCTCGACCTGCTCAGACCCGGATTCTTCGCCAATACCGAGATTCTTCAAGAGTCGGTAGAGCGTGGTGAGAATCCCGTGTTCATTCGTCGCCTCAAAGAAGACATGGTCGATTTCGAAGGGAAAAACCTCTTCCCTCCTCGAAATGTCCAAACGGTCAAATTTCGACTGACTGAGCCGGAGAAGACACTCTACAACGAGGTGACGCGCTACGTCCAAAACTACTACGATCAAGCGAAGGAGAATCGTCACATCACCTTCGCAATGGTCATTCTCCAGAGGCGATTGACTTCGAGCACACAAGCCATACTCAGCTCACTGCAGCGGCGACGAAGCAAACTTGAAGAACTGCTCCGCTTGCCGGACAAAATCAAGGACAACGAACAGTACGAGGGTCTGCGGAAGTACTCGGAAGAAGACCTTGAAGAACTGTCCGAAGATGAGCGATGGGAAATTGAGGAACGATTGGAGCACCTCACCATCGCCAACAATATTGAGGACGTCGAACGCGAAATCGAAGAGGTGGAGCGGCTGATCACACTCGCCAAAGATGTTCGGGCACAGGAGGTCGAAAGCAAACTTACCAAGCTCAAAGACGAGATTCTCAATGAACTCGGCGACCGAAAACTTCTCATCTTCACCGAGCACAAGGACACGCTTTGGTATCTGATTGAGAAGCTGGAGCAGTGGGGTTACGAAGTAAACACCATCCACGGAGGGATGACTCTTGACCAGCGAGTCGAGGCCGAACGGGTGTTCCGTGAAGAAACACAAATCATGGTCGCCACGGAAGCCGCCGGTGAAGGCATCAATCTCCAGTTCTGCTCACTTATGGTCAACTACGACATCCCGTGGAATCCGAACCGACTCGAACAGCGGATGGGTCGTGTCCATCGCTACGGCCAAAAGCACGAGGTCTTCGTCTGGAATCTCATAAGTCGGGATACCCGCGAAGGTGAACTGCTCGACAAGCTCTTCAAGAAGCTTGCCCGAATGCGTACGGACCTCGGAAGCGATCGGGTCTACGATATCATTGGCGAAGTCATTCCGGGCACCAATTTTGGCGAGCTTCTCAAGGAGTCGATCTTTGAGCAGCGTCGTATGGAGGACATTGAACAGGCGCTGGACGAAATCGACACGCAACGTGGCCAAGAGCTATTGGAAGTTGTTAGCCAAAAAGCACTTGCCACACGCAACCTCGACCTCCGGGAACTTCAGCGAGAAAAGCTCGAAGCTGAAGAGCACCGGCTGGTCCCCGAATACGTGCAGGACTTCTTCCTTCGAGGGTTCGATCACTTCGGTGGTAAGATTTCGAAGTCCAAGCATGGTTACCGCATCACCAGTGTACCCTTCGAGCTTCGCAAGTACGGCAAGGAGTACGGCTTCAAAACGCGGTATGGGAAGGTCCAACGTCAGTACAGACGCGTGACGTTTGATAAGAAGGTTGCCCAAGAACACGCCGAGTACGAGTTCGTTGCTCCCGGCCACCCACTGTTGGAAGCACTCAATGAAGCCATCTTCGACACCGATGGTGCCGCCAAGGCACCGTTTGCCACCTATTGGGATCCCACCGGTGGACGGGATGGTGTCTTGTGGTTCTTCGAAGCAGCCGTTGTCGACGGCCAGGGTGATGACGCCGGAAGACGTATCTTCTGTATTCGGCAGTATCCCACCAAAGATGCGCGAGATAACTTTGAACGAGTTGATCCGTCGATTCTCTGGGATCTCGCCCCGGCAAAGAATCACGATTTGCCTGAATGGCACCAGGAGTGCCTTCGAGACGACACGGCGTTTGACCAACACGTCGACGACGTCCTCATGGAGTACCGAGAGGAACTTGAAGAACGACGTCAGCGCCAATGCGACATCAAGGAACGCTACGGGCTCAAGTCGCTGGAGTTTCTTATTCAGGACTCGAACCAGAAGCTTCTGGAGTATGAATCCCGAGCGGCAGAGGGCGATTCGATGGACATCGTGATCCGAAACGAGCGCCGGAATCTGGAGGAGTTGGAGCGCAGGAAAGAGAAACTCCAAAAGGAGATACGGCTGGAGCGCAACTTGACCATCGAGCAACCCAAGGTGCTGGGAGCAGCTGTCGTATTGGACAAGCAGACCTACGAGGCTACGGAGTCTGAGGCAACGTCATCCGACCCCAGCCTTGAAGAAAACTCGTATGTGGAGGCGGTCGATCAGGACGCCAAGGAAGAAATCGAGCTGGTTGGGATGGAAGTTGCGACGGAGCACGAGAAGTCGCAAGGCCGTGAGGTTACCGACGTATCAAAGGAGTCACACGGCGGCTTCGACCTTCGCTCGCTTGGGTATGACGAGCATGGAAGAGCACAACCCCGTTATATCGAGGTCAAAGCCCGTGCCCAATCCGGAGCTGTCCGCATTACCGCAAACGAGTGGAAGAAGGCTAGGATGTTCGGCGATGATTACTGGCTATATGTCGTAACCGAAGCCTCCACCAACTCGCCCGTGCTGACGCGGATTCAGAATCCAGCGTCGGTCTTTGCAGAGGGCGAGGACATCTACGCGACCGGGTACATCATTGACGAAACTGTTTGGCGTCAGCGTGCTGACGTAGACGACAGCAGGCCACAGGGAGAGTGATGGGCGACGTGTCGCAGGAAATACAAGCTGCTGATCTCGGGGATATGCAGTTCTGGGCGATGGAAAAATCCTCCCATGCCGTGGAGGTAATCGTCCGTGCGATCGATGCGCTCCGTCGTTCTGACGTCGATGACGAGCATGTCGAGACTGCACAGTTTCTCCTGGAAAACGGCATGTATGAGGCGATCAAAATCTTATCGTTTTGCTGTGAGGCGCAGTTCAAGCCAACCGACGTACAGGCAGTTCGCGCAGAGGGATGGCGAGGATATGAAGCTGTTGCAGTGAAATACGGCTTGTACGACGAGACGACAATCGACGCGAAGGTGCGTCGTCTATCAAGGTTTATCGAGAGCATCAGGCAGAACCTTCAGATAAGTCGAGCAGATGGACGACGTGAGCTTCATGAGCTTCTCCTGAGCTGTGACCTTGATTACGCGCCCGTAGACGACATAGCGGATCTCACCGAAGACCTCACGATGGGGAAGCTGAACTGGTGCAGTTATCGGAAGCGTGTCGGCCGCCAATTGGAGGCGTTGGAGGACGAAGTAAGGCGCTTAGAAGAGGAACGTATTGATCTTGATGAATGAGTAGAAGTCCGAACTGGAATCCGAATATTGGAGAAGCTCTTGAAACGTCGATTTATCGAATACGATCTTCCGCTTGCTGATATCTCTGAGGAATCGGCGCGTGAGAAGAACATCCGGCATGGTCATCCGTCCACGCTTCACATCTGGTGGGCGCGCCGCCCGTTGGCTGCCTCTCGTGCTACGGCCTTCGCGGCGCTGATTGATGATCCGGGACCTGAAAACCCGGAGCAGCGCCGGGAAATCAAGAAAATGATCGCCAAGCTGTCGAGTTGGGACGCTGTCAAGAACGGGAATTCGCCGATCATTGAGAAGGCCCGACGAATGATTCGGGACCAGTACGGTGACAAACCGCCAACGGCCCTCGACCCTTTCGCTGGCGGCGGCTCGCTTCCGCTGGAGTCTTTGAGGTTGGGGTGTGAGACGCTTGCCGCTGACTACAATCCTGTCGCAGTGTTCGTCGAAAAAGCGACGCTTGAATGGCCGCAAAAATTCGGTGTCGAAATCGTGCTCCCCAATGACTTTTCCGATCCGGAATGTGCCTCGGAAACTCTGCTAGATGAAGGTGGTACGGGTTCCAGTAAGCAAAACCTGCTTGCTTCGCTTGTCGAACGCTGGGCAAATCGCATTCTGCGTTCCGTTCAACGAGAACTTGTGGACTACTATCCCCAAATGGGAGCCAACTCGCTTGTTGGCGCACGTACCATTGAAAACGAGTCTGGCTGGATTCCTGTCGGCTACCTGTGGTGCCGTACAGTGAATTGTCAGAATCCGAACTGCGGCGTTGAAGTCCCTCTCATTCGAAACTGTTGGTTTGCAAAGAAGAAGAAAAAGAAAGTCGCTTTCCGACCGAAGATCAATCGAGAACGGAATGAGATTAAGTTTGAACTTTTGGAAGGCGAGCGGCTCGAAGACGCCACGTCAGCGGGGTTTGATCCGGATACTGGGACTATTTCGCGGGCTAACGTCGAGTGTCCAGTGTGCGGGCAGGTTACAAAAGCCAAACAACTCCGACGAATTGCGCAAGAGCATGGTCTCGGAGAACGCCTCATCGGGGTCATAGCTCATCATCCGAGTGAGACAGGTAAGAAGTACCGTCTCGCGATCGATTCCGATCAGGAAGACTTCGAGAACGCGGCGCGACAGTTAGAACAAAGGATTACTGATTGGCCGTTTCTTGAAGAACCTCTTCCAGATGAGGAACTGCCGCTGATGAGCGGCACGTTCAACGTACCTCTTTATGGCATCAAGAAATGGAAGGATTTATTCAATCCCAGACAGCAGCTTAGCCAGTTGGCCTTTTGCGAGGAAATCCGGAAGTGCTATTCGGAGATTCAGGAAGAGTGCAAACTTCTCGCTGAATCTGACAAAATCCCGTTATCGCGAGATAACGCTGAAGAATTAGCTCAAGCGGTATTGGGCTACCAAGGAATCCTTCTTGATCGGCTGGCCGACAACAACACTCGGCTAGTATTTTGGCATCACCTACGAGAATTCATCGATCATACGTTTGCACGGCAAGCACTCCCGATGGTGTGGACTTATGCCGAGTTGAACCCATTTAGCGGCGTGAATGGGGATTGGACATCGCAGCGTGACTGGGTACTTCGATATATTCGAAACAATCCTAAGACGGGTGACGGCGAGGTTTCAGCAGTACGAAATTCCGCCACCGAACTGCCGTACAAAGATGGTACTCTCGACGCAATTTTCACGGACCCTCCGTACTACAACAGCGTGCCCTACGCAGACTTGTCGGACTTCTTCTACGTTTGGCTCAAGCGTTCTGTAGGAGAACAGTTTCCTGAATTGTTTTCGACACCGCTTTCGCCCAAAAGCGATGAAGCTTGTGAGATGGCGGGTTGGGACCCGAATCGCTACGCTCACAAGGATGCCAATTTCTTCGAGAACAAGCTCGGAGATTCGTTCGTCGAAATGTATCGGACGCTTCGTTCGGGAGGGGTTGCCGTAGTTGTTTATGCCCACAAAACGACTGAGGGATGGGAGACCATGCTGAATGCGCTTGTACGGGCCGGTTTCGTCGTCACGGGATCATGGCCGATACACACAGAGATGAAAACACGGCTACGTGCCGCGCAGTCCGCCGCACTCGCCTCCTCCATCTACATGGTTTGCCGTAAGTTTGAGCGGGAACCGGTCGGCTTTTGGAACGACATCCAGCACGAGATCAAGGAGCGGGTCGAAGAAAAACTGGAGCAATTCTGGAACGCAGGCATCGCCGGTGGCGACTTTTTCATCAGCGCCATCGGCCCCGGCATGGAGGCATACTCCCGATATGAGGAGGTCCAGACCTATGATGGCGAAAAGGTTTCTGTCCTCGACCTCCTCCAGTTTATTCGCGGCGTCGCCACTGACTTTCTCGTCCACCGGCTTCTCAAAGATGCGTCTGCAGAAGCATTGGAAAAAGAAGCCCAGTTCTACCTGACCTATCGGTGGACCTTTATGGACAATCGGGTCGAATTCGACGACGCCCGCAAGATTGCAAGTGCTGAGGGCGTTGATCTCGAACCGCTGTGGGATGACGACGGATTCATCAAGAAGACGCGAAAGTACATCTACGTCCATGGGCCACAGGACCGAAACGAAATCAAGTCCATCGACAACATGGTCGATGCGATGCACGTAGCCTGTAAGCTGTGGGAGAACGGCGAGCAGGACGAACTTGACCAGATGCTCGAAAAAACCGGCTACGGCAAGAGCAGTGCCTTCTGGCAGTTCTGTCAGGCCATCGCTGAATGTTACGAAAATGGCAACAAAGAGAAGCAGTTGCTCGAAGGACTGCTCCTCGGGAAGGAGAAACACATGAAAGCGGTTGAGGAAGGACAGACGGAGCTACTGTAGATATGGGGGATTTATGGCACTTCACGAACGCAAGAACCAAGACGATTGGGAGACAAAAGGCCGCTTTTACTACCGGACAGTCGGAAAAGACGGTCGGCCGAGGACGTACCAAGTAAGCAAGGTGCTGGAACGAGAGTTCATCGAGCGCGGTATTGAGCCCGGCCACTCCTTTCGTAGCAGCCAAATCTACGCCTATTTGCAGGACGAGCTATTCTTCACGCTCAACGAAGGCGATCAGGCGTCTGTACGGCTTCGCGATCTGCCCGTGGGGATGCCTCGTTATGCAGATGACGCGCCACATTTCTTCCACGTTCGACTGAGGTTGAGTTCCGACTTCGATCTGGTCGAGGGCACAGCAACCGCTGAAGTCGTTGAAGCCCCAGATTCAGTACATGTTGTCGCTGAAGATGTTGAGCCATCCAGCGAACTCGACGTTCTATTCGATGATGACGGAGAGTTTTCGTCGATCCCAGAACGTCTGACCGTGTGGTTTGAATCGGGGGATGACTTGCTCCCCGAAAGGGAGTTCGTCCGAATCGCGTTGAGCCGTCACCCCGAAACCGATGCCATCTTTGCCTGCCGCCGCGCATTCCCACGTCGGAATGAAACGTTACGAGATCGCAACGGGACCGAATACTCGGTAAGAGAATTGACCTATCCGACGTTCAAGCTCATTAGCCCGTCGGGATTGATCGAAACCGTCCAATGGAATGATCTGGTCGGGGATGAGGAAAGACTCGCGGCCTCTTTGGCC
>LFFM01002416.1_pt1 | contig 12364 bp, 12 predicted proteins | sample 643131 | NCBI WGS metagenome assembly LFFM01 (sample SAMN03777445, study PRJNA286221) | soda lake metagenome | biome: soda lake; feature: Kulunda steppe; material: water; isolation source: sample Tc-Br brine of Tanatar trona crystallizer | place: Russia: Kulunda steppe | collected 2011-07
CACAAGAGTTAGCGGTATCAGCCGAAGAGACGAGAAAATCACAACGGACGCGCTGCTGCTCCGGCGTTCACCCCTCGCGGACGACGACGAACTCAGCGAGGTCTCGGAAGTACTCGACCACCTTCGTCTCCGGCGGAGCCGCGTCGTTCGGCGCGGCGAGCGCGAGGTCCAACTCGTTGCGAGCCCGTTCGTTGATTTCAGTGGGAGTCAAGGAGGTCACTTGCAGCACCGACGGTCGGCCTATCTCTGCGTCCTGTCCGGTCGGGTTACCGAGGTCAGCGGCGTCGACCGGTCGGCGAGTTCCGTCGCCTCGTCCTCGCCGAGTTCAACCATCGCCTCGGCGACGGTTCACATCGCTCGGTCGGTGCCGGGGAGGACGTGCCCGTTGACGTATCGGTTCAGGGTGCCTACGAGGAGCCCTATCACGGTCGACAGCTCCTCGTCCGTCCGCGTCTCTCAACATCCGCAACACGGCGACCGCCTGCGGCTGGAGGGCGGCCTTCTCTGCGCGGTTGATACAGATACTCGTGATCGCATACACAGGAGTACGTCGAAGTGCTGTAGCGGTGGAGTGTCTACCCACGCGTACAACCGTTAGTGGGACTCGTCCGGAGCGAAGAACAGCGTCGGATCGGTCACCGTGATGTCGACGACGTCGCGGTCGTCTAACGGGCGGAGTCGGACGGTGATCGGATCGTCGCCTACAGCTCCGCGGAGCTGAACGAGGTCGGACCGAGAGAGAAATGTCGGAACGCAGATGGCCAACGAGCGCTCCGGGTCCTCCGCGACGACCAGCCGATACCGAACGTGCGCCTCGTCTGCGGCGTACACCCGGACCGTGTCGACGGTGGCGTTGGCCGTTTCTGACCGCACGTCGTCGAACGTCGAGCCGGGTAGCAACACGTCCACCCGGCTCTCGTCGGTGATGGGGTTCACGTCTCCGGGGTGGACCGCGATCGCCGTCCAGTTCCGTTCACGATACTCGGTCGCGGTCGCTTCCGTATCAGCGATCACGTCAGTCCACCGTTCCAGACGGCTGGCTCCGCTCATTATTGTGTGAATACACAGCACACCATATATCGATTATGTATCGCACGGACCCCTCGACGAACGAGAAATAAATCCGGTAATCAGGGACCGACACCCACCGACACAGAGTCGACCCCGGCCGGTAGAACGGGTTCGAGAGGTGCCGATGGGTATTTATATGTGCGTACGTACCAAATTGTATGACAGACGGTGACAGCGATCGTATTACGCGCCGAGGGTATCTCACATACGGAGCCGGAGGGGCGGCGGTAGCGCTCGCGGGATGTGCAGGAGAAGACGTCGAGGAGATAGACGAGGAAGCAGGCGCTGACGACGATGAGGCTGCTGACGATGCCGACAGCCATATCCAGATCACTCAGACGCAGAATCCGACGACGTTGGACCCGCACGATCACAGAGAGACGACGACCGATAACGTACTGTTCCAGGCCTACGAAGTCTCGATCGGTCGCGACCGCGACGGAAACCTCGTGGACCAGCTCGTCACCGACTGGGAAGTCCTCGACGATGAGCGGTACCGGTTGGAGATCCGCGACGGCGTGCCATTTCATGAGGGCGGTGAGCTCACCCCCGGTGACGTCGCGTTCAGTATCAACAGAGTCGTCGACGAAGACGCCGGGAACCTCCAGAGTCCGCAGGCAGATCAGCTCGCCGGCGTCACCGGCGCCGAGGTCGAAGACGGCGAGGTAATCGTCCATACTGACGAGGCGAACCCGATGGTGTTCGCCAACCTCGCCTCCTACTGCCCGATCGTTCAAGAGGAGTGGGTCATGGACCGAGCGTCGGAGGAAGTTGCCGAAGAGATCAACGGAACGGGTCCGTATCAGCTCGAGGAGTTCGTCGACGGCGAATACACCGACTTCACCAGATTCTCCGACTACTGGGACGGCGAAGCCGAGATCGACAGCGTTCGAATCGACGCTTCGGCGGAGTCGAGCACCCGGATCAACAGCCTTCGAGCCGGCGAGATCGACCTCGCAACCGCCGTCCCACCGACGGATGCTGGCGGGATCGAAGGCGACGACGACACGTACATCGCCGACGGCCCGAGCACGCGTATCCTCATGCTCCCGATGCGATACGACGTCGAGCCGTTCGACAGCCAGGAGTTCCGGCAGGCGATGAACTTCGCGATCGACCTCGACTCGATCATCTCGAACATACTCTCCGGGTTCGGTGACGCGACCGCCCAACCGACGCTGGAGGGGTACTTCGGCCACAACGACGATCTCGATCCGTACCCGTACGACCCGGAGCGCGCCGAAGAACTCGTCGAAGAGAGCGGCTACGCAGGCGCCGAAATAGAGCTTCACGTCCCTGCGGGACGGTACCTTCAGAGCGACGAGATCGCACAGTCGTGTGTCAACTTCATCGACGACCTCGACAACGTCAGCTGTGAGATCAACATGCGTGACTTCGGCGAGCTCGCCGGACAGCTCCTTGATGGCGACATCACAACGACCCCGCCGTTCTTCCTTATCGGCTGGGGGAACACGACCTTCGACGCACAACAGAATCTACTGCCGTGGTTGACTGAGGGGACCTCACAGACGACGTTCGTCGACGAGGAGCTTGGCGACCTCATCAGCCAGGCAGAAACGGAAGTCGACGCGGACACCCGTGAACAGCTGCTGAGGGACGCGTGTGAGCGCGCACACGAACTCGCTGTCTTCGTCTTCCTCAACCGCGAGTACCTCATCTACGGTCTGAACGAGCGTCTCAACTGGGATCCCACACCCGACGAGTACCAACGGGCCTACGAAATGTCGCTCCAGTGATCACCGGCGAGTAGCCCGTCCGACCGTTTCATAGAGATTTAGTTAATGTCACAGTACCAGTTTTTGATCCGACGTGGACTCCAGGGGCTTCTGGTCGTCTGGGGAGTCGTCACTGTCGTGTTCCTACTGCGGTTCATGACGCCCGGGAGCCCAGTCGATTTCGTGGCGCCGCTTGACGCCGGCCCGGAGCTTCGTGCGCAGATCGCAAGAAATCTCGGCCTGGATCAGCCGATCTACATCCAGTATGGGCAGTACGTGTACGGTCTGATCCAAGGCGATATGGGCTTTTCGTACATCCGTGGCCGTCCAGCGAGCGGCATCATCTTCGCGCGGCTGCCGGCCACGTTTGAACTCGCGCTCGCCGCCACGGTCGTCGCGATCCTCGTTTCGATCCCGCTTGGGGTCCTCTCTGCGACCCGCCGTCACGAGCCCACGGATTACGCGGCGACCGCGTTCTCCCTAGTCGGGATCAGTACGCCGAACTTCTGGCTTGGGATCATGCTCATCCTGTTCGTCTCCGTCGGACTAGGAATCCTTCCGACGAGCCGGCGACCGATCGGTCTCGTTCCGGCGCTCGAAATGCTCATATTCCAGCTCGAAACGACGGGCGTCCGCACCTGGGTCCGCCACATGATTCTGCCCGCGATCACGCTCGGAACGTACTTCACGGCGATGATCGTGCGGCTCACCCGGAGCGGGATGCTCGATCAGCTCGGGCAGGCGTACGTGAAAGCGGCGCGCGCGAAGGGGGTCCCGGAGACTCTCGTAACGTACAAGCATGCGCTCCGAAACACGATGATACCAATTGTCACCGTGTTGGGGCTCCAGTTGGGGACACTGATCGGTGGGGCAGTGATTACCGAATTCGTGTTTAATTGGCCGGGACTCGGCACGCTGATCATCGATGCCATTCGCGTCCGTGACTGGCCGATCATCCAAGGCGCGCTCATCGTGATCGGCGTCGGGTTCGTTATCATCAACATCGCTGTCGACGCGTTGTACGCGCGGTTGAACCCGCGGGTGGAGCTATGAGTGGCAGAATTCTCTCTGACCGCGTTCGACAGAGCCTCCGGAGGGAGTTCGGCCGCAGCTTGATGGCCAAGATCGGCCTGTTTTTGATCCTCCTGATGTTTGTTACCGCGACGTTCGCCCCGTTCCTCGCTCCGCACGACCCGACTCAACAGGAGTTAGAGGAGTCGAACCTGCCGCCGGTCGGCGTCACACAGACCGACGAGCAGTTCCAGTTCGTCGACGGTGAACGCCAGATCGTCGAGGTCACTGTCACGGGAACTATGGAACACCCGCTCGGGACCGACGCGCTCGGACGAGACCTCCTCTCACGCGTGCTGTTCGGCGCGCGTACGTCGCTCCTCGTCGGGTTGTTCGGCACGATGTTTGCGGTCGTTACCGGCGTGAGCGTCGGTCTCACAGCCGGTTACTATGGGGGCCGCATCGACGACGCGCTGATGCGATTCGCCGACATCATGCTAGCGTTCCCGGCGCTCGTCCTCGCTATCGCGCTGGTCGGACTGCTCGGACCGTTGACCATACTGATACCGGACCCGTTCGTCCAACTCGGAGTAGTTTCCAATATGCCAGAAAATTTCGTTTTTCCAGTGACTTTAACCATTGTCGTTGGTGTCGTTAATTGGGTGTGGTTCGCTCGGATCGCTCGCGGCGAGGCGCTGTCGATCCGACAACAGGAGTACGTGAAGGCCGCTCGCAGTCTTGGTGCGAGCGATCGAACGATCCTCCGTAAACACGTGCTCCCGAACAGCCTCACCCCGATCATCGTCCTCGCGACGATACAGGTAGCGGCGATCATCCTCCTCGAGAGTTCGCTGTCGTTCCTCGGGTTCTCAGGAACGTCGCTGTCGTGGGGCTTCGATATTGCACAGGGTCGTGACTATCTCGGAACCTCGTGGTGGATCGCCAGTATGCCAGGCCTTGCTATCGTGCTTGCAGTGGTCGGTATCAATCTTCTCGGCGACTGGCTCCGTGATGCGCTCGACCCAGGACTCGAGGGCGAAGGAGGTGGGATATAATGAGCGACCGTCCCATCCTCCGTATCGAGGGAATGAAGACCCGCTTTTTCACCGAAGAAGGGCAGGTGAACGCCGTCGAAAACGTCGATATCGAAATCTCAGACGGCGAAGTATTTGGGGTCGTCGGCGAGTCTGGGTCGGGAAAAAGCGTCACTGCGCTATCGCTACTCGGGTTACTGGAGTCGCCGGGACAAGTTACGGATGGGCAGATCTGGTACCGGAGCGCCGGCCTCGCTGACTCCGTCGAAGAGAAGGTTCCGGAAGCGGTCAACGGAGACGAAGTCGATCTGCTGGCGCTTCCCGATCGGCTCCGCCGGACCCTTCGAGGGACGCATTTCAGCATGATATTTCAGGACCCGATGAGCAGTTTCAACCCAAGTCTGACCGTCGGCGAGCAGATAGCTGAGGCGGTCGAGGCGCAGCGTCGAGCCCGGTCGAACCCGCGGTCGGTCGCCTCGCGGACGCAAGGATACGGACTCAGGCAGTATCTCATGAGCTTCGTCTCGTCATCGCGGGAGTACGTCAGCGAAGAGAGCCGAGCGCGTGCGATCGAGCTCCTCGAGATGGTTGGCATTCCCGACCCCGTTCTTCGGGCCGATGAACACCCCCATGAGTACTCCGGTGGGATGCTCCAGCGAGCGATGGTCGCGCAGGCGCTCGCCGGAGAGCCAGAGGTGTTGATCGCAGACGAGCCGACGACCGCTCTCGACGTCACCATTCAAGCGCAAGTATTGGACCTGCTCGACGACCTGCAATCAGAGACGGGAATGACGATCCTGTTAATCACCCACAACCTCGGTGTCGTCGCTCGAATGTGTGATACGGTCGGAGTGATGTACGCGGGTGAGATCGTCGAGCGCGGCACGCTCACGGACGTGTTCGATTCGCCCGTTCATCCGTATACGAAGGGATTGCTCGGTAGCGTTCCCAATCTCGACGGAGCTGGCGATCGGCTCAAACCGATCGCCGGCAACGTCCCGAGCCTTCTCGATCACGAGATGGAAGATCGGTGTTACTTCGCCGATCGGTGCCCAAAAGCCATGGAAACCTGTCTTGAGAAGCCGCCAGAGCTCGACGCGAGAGTAGGGTCGGAGAACCACACGACGATGTGTTACCTCGCCGACGAGCCGTACAACGAAGCCGTGGCGCTGCCGGACGGCTACTTCGAGAGCGAGACGACCGAACGAGAAGCCGCCGCAGACGGTGGTAGTGGAGTCGGTGAGCGCGGTGCAGACACAGAGGCCGGAGGTGCGAACCGATGAGCGAAACTCAAGGCCGACCACCAGAGAACACAGACGAACCGCTGGTTCAGGTCCGCGGTCTACAGAAGTACTTCTGGGAGGACGACTCGCTGTTCGACAGGCTGTTCGGGACCGAACCGACCGCTGTGAAAGCCGTCGACGGGGTCTCTTTCGACATCGGCCGAGGCGAGACGCTCGGCCTCGTCGGAGAGTCCGGCTGTGGAAAGTCGACCACCGGCGAGACAATACTCCGGTTGCAAGAACCCTCCGGAGGACGCGTCGAGTTCGAGAGCGACAACGTATACGACCTCGAAGGTGCCGAAATGCAGGCGTTTCGCCGGGAGGCACAGATCGTCTTTCAAGACCCGTTCTCCAGTCTCGATCCGCGGATGACGGTGGGCGACATCGTCACGCAGCCGCTCAAGATCCATGACATCGGGACCAACGCCGAGCAGATCGAGCGCGCACGGGAGTTGCTCGGTCGTGTGGGGCTCTCCCCCGATCAGCTTGACCGGTATCCACACGAGTTCTCTGGCGGCCAGCGCCAACGGATCGGGATCGCCCGCGCACTCGCGCTCGAACCCGAGTTTCTCGTGCTCGATGAACCGACGAGCGCGCTCGACGTCTCCGTGCAGGCACAGGTGCTCAATCTCCTCGACGACCTGCAGGATGAGTTCGATCTCACGTATCTGCTCATCAGCCACGATTTGTCTGTTATCCGTCACATCTGCGATCGGGTCGCAGTCATGTATCTCGGCGAACTCGTCGAGATCGGTCCCGTCGGCGAGATATTCGACGATCCAAAACACCCGTATACGAACGCGCTACTGGGGAGCGTTCCCCGGGCGTCAACCGACGAGCGAGAGCGTGAGCGACACACGATCTCCGGTGACGTTCCCTCACCGCGTAATCCGCCCTCGGGCTGTTCGTTTCGGACCCGGTGTCCGATCGTCATCCAGCCACCGACGATCGACCTCCCACAGGAAGCATATCGCGAAATCGTCGAGTACCGCACGCTGCTCGAGACGGATCGGCTCGACCCCGATCTCCGCTGGGAACAGGTCGACGATCCCGACCGAACGGACACCGCCGCGTTCGTCGATCAGCTTACAGACGACCTGTTCTCACACGATTTCCCCGACGAGGACGATCAGGTGCTAACCGAGTCGCTTCTGGCGCTCGCGGACGGCGATATCAACGATGCGATCGAGTTGCTTCGTGCGCGATACGCGTCAGTTTGTGAGGCGGTCAACCCCGAACTCCCGGACACCGCTCACCCCTCGGCGTGTCTCCGAGATGAACAGCCAACCGCCGTTACCGACGCGGTGGAGGAGTGGGAGATGAGTGCACCCGGCGACGACTCATCGAATACACGCCGATGAGAAGCCGGCTGCGGGGCGTCGTCTCGGGATATGAGACATAAACGGCTCGAACTACCGCTCACGGACGACGACGAACTCGGCGAGATCACGGAGGTACTCGATCGCCTCGGTCTCGGGCGGGTTCGCGTCGGCGAGCGCGGCGAGTGCGAGGTCCGACTGCTCCCGTGCCCGCGCGTTGATCTCCTCGGGCGTCAGCGACGTCACCTGTACCACCGACGGACGGTCCATCTCGGCGTCCTGACCCGTCGGCTTCCCGAGGTCGTCGGCGTCGGCCGTGGCGTCCAACACGTCGTCGCGCATCTGGAAGGCGACGCCGACGCGTTCGGCGTACTCCCCGAACGACTCGACCGCGTCCGGGTCGGCGTCGCCCGCGACGGCCCCGAGCTCCGCGGCCGCCCGGAACAGCGCGCCGGTTTTCCGGCGAGCGAGCTGCATGTACTCGGCCTCCGTCGTCGGCCGGTCGGCGAGCTCGGTCGCCTCGCCCTCACCGAGCTCGACCATCGCCTCGGCGACGGTTCGCATCGCCCGGTCGTCGGTCGAAAAGAGCGCGAACGCCTCGCCGAGGAGGCCGTCGCTCGTGACGATCGCCGGGCCATAGCCGAACTCGGCCCACGCGGAGGCCGTCCCACGGCGCACCGCCGACCGGTCGATGATGTCGTCGATCACGAGCGAGGCGTTGTGGACGAGCTCGATGCCGGCAGCGAAATCGACGGCATCGGCCGGATCGCCGTTGAAGGCTTCACACGCGAGTATCGTTACGGCGGGGCGGACACGCTTCCCGCCGGCAAGGACGACGTGACCGAGCTCGTCGGACAGCGCCGCCGGTTCGACGTCGTCGATGACCGTCTCGATCCGGTCTTCGACCAGTGCGACCCGGCGCTCCAGGTACTCCATCTATCTCGGAGAGGACCCGCCCGCGCAAAGGCCTAACGGAACGTGGGGCGACCCGAGACGAACCGGACTCGCGTTCGGGGACGCGGTCGGGAACGCGACCGAAAGCGTCCGCCTCACGTGAACCGGATACCGAGGTCATGAAGCCCGTCGTTGTTGCTCGCGACGTTGATGAGCAACGGCGTGAGCGCCTCGATCTCGGGCGCATTGGCGAGCCCACCCGCGTCGAGCGCGCGGAGCCCGTCGATCCCCTCGGCGATGTCACTCACGATCCCTTTCGCGTCCTCGTCGTCGCCGATCACGAGCGTGTCGATCCCGAGGTCGGCATCGAGGTTTGCGAGACGGGCAGCGGCGAGGTTGTGGAACGCGCCCACGACGGCAACCCCTTCCGGCGCGGCGGCGGCGGCGATCCGCGTCACCGACCCCGCACTGGGTTTGTGGTAGTGGAACCCGTCGTCGTCGCGTTTCATCCCCGTCGCCGGGGAGACGAGCACGTCGCCCGCATCGAGCGCGTCCGCGATCGCCTCGACGGTGTCACCGACGTGGTACGGGGGGACCGCGAGCACGACGATATCCGCCCGCTCCGCGGCCGCGACGTTCTCGAACCCGGTCACCTCGTAGTCGATCCCGCGGCTGTCGAGCTCCGTGCTGTACGCTTCGGCTTTCGTCTCCGCCTTCTCGGCGTCGCGGGAGCCGATCAGGATCTCGTGGGACGTGTCGGCTGCGAGCCGCAACGCGAGCCCCTCGCCGATGTCACCGGTGCCGCCGAGTATCGCGATGTCCATATCGTTCGTCGGGGCGTCACGCTCTTAGTGGTTGCGTGACCGGCCGTCCTCGCCACCGCCGGCAGGGCGTCCCGCCGGTTCCGCGAGCGTCGGGTATACCGGGTTCCCGCCACGACCCGTGACATGGATCGTCAGGACCGTGTCGCGGCGTTCGTCGACGAACAGGGCTGGGAAACCGACCTCGCCTACCGCGTGCTGGACCTCCAGAGCGAGGTGGGAGAGATCGCCGACGAGATGACGAGGACGACCGACTACGGCGCAAACCCGGAAGTCGCGCGGATCGCCGTCGACGAGGTGGGTGACGCGCTGTTCGCACTGCTCGCGGTCGCCGAGTCGGCCGACGTCGACGCCGACGAGGCGCTCGACACGGCGATCGCGAAGTACGAACGCCGGATCGCGGAGACGGGGGATGCTGGATCCAACGAGTGATGCGGCTACCGGGCGACTCGCGTGGCGAGCAGCCGAAGTGAAATGAGGGGCGGATCCGGCGTGGACGCTCTTACGCCCGGATCTCGATCAAGAGGTCGGCTTCCGGCTCCTCGCCCATCACCGACCGGACACGGTCCCACGAGAGGTCGGTTCGGGCGGTGACGGTGCCCGCGGCGATCGCCCCGCAGGCGTTCGCGACGAGCAGGGGAACCTGATACTCACGTGGGTCGTGTGAGAACCCGTCGCCTGTTGTAGCGTCGTCCCGCAACGCCGCCCCGAGGAATCCCGCGGCGAACGCGTCGCCTGCACCGGCCGTGTCGACCGCGTCGATCTCGAAGCCGGGGTGCGAGACGTCGCCGTTGGGGGTGTGGATGGTCGCGCCCGCCCCGCCACGCTTCACGGCGACGACCCGGTCGTCCGGCGCGCGCGGATCGAGGTCCGTCGCGTCGGCGAGCGCGTCCGCCTCCCGGGCGTTCACGAACAGCAGGTCGGACGCCCGGATCGCGGCGTCGTACTCCCGATCGGAAACACGCCGGCCGGGGTCGAAGCTGCGGGTCGCGTTCGCTTCGGCGGCGGCCGTCGCCAGCGCGGCCGCCGTGTCGGGCTGTTGGCCGGTGAGATGGAGGTGGTCGGCCGACACGAGCGTCTCGCGGTCGAGATCTGCGGCCGCGTACGACTCGTTTGCCCCCTCGTTGGCCAACAGCAGCAGCTCCCCTGCGCCGTCGACGATCACGTACGTGACGGAGGTCGCCTCCCCCGCGTCGACGAGCACGTGTCCGGGGTCGACACCCGCGCTCGCGAGCTCGCGGAGCGCGAGCGCGCCCGACTCGTCGCCGCCGACGCTCCCGAAGACGATCGACCGCCCGCCGAGCCCGACCAGCCCGACCGCGACGTTGGCGGCGCTGCCGCCGCCGGACTGTTCGAGCCGCGCTATCCGCGTCTCGCCGTCGCGTTCGGGGAGCTCGTCGACGTGGATCGTCACGTCCCAGTTGATGTGGCCGGCGGACACGACTTTCGGGGACCCGGATCCGGATTCCGGATGCAGATCCGGATCGTCCGCGGGTGAGACGCGGTCGCTCATGGCTCCGCCCACGGCTCCGCCGCGCTCTCGCCGAACAGCTCACGCATCAGCGTCACGATGCTCTCGGGCGGGAACTGGCCGTGCTCCGTCACGATCGCGTCCATGTATCGCGGCGGCGTCACGTCGAACGCGGGGTTCTCGACATCGATCGCACCGATCGCCTCGCGGGTGCCGGAGTCTATCACCTCCGCCTCGTCGCGCATCTCGATCTCGACGGTGTGGCCCGTCAGCGTCTCCGGGTGGAGCTTGATCGTCTGGGCAGCAGTCATGATCGGGACACCACGCTCGCGGGCATTGACGGCGAGCCCCGACGTGCCGATCTTGTTGATCACGCCACCGTCGGCCGCGATCGAGTCCGCACCGACGACGACGTGGTCGACCTCGTCGAGGTAGCGCCGCGCCGCGGAGTCGACGATGAGGGTGACGGGGACGCCCGCCTCGCGGAGCTGTTCTGCCGTGATGTGGCCCTGGATTCGCGGCCGGGTCTCCTTGACGACTGCCGAGATCTCCTTGCCCTGGTCGACGGCGGCCTCGATACAGGCGAGCGCGTCCGTGGAGTGACAGTGGGTCATCACCGTGTCGCCGTCGGCGAGGCGGTTCGCGCCGACGCGCCCGAGGTCGTCCTGCGCGCGGTCGAGCTGGTCGGTGAACGCCGCGGCCGCGTCGACGACGTTCCGCCGGAGCGTCTCCACGTCACTCCCCTCCATCCGTTGGAGGACGTACCGCAGGGCGTTCGGCAGCGAAACGGCGGTCGGTCGGGTCTCCCGGAGCGTTCGGGCGGCCGCACGGAGCGAGGCGCGGAACGCCTCGGGGGAGTCGGCGTCGGTTTCGCGCGCCTGCGCGGCCAGCGCTTCGGCCGCCCCGGCGGCGATCGTCGCCGCGCCGCGGATCTCCATCGTGGCGATCGCCTCGGCGGTGTCCTGCACCGACGCGACGGGCTCGTGCTCGGTCATACCGATACCGTGTCCGCCCCGATATATATAAAACCGGCTCCGTCGGAGTCGCGTCCTCGAACGTGGCTCCGCCGGAAACAGCGGGGCCCGACAGGAGTCACCGAGTGATCGTTCGGGTGGCCATCGGTTTCAGCGTGAACGACCCTGCCTCCTCGACAGTGTGTCGAACGGTGACGTCCGTCGGCGGGTGCGTGAACTCGACGTCAGCGTCGTACGCGATCGCCCCCTCACATTCGGGGAGGTCCGTGTTCGGAGGCGAGTCGGCCGGGCTGAAATCGATACGAACCTCCAGATCCGTGTCGTCACGATCGCGCTTCCCGACGCCGTTCAGCGCGATGACAGAGAGGCCGTCGGCGACTCGCGGAACCGCGATACTCCCGTCGATCCGTACGTGTGTCCCGTCGTCCGAGCTGAGTGTGATCGTTGCCGACTCGTCCGGAGCGTCGCGACAGCGCCGATCGATGGCCTGAATGCTGCTCGATGCGACCTCGGGCGTCCTCGAAGTGGCGGTTGAAAACCCTGCTAAGCCGCCGACACCGGCAGTTCCAAGCAACGAGAGGAGGGCTCTTCGGTCCATAATTCCGTGTTAATATACTCTTATAAGGCTCTGTTGACTCGATGGAAACGCTGCTATCCCTAGAGAACGTGAACCAAGATATGGGGCGCAAGAGACCGATAAGGATTCCGTGCCATAGAGCACGTTCTGTTGACTGGTCCATGCGCGAAAGA
>LFFM01002417.1_pt1 | contig 12363 bp, 9 predicted proteins | sample 643131 | NCBI WGS metagenome assembly LFFM01 (sample SAMN03777445, study PRJNA286221) | soda lake metagenome | biome: soda lake; feature: Kulunda steppe; material: water; isolation source: sample Tc-Br brine of Tanatar trona crystallizer | place: Russia: Kulunda steppe | collected 2011-07
TTGAACGTACGCCAGCCGCTAATGAGACAACTCCCACCCGTCGTATAAGTCCCACCAGGTGTGATACCATGCCTTGTTATACTAACGGCTGATTGAAAATTTTTTCTAATATTTTGGCCATGAACCAATCAATCGATCAGTGTATATTAATAAATTATTTAGCCTGTACTGATTGATCGAGTGTAGTGGCGAATTGAGTATGTAAACTATTCTATAACGTCCTCAATGGAAGCGAGCCAAAGGGTGTGTGACAGGAAGGGAAGTACTGCAGGGAGCGACGATCTATCACAGCGTAGCGATCAACGAAACAGATTCTCTGAAGTAATATCCGCTTGAGAAATTCCAAAACGGAGAGAATACGAAGGTAACCCCTACGAGCAGGTTGATTCCCCTATATTAAGTGTGGAGTCCATGTCGATGTCACCCACCAGCGGTTCCAATTCTGGTATGGTAATCACGGAATCGAACTCTGGATGAATCCGACGGAACGCAAACTTTGTTCAAGTACTGCGAACATTCCTGAATAGCGATTCTTTCCAGCAGTCAGTACACACAAGTCGCTGCTCGTCATACACGACTCTGAATGCGTCTCTCTTTCGATGACGGCACACTCCTTCTCAAAAATGCTCCCGACTCTGTGCCGTATGCCGAGTGGGACGATCGCGTCGACGAATATCGGGCCCAGGCACAACGGTACCGCGCTATTCGAGAGTGGGCGACCGAACCTGACGGACAAGCGACGCTCGAAAACTCTACAGCGACTGTAGCTGATCTGGAAGACGACGCTCGTGCCTACTCGGAGTTCTATCTCACGCCGTCTGTCGCTATCGAACCACGGGACTACCAACAGGAGGCCCTCTCAGCGTGGCAGGATAATGACCGTCGCGGCAGCGTCATCCTCCCGACTGGAAGCGGGAAGACGTTCCTCGCCGTCCAGGCGATTGCCGACGCAGGTGTCAGCACGCTTGTTGTCGTTCCAACCATCGATTTGATGAACCAGTGGCACGCGACGCTCACGAACGCCTTCGGTAACCAGCTTCCTGACGGCGTTGGCGTTCTCGGTGGCGGAAGCCACGACGTGACCGATATCACGGTGACAACGTACGACTCTGCGTACCGTTACATCAACGAATACGGTGATCAGTTCGGACTGCTTGTTGTGGACGAGGTACATCATCTGCCCGCCCCAACCTATCAGCAGATCCCCGAGATGACGATCGCTCCGTACCGACTCGGTCTCACGGCCACCTACGAGCGTGCCGACGGCAAACACGAAGAGTTGGAGGAGCTGCTCGGCACCGTCGTCTACCGAGAGGAGGTTGACGAACTTGCGGGCGAGTATCTGAGTGAGTATGAGACGATCCACCTCAGCGTCGAACTAACGGCTGATGAACGAGAGCGGTACAACGAAGAGTACCAGATCTACCGCGACTACGTTGATTCCCACGAGTTTGACCTCTGGAAGGAGGACGGATACGCAGAGTTTCTGAAGCGTACATCGTACGATCCGCAGGGCCGACGAGCGTTGATAGCCAAACAACGGGCCGAGGAAATCGCTCGTACGGCTGAAAAGAAACTCGATACGCTCGATAATCTTCTGAAGCGGCACTACGATGACCGTACCATCATCTTCACGGCAAACAACGAGTTCGCGTACGAGATCTCTCGAGAGTTCGTCGTGCCCTGCATAACTCACCAAACCGAAACCGAAGAACGAACCGAGATACTGGAACGGTTCCGGACAGGCGAGTACTCAATGCTCGCCACGTCCCAGGTACTGGACGAGGGGATTGACGTACCGTCTGCGAATGTGGGTATTATCCTATCAGGTAGTGCTTCGAAACGGCAGTATGCACAGCGTCTCGGGCGGATCCTCCGACCGACAGATGATCGTCAACCTGCTCGGCTCTACGAAATCATCACCGAGGACACGATGGAGACCTACGTCTCCGAACGGCGACGCCGAGGGGTGAGCGCAAGTGCTGACAGCTGACCTCGCTCGTTCACGCACCTACGAGGATACGATTACTCCGCTGTTCATCGAGACGGACGAGCAGCGGTACCGAGACACTGCTGAGGAACTCCTCCAAATTTTCGAAGATCATCTCGGCGACCCCAAAGGTGAATTGGAGGAGACGATTGATAACCTCACCATCGCTGATACGGACTACAAAATCGTCCAAGGGCTCGCGAAGCTGTTGAAAGATGAATGCGAATTCGAGACGGTCGCTCCAGTTGAGCCACGAGAGATTCGGCAACGACTCTTCGAGAAGGCGAATGAGTCGTATCCGATTGTCCGTCAGCCAACGCTCGGTGAAGATACACAGAAACTGGGGGTCTACAGCACCATCGCTGACCGATTGGATATCACGCTCGAAGAGTGTTATCGAGGAATGTACGCTGATCTGGAAGAGAACAAGCGACTTGTGCGGTTCGGAGATCGCGTTGTCGATGGATATGACGATACGGATGGCTCATCAACAACGACTCGACTGACGGGCGATAGTGAGGAATCCTACGCCGAGGATACGATCACAGTTGAGTGGCTGCTCACACGATACAACCTCGCGTTGGCTCAGGCTGTCCTGTACGATGCCACGGAGATGCGGATCCGGGTCTGGGACTCGTTCGGAACAGTGTTCAGCTACGTCAAGTTGTTCGGTCTAATGCACCGTATCTACCCGATCGACATCGACGGCAATCGTGTAGCAAGTACCGACGTTGCGGATGGATACGAGGCAATTCTGGACGGAGCGGCGTCGCTGTTCTCAAAATCACGGAAATATGGAATCCGGATGGCGAACTTTCTTCCAGCTCTTCCGTTGTGCGACCGCTGGGAGATGGAAGCTGATATACTCGATGATGAGAGCGGATCAGCCAGTCGGACACTCTCGTTTGAGCTTGATCACACCGATGACCTGTCCTCGCACTACTCGGCACAAGGTGACTTCGACTCCGACGTGGAACGAACGCTCGCTCAGAAGTGGGAGCGTGCAAACACGGACTGGGAGTTGGTGCGCGAGGACGATGTTCTGGACTTGGGGGCGGAGGTGATGTTACCTGACTTCGCTATCGAACATCCCGACGGACAACGAGTGGTTTTCGAAATCGTTGGGTTCTGGACACCTGAATATCTGGACGAAAAGTTAGCGAAGATACGGGAAGCTGACCAAGACAATCTCATCATCGCCGTCTCTGAGCGATTGGACTGCTCGGCTGAAGATTTTGAGGGAATAGATGACCGTGTCCTGTGGTTTAAATCAGGTATTCACGTCTATGATGTAGTCGAGTTGGCTGAGGAATACGCCGTAGTAGCCTCTCAAACCCAATAGCTTCGGGTTTGGCTATCACTTCCACCGTACTTCCCTGAGAAGTTTAAAAGTGGAGTGCTAACAGTCAAAACGGAACTTGGATCCTTGTCACACGCTCCAAGTTCCCCTTCCCACTCATATGTCGAACACAGACTCAGAACTCGGCACGTGTCCATTCTGCGGATCAGCTATCTCATCAAGGGCGATCATCGTTGAGTACGAGATTGAGGGTGAGACTCGCTTGTTTGCGGAATGCTACGACTGTGGAGAGCCTGTTCGGCCACAGTAACTTCGTTACCCGTTGATCACGCAGGCTGCTCTGGGAATTCCCATCTTCGTCGTTCCCCAAGACGGACATCTATGAACCGTCGAAAACATCGGATCTGGAATCTATTATTCCTATGGGAGTAGTAACAATATCATGATATTCATACATGCTTGCGATCAAATTTCACTAAAGTAACAAACAAATTACTATTCTTGTCCGCGTACACGCTCCCACTGTAGTTGCCTACTGGAGACGGGATAGTGGAGAACCGTTCTCAATTGGTTATTTTGGGTCTCAAAACCTTTATGTGGGTGAAAGCGCCCAATAAATCTAAGGGCATACGAGAATTGCCCATTCAGTCGGCACGGAATTATACCTCAATAGATCCCAATTTCCGTGACCGCGAGGATACAGAAGATAACTAAGGTGATATGAATGAGAAAATATGTCGACAGAACGATACAAGGCGCGAAGTACCGATCGATCGACCAGCCCCTGGAAAGACGATCGTGATCCAGGCCAAGCATATCTCTCAGAAGAAGCCTGGGCATATTCCATTGGCCACGATCCTCGCGGGCAGCAGGTGGTCTCGAATAAAAACAGAGAGTTTAGAGCGGATCGAGATTCGTACGATCACTTCATAGGAAAGTCGTCGGCTGCGACGTTCTTCAAACCGACCGACCTTGATGAACGCTGGAAGCAAACGAAGTTCGAGCGTCTGAAAGGGTGGAATGATGGAACTCGCGACGCCGATCGACAGATTGTCGAAGGAGAAAAGGACAAAGTCGAGTGGACGGAGTCGTACGGATCACGGCTTGAGCTTCCACGCCATGTGATTGGAGAGGCAAAAGATTTGATTGATGATCTCGGTAACATCTCTCGGCTTGGATACTACAACAACCTCCACACCGCCGTCTTATCAGCCCTTACCGAAGCGTACCGACGGGAGTGGCTGCGACGTCGGTACCGTGAGGGGTTCCATGACGATCGAGAGATGTGGCGGGAGCGTGATGACTTCCGTCGACTCTGGGAGTCGCTGGGACTCAACGAAGACGAACTCTGCGACGCCATCACTTTACTCAAGAAGAAAACGGACGTCTGATCGATCTAGCTGAATATTCTGACTTCTGTCCCCGCCGACTTCCAGCCATTCAGCGTTGAACGAGGGCGAAAAGTGCGAGGAGCGGAAGACGAGGCGAGAGCATCGCGAGCGCCGAGTATCCGAACTCGCACGATCGCCCGACACTCACTTTCATTCGTACTGCCGTCCCCCGATGTATATCGATCGATTCCTCACACGAGAGTGAATTGTTGTAACCTTCGTCCCCTTGCGTAGTATATTCGTAGAGGCCCCTACTTAAACAGAAAATTGATCTGATTGGGGATGCGTATATTTCTCGAGACAAAAATTGATTCGGATCCTACTATATCTACTTAAGATTCATTACTGCCGTTTGGTGTGTATCTACCTGTATATTAATTTCACTCTACGGTTATCTTTTATCAACCCCCCGATTGAAGCAGATTGATAGGAGGTGGGAAATAATTCGCCTATACCTAATCGCGGACAGCGGTCGACAACCACGGTTCCAGTTGCCCTGGAATTACCACTTGAGTTTCGTATCGTTCGTCTACGATGCGCTCAACGAGTATGAACCAGAACTCGCTACGGAGCTGCATCAACACGAGCACGCACCACCATTCTCGTTCAGCGAGTTCATTCAGACAGGGCCATATCAGGCGACGGATGATGGACTATCGTGTGAACGAGGGTATTGGGTGATCAACAGCGATGACAACCGCATCCTTGACGCCGTCGCAAATCATGCTCGCCATCACGAACTGAAGCTCGGGCATACGGAAGTGCCGATCGAAGGCGTTGAACTGGAGCCGATTGGGGGGGTTACGGAGGCCAAATATCGAACGATGAGTCCGATTTACGTGAGCAAACGTGACAAAGACGGAGAAAGAAAAGAGCTGCTTCCGGAAGACGGAATGTGGTTCAACAATCTCATCGACAGTGTAAGAAATCGAATGGAAGCCGTAATCGATGAATCGCCGTCGGATTTCATAATCGAAGACGTTGACTGGTGGAAGCAGAAGCGTCTCCGCGTCGCCGATAGTGGATGGGTACAATGCGCACGGATGGGGATTACGATTCGTACAGATGAAGAGACGAGCAAGTTCATTCAAGAGCAGGGACTGGGTGAACGATCCGGGCTTGGATTTGGCTGTGTCATGCCTGTCGAAGCGATCCCTGCGGAGTGGCGATAATGTCTGGCGAACAGGCAACTGTTGATACGTTCGTCGGGACGACAGCTGAAGCCTCGACACTGTTCCAGCTGAGCGACGACCCATTTGTCAATGAGGGAGCTGCTGAAATCGGTCGTCAACTCGCTAACGAAGGATTAGCCGAAGTTGAATCAACGCAGATTAAAATTGCAGACGGCACGGATGTGGCGACACTTACGGACTGGATTGAGAGTCTATTCGAGGAGGTTCTTGAGAACACACACCGTCGTACCACAGTAGCGCATCTGGTAAACACCACGTTAGATGATATCGGTAGCGGATCCGACGATGATAGATGGATCTCACCACCTAACACGTACTTCCCTGATCCGGAAGACGACCTGACGATTTATCCCGATGATGAGGTTGATGTTGATGCTCTGGATGCTGCTGGTATCCCCGCCGACGAAATTGAGTATATCAGCGACGATTCATCATCACTATACACACTATCACCGACGTTCGTTGGACATCCGAGTGGATACAAATTCGAGTATCAATTTGATCGATACAGGCGATATCTCGACACTTATATACAAACGATTACTGGAGAGTTTGAATTCGATGACCCTGCCTGTATGCTGTGCGGGACTGAAGCGATGCCAACGACCAACGGCGCTGACGGAAACAAACTCGAATTTAACCAGTCGTTCGATATCCGATCGACGGCTTCAGGGGTATCTGTTCCACTTGGGATGGGTGGGCGAACTACTGCTCACTCTGGCCGCTGTGTCGCGTGCTTACTCGCAGGATTTTATTACACGCTGATGCAGAAAGTTGTTCGATTCAAAGACCGAGAGTCGCGCGGTGGGAGTTACGAAGTTCCGATCTACACTATCTTCACTCCTCGTGGCGATTTCGAAGAACTCGTCGAGATTCGTGATGATTTCGATCACGATCTCCTCACCTGGATTGATGAGCCGACATCGAACGGCCGAGCACGTCGAGGAACGCTACCCGCAGTCTCAACGCCATCCCGTGGTCTACAGACGCTACAGTTCTACCAGGCAGTACTTCGCTATGTGAATCGAGAGATCACCAGCGAGTATTACGAGTATACTGTTGAGCACCATCCAACAGCTCTCGTCAGTTATGCGACTGCGTCGATGAAAAGTGGGAATCCAATCCGTGATATCGCCCAGATTGAATCAGTCGATCCTGGCGCATGGGGCTATTCGGCTTTACGACAACGATCGATCCCAACTGACGATGGTGCTGACGAGTACTGGCCTTTCGACGAGTTACTCGACTGGTACGCACGACTGGACGACAATGCAGTCGCTCCGGAGGTGCTGGACGATATTGGCTATGGGATCCTCAATCAGGATTTAAAACGACTTGAACGAGGGCACTTCGAGGTAGCGAAGGCACTTGAACAGACACAGGGCTCGGCTGCTCCGTACGTACTCTCGATTAGACGAGCTGCCGATTACTTCACACACATCATGCAACAAACAACAAAAACCACAGAACGTATCGATGAGGAAGCGATTGAAAGTATCAAACGTGTCGCGTCGAATGTCGGTCAGACGTTCTACGAACGCGATGACATTAGCGTCCTGATCGCACTCCAGAACGCGAGTACGTCCGATGAGTTCCTTGCTGCATTTGAGAGAGCGAGTATGCAGGCACAAAAGAAGGCATCTTCCGATGAGGGAGACAGTGAGAGTTGGTCGAGCAAGAATGATGTTGCACAGGTTCTCAAACTGACGACCGATTCCAAAACCTTCGAACCAGCAAAACGTATGTTCGTTATTCACGCATCATTGGCAGCCCAGTATATGAACGCAAAACGCGGCAATCAGGGGGATGATTGATAATGTCCGAAGACACAAAATCACTCTCCGCCGCAACACTCACCTACATCGATTTGGGGAACCACAACGCTGGCGAGGGAGGAAGTCAGCTATCAGATCTCAAACGAATCGGAAATCGGCCGTACATTAGTGGTCAGGCGTTCAGACACGCGATCAAAGACGCCCTTCGTGCTGAGACCAGTGAGGGTGTCGATTGCACGCCACAGTATGCCTGTGGTGAGATAAGCGAGTGTAAAATGTGTGACCTCTTCGGCTACATGAATACGGATCTTGACCCGAATAATGGAGATCCGCTACCGAAACGAACATCGCCTCTACGGGTGACACCGTTGGTTGGTCAGTACGATGCTTCGACGACGACGGATATGATCCTCCAGTATGCTGTCGGTGGTGACGTAAAAAAGACTGAAGAGGGTGAAACTGATGATGACATGTTGGAAAATAGGATCGGATATCGGGAAATGACCGAGAATGTGTTCAAAGGTGCTTGGGCGATCGATGTTGATGCGATTGGTCGTAGAGAGGTCGAAGACATCGATACGAGCCAAGATCACGGTGAGCGGTATTCGCGTGAACTGGAGAATGAAATCTCAGCGGATGAGCGCACCGATCGAATTGGAGAGTTGCTGACGGCGCTTATGAACACCACGCAACTCGCAGGACAGGCTCGTCACATGGCGGATTTCATGCCCGATCTTGTGATTTCTTCGGCACTTCCTGTATACAATCAACGAATTCTGAATGCCCTACATGTTGATCCTGAATCGCAGGAGTTGAACGTCGATGCGTTGCGTAGCGTACTCACCGATCTCAAGAACCAGGATGCCAGCGTATGGATGGCAGGAACGTATAATCCAAACGTCATCAGTAACTGGGAGGAGGTAATGGATGTCGGCTCGGGAATGGATCACGTCACAGTAGTGGATTCGGTCACAGACTGCTATACGGCAATGCAGTCTCACATTGACACGGACGGATGAGCATTCCTGTACTCCGAGCGACGCTTGATGTCCCGTTCGAGTGTGCGTTTAGCAAGGCGGCAAGTATGAACTCACGGCCGACGTATGAATTACCACCTGTTACGACGCTACAAGGGATGCTCTATGCAGCTCTGGGTCGACCGTCGCTATTGCTACAGGGTGGACGCGGACGAACGCTGGATAAGGAGACATTCGACGCAGAGCGTGACTTCCGTGAACACGTTCAAGAGACATGTCGATTCGGAATTCGCATTGTTGATGCAGGTGACGAGCATACTGGGCTACGGAAGCTCCACAAGAAAGCGAGCAGTAAGGAAGATCGTGAGTTCATGACCTATGTGACTAACGTGGAGACCCTCATCAGTCCGACCTATCGGATGTACGTGACAGGATCAGAGGAACTACTCGATACGTTCGAATCTGCACTCAAAGATCCCGAACGACTACTCTATCTCGGTCGTTCAGATGATATGGTCGATATTTGTAAAGTTGATATAGTGAGAGCAGACCATATTGAGGAACGCACAACAGTCGACTGTGCAATCCCTGGAGGTGGTGAAGACCCGACGATGCTTCCTGTCGAGGCAGACACGAAAGTCGGACGACGCAAGAAACCCAGCCACGTTAAAACGGTCGCTGCACATGGTGGCGAAGTAGACGCTTACTTCGAAACAACCGATGGTGAACAGTTCGTCTTCCTCACCTGAGTTGCTGGCGAAGAGCGGCCCGCCAGTTTCACTTGTTGATCATTCCTACGCCGTGGCGATGACGACAGAGCAACTGCTCAATAACACAGTCGTGATGGATCGACTGGACTACAATACTGCTGGATACGACTTGGATCTCAATGAGATTCAGGATCTCGGTCGTCTCGCTGGGCAGTTTCATGATACGGGAAAAGCACATCCTGAATGGCAAACCGCCTGTCGTGCTGTAATAAATGACTGTGAGCAACAATCGCAGTTTCCTCCACATAGCGCTCGCAGTGCGCTCTATGCGTTCGCTGCTGCCCGTGACCACGGTCTGCCGCCGCTGCAAGGAATTGCGCTCACATTGGCGATTCTCCATCACCACACGCCACTCACGTCTTCGCGGATGCGCTCTGAGCAGATTGCTGATTCTCTTGTCGACGTTTCCAAGCTGACTGAAATGTGCGATGCCCTCGAATCGGCTGGGTTTCCAGAGACCCAAATCGATCAGCGAACTCGAGATTCGTTTCTGCATGCTGTCTCAGAACAGCATTCGAAAGCGCCCAGAGAAGATGACTACCGAGCACTCGGTGCATTGGTAACGCTCCTGCGGACGGCACTCGTACAAGCAGATCATCACGCAAGTGCAACCGAAGCTGGAAGCAAAGCTCCTCTTCCAGAGACACTTGCTTCAGATGATTTATCACTATTCGACACCCTCCGTCCATTCCAGCAGAAAATTGGTAGCGTAACCGATGATCGCTTAGTCGGATTAGCAGGCTGTGGTGAAGGGAAGACACACAGCGCACTTCAATGGGGTCGTGATATGATCGAGGAGGGACGAGCCAATCGTCTCGTGTTCGCGATGCCAACACAGGTTACGACGAACAACCTACTTCTGTCGTTGACTGGCGGTACTACTGATGACGATATAGAGCACGTCCCGTCGGAGGCAGCAGCCCTGTATCATAGTGCAAGTGATACATTCTATGAAGGTGATACGGCAAGCGAGCGATGGGATCTTTCGGACACACGACTCGAAGAACATGCACGTCGATGGTTCCAACGGCCCGTGACGGTAACCACTGTTGACCACGTCCTGAGTACGATGGTAAATGGTTACGACTGGTCAACCATCGCTCGCGGAAATCTGCTCCAAAGTGCCGTCATCTTTGACGAACTACATGCGTACGACACGCACACGACGGGACACGTCCTTGGCGGGATCGCTGCACTCGACAGGGCTGGCGTTCCATGGTACGTGATGAGCGCGACGATTCCGCCTCAGGTGCGGAATCACAGATCGATTGATGGTGCCACTGAAGTCAGAAGCGACGGAAAAATAACGGACACACTTCCACCGCGTGAACCGTTTACTGTTAGTGTCAACGACGAGCAGCTGGATGCAACAACTGTTCTTGACGTAGTAAATGAGAGTGCCGCACGGCGGATCATGGTCGTTCGGAATACCGTTGGAGAGGCACGCGAACTCGCACGTGCGCTACTTGATGCTGGCGAGGAGGTTGTCTACTACAGTAGTGCCTTCACCCAAGATCATCGTGAGGAAAAAGAGCGAGAGATTAGAGAACGATTCGGTGGCGAGTATACTGAATCAACGAAACGACAGTTCCTCGTCTGTACACAGGTTTGTGAAATTAGTCTGGATTTATCTGCGGATCTCTTGTTGACCGATCTCGCTCCGATTGACGCCTTAGTACAACGCGCTGGTCGACTCCATCGGACGGGGGTTTCCCCTGACGTAGCCTCGTGTCACACCCATCGTGGAAGCGACTGTCCCCAGTGTTCTGTCCTTCCTTCCGACTACTGCTACGAGACTATTGTCTATGCTCCGCTTGAGGAAGCTGAAGAGTGGTTTCCGTATGCGTCCGATCCCGATTCAACGAGCTGGGAGCTGTTGGAACGCACGGCCAACACGCTGTCAAACGCTGATCGATATCGATTTGATCGAAGCCTGGACTGGGTCGATTCGGTCTACGATAACCTGCCGATCGAATTTGATGCAACTCGAATGATACGGGCGGTTCAGAACGACTGGCTGTACGGTGATGCTCGACGTGTCGCTCCGGATGCTGAGGAAGGTAATGATCGGTTAGAGATCCGTGATATCTCGTCGCACAAGCGAGCTGTGTTCATGAAACAGTACAAAGAATCTGACGGAACGCGTTGGAAACCCAGCAAGAAATGGCGAACAGAACACGACTGTCCACGAACTGGGCACTGTGGTCTTCATGCGGATGAAACAACTTCGTGTGACCACGACTTTTGGAACTTTGCACAGAGATATGCCGTCGAAATTCCACAGTGGTGGCTACACAGCGACGATCACCCAGTAACTCTTATCGGACATCTTGCTGACGATGATGGCCCAATCGAAAGTGCACAAATCGCGAGCGTTAATTACTCGTACACACTCGGTGCAGATCCCCAAACGGATGATCGATAACTTCTAAAATCTTCGTGAACCTTTTTTAGTGAACTGTACAGCAGGGGTCGATGAATCTGATCGCTGGATTGAACTACTCAGTGTAGCTTCAGACTTGGACTCGCTAGCTTAAGCTCTCTAAGCACGTATCTGCAGGAATGGGACGAAAGCAGCACATTGTTGATCTCTCTGATGAGGAACGGAGAACGCTTGAATGGTTCATCTCAACTGGTGAGCACAAAGCCGAAGACATCACGCGGGCGCGTATTCTCCTGAAGGCTGGCGACGGGCTCACAGATGCGGAAATCTGTGAGCACGTCGGCTGTTCAATCGGAACACCGTACAACGCACGCAAGAACTTCTGTGAGCGAGGGCTCGCGGCGATTCATCGCCGCAAGCCCGACCGCGAATACGAACGCAAACTCAACGGCGATGCTGAAGCGCGACTGACCAAACTCGCCTGCAGCGATCCACCAGAGGGACACTCCCGCTGACGCTCCATCTCCTCGCTGATGAACTTGTTATGCTCGATGAGATCGACTTCAAGTCGATCTCTCATGAAA
>LFFM01002418.1_pt1 | contig 12356 bp, 14 predicted proteins | sample 643131 | NCBI WGS metagenome assembly LFFM01 (sample SAMN03777445, study PRJNA286221) | soda lake metagenome | biome: soda lake; feature: Kulunda steppe; material: water; isolation source: sample Tc-Br brine of Tanatar trona crystallizer | place: Russia: Kulunda steppe | collected 2011-07
ATCATTTAAAATGTTATAGAAATAATAAGTCAACTAATCAAAAAACTTTTAAATGATGAATTTGCAATAGAGAATGAAAAAGAACTAATTGATTATTTAATTGAGCAAGGTTATAAATTAGATGATATAAATCATGCTTTTGACATTATTTTTTCATCAAATGATATTAATGCTGCTATTGAAAAAAAAGAATTATTTAAAAAACTAAAAACTGATAATTTTAAGCAAAGAGTTTTTGATTTTAGAGAAAAACTTTATTTTAATTTACAGATACAAGGAATAATAATGAGGCTTGTTAACTTAGATTTGATAAAACCTAAAGAGCTAGAAATAATAATTGTTAAGTCATTAGCAAGAAAAGAAAAAATTAGCTCTGATATTTTTTGGGATCTGTTACAGAATATAATAGATGATAAATTAAGGTTAGTTAATATATCGAATCAAATAAAAGAGTTTGAATTAATTAAGGATAAAGAACATAAATATTTAAATTAAGCATAAATTAACAATAACTATAATTATTGTTATAAAAAGGGAGGTGTTAAATTTGTTTGAAGCAACTACAGTATTAGCTATTAAAAAAGGTAATCATGTAGCTTTAGCAGGTGATGGTCAAGTTACAATGCAAAATACGGTAATGAAACATGGAGCTAAAAAGATTAGAAAAATTTATGATAGTAAAGTATTAGCTGGATTTGCTGGAACTGCTGCTGATGCTTTTACCTTATTTGAAAAATTTGAAGCTAAGTTAGAAGAATTTCATGGTAATTTGAAACGGGCAGCAGTAGAATTAGCTAAAGAATGGCGAACAGATAAAATGTTGAGAAAGTTAGAAGCTTTATTAATAGTGGCTGATGAAGAAACTTTACTTGTTGTATCTGGTACTGGTGACGTTATAGAACCGGATGATGGTATAGTAGGTATTGGTTCTGGTGGTGCTTATGCATTGGCAGCAGCTAAAGCTTTAAGAAGTAATTCTGATTTAGGTTCAAAGGAGATGGCAAGAAAATCTCTTGAAATAGCTTCGGATATTTGTATTTATACTAATGATAATATTACAGTAGAGGAAATTTAACAAGGAGGATGATGAATTTATGAAAGGGCTAACACCAAAAGAGATAGTAAAAGAACTTGATAAATATATTATTTCTCAAGATAAAGCTAAAAAATCTGTAGCTATAGCACTAAGAAATAGGTATAGACGAAAAAAGTTAGCTAGTGATATAAAAGATGAAGTAATTCCTAAAAATATTTTAATGATCGGGCCAACGGGAGTAGGAAAAACTGAAATAGCACGTAGATTAGCAAGCCTTGATGACGCTCCTTTTATTAAAGTTGAAGTTAGTAAGTTTACTGAAGTTGGTTATATGGGGCGTGATGTAGAATCAATGGTTAGAGATTTAGTTGAGACTGCGATTAGAATGATTAAAAAATCTAGAATGGAAAAGGTTAAAACGCAAGCTGAAAATCATGCTGAAGAAAGATTGCTAGACATTTTATTACCTCGAACTAGAGATGATAGTCAAAATCCTTTGCAAGGAATATTAAATAATTTTTCTAAATCAGAAACAGAAGAATCTGAACCAGATATAAAACAAGAACAAAAAGAAAAAGTAAAAAGTACTAGAGAAAAGTTAAGAGAAAAATTAAAAGATGGAGAATTGGATGATAGAATAATAGAGATTGAAGTTGAAGAAGAAAGTGCTCAGATGGTAGATATATTTTCTGGTGCTGGAGTAGAACAGATGGGGATTAATGTGAAAGATATATTTGGTAATATGTTTTCAGGTCAAAAAAAGAAAAGAAAAGTAAGTGTAAAAGAGGCAAAGGAAATTTTAGAAGTAGAGGAAGCAAAAAAATTAATTAATATGGAAGAAGTGAAATCTGAAGCAACACAAAAAGTAGAAGAGTCAGGAATTATTTTTCTTGATGAAATAGATAAAATTGCCGGAGAAGAATCTGCTTCTAATCCTGATGTGTCAAGAGAAGGAGTGCAGCGTGATATATTACCTATAGTAGAAGGTTCAACAATCATGACTAAATATGGTTCAGTGCAGACTAACCATATATTATTTATTTCTGCTGGAGCTTTTCATGTTAGTAATCCTAGTGATTTAATTCCTGAATTACAAGGGAGATTTCCAATTAGAGTAGAACTTGATAGCTTATCTGAAGATGATTTCAAAGAAATTTTAACTGAACCTGAAAATGCTTTGACTAAACAGTATAAAGAGCTATTAAAAACAGAAGATGTAGAAATTGAGTTTAAAGAAGATGGGATTGAAGAATTAGCTAAGATTGCTTTTAAAGTGAACGAGGAAATAGAGAATATAGGTGCAAGACGCTTGCATACAATTATGGAAAAGCTGCTAGAAGATGTTTCTTTTGCTGCACCTGAGCTGTCGGGCCAAAAAGTAATTATTACTCGAAATTATGTTAAAGAAAAATTAGCAGGGGTAGTTGAGGATAAGGATTTAAGCCGTTATATTTTATAGATATTATAATTGCATTTTTGGTGTTAATTAGATATAATTTAGAATGTTAGGTATTGTTTATGTAAAAAGGAGGAGGTAAGATGGAAAAATTATTAAGAAAGACTAGAAAGATAAACAGATTAATCCAACGTTCGGCTGGACAACCAGTAGACTTTAATGAAATGGCAGATGTTTTAAGCGAATGTATTGTAGCAAATGTTTATGTTGCTAATAAAGATGGAAAAATTTTGGGTTATAATTTTCTTGATGAGTTTGAATGTGATATTATGTGTCAAGAAGTAATTAACAAAAATAAATTTCCTGAAAAATATAATGACTGGCTATTAGGGATTTATCAAACTCGTTCTAATTATGAGCAACAAGATGGTTTGTGTGTTTTTAAAGAAGAGGAAGATTGTATTTTCAAAGATAAATTAACTACTGTAATACCAATTAATGGTGGTGGGGAAAGGTTAGGAACGTTAATTATTGCTCGCTTTGATGAGGAGTTTGAATCTAGCGATTTATTATTAGGTGAGTATGGCGCTACAGTAGTTGGGATGGAAATTTTACGGCTAAGAAGTGAAAAACTTGAGAAAAAAGCTAGAAAGAAAGCTGCTGTACATATTGCGTTAGAGACTTTATCATATTCTGAACTAGAGGCTATAGAACATATTTTTGCTGAATTAGATGGGAAAGAAGGCTTATTAGTAGCTAGTAAAATTGCTGATCGAGTCGGGATTACTCGTTCAGTTATTGTTAATGCCTTAAGAAAATTTGAAAGTGCTGGTGTAATTGAATCTAAATCTTTAGGTATGAAAGGAACACATATAAAAATACTAAATGATTATTTATTACCTGAATTAGAGAAACTAAGTTAAAAAATATCTTAAGCGTGGGTTTGGCCCACGTTTAAATTTTGTTTTATAAATAAAAAAGTGTCATAAAAAATATTTCTAGGTCGAATTGAGGGCTTGATATCTTTGTTAATATAAAAAAATATATAATTTAAAAAATTTTTTTGCAGGAATATGCGAGTTTAAATAGAAATTAACAAAAAGTAGGATTATAATTTAGCTTTCATTGATTTGTAATATATCATAATATATAAAAGGAAAAGGAGGAGACTTGATATGCCAATGTTTAATCAAACAAGTCTTAATGCTTTGCAGGGTTCGCTAAATGGTTTAGCCGCCCAACATGATGCTGCTACTAATAATTTGGCTAATGTAGATACTCCTGGGTATAAACGACAAACAGTAGATTTTAGAGATGAATTAAAGTCTGCAATGTCATCGGGGGGGAATGGTCTCATGAGTACTAATAAAAAACATTTTACTACTGAGCAACAAAGTCTTAATTCATTCACTCCGAGTGTTACAAGAGAAACAAATACTAGTGGGAGAATAGATGAAAACAATGTAGATATAGATGCTGAAATGTCAAATCTAGCTAAAACAAGTCTTGAATATCAAGCTTCAAGTACTCTAATTAGAGATCAGTTTGATCGTTTCAACACTGTAATTAACAAAGGAGGCAGATAATAATGAGTTTGTTTAGGAGTATGGATGCTAGTTCATCAGGTTTAACTGCCCAAAGATTAAGAATGGATTCGATTTCAAATAATATTGCTAATGTAAATACTACTGAAACTGAAGATGGAGGACCTTATAGAAGACAAGAACCTGTATTTAAAACTAGGTTTCAAGAAGAATTAAGAAGATCAGGAGTTTCTGATTCTGAAGAAAAGATTAATGGAGTTAAAGTTAAAGAAATTGTAGAAAGTAATAAACCACCTAAATTAGAATATAATCCTGATCATCCTCAAGCTAATGAAGAGGGATATGTAGAAAAGCCGAATGTAAACATAGTAGAAGAGATGACAAATATGATATCGGCAACAAGAGCTTATGAAGCAAATGTTACCGCTTTAGATTCTAGTAAAGACATGTACAATAGTGCTATTAGAATAAGTACTTAAAAGGGGGATTATAAATATGGATGTTGCTAACATAGAAAGTCAAAGTGATTTTAGTCAATTGACAGAAGTTGAGTCAGAAAATCATAGCTCCCATAAGTCTTTTACTGACTTATTATCTAGTTCAATTAATCAAGTTAATAATTTACAGCATAATGCAAATCAAGCTAAGGAAGATTTTGCTTTGGGAAAGACTCAAGATATACATGAAGTAATGATTTCTTCACAAAAAGCAAGCGTTTCGATTGATGCTGCTGCTACTATAACTAACAAAGCTGTTGAAGCATATGAAGAAATTATGAGGATGCAGGTGTAATGTATTTAGGCTGTAAGATTGGGGTGTAAATATGGTTGAGAAACTTATGCAAATAAAAGATGATGTTGTAAATTTATGGGACAGCTTTGATAAAAAAGTGAAAATTATTATTACTTCAGCAGTATTAGGTACTATGATATCGTTGTTATTATTAGCTAATTGGGCTAGACAGCCTGATTATGATGTTTTATTTAAGAATTTGGCTCCAGAAGATTCAGGTGAGATAGTAGAAAGTTTAAGAGAAGAAGGAGTTTCTTATCGTTTGCAAGATGATGGTAGTACTGTTTTGGTGCCTCGTACAGATGTTTATGAAATGCGAGTGCAATTGGCTAGTGGTGATCTTCCTAGTGGAGGAGTAACTGGTTTTGAAATCTTTGATGAAACGCAAATTGGAGCTACTGATTTTCAACAACAAGTTAATTACCAAAGAGCTTTATCTGGTGAATTGACTAGAACTGTTAGGCAAATTGAGAATGTACAACAGGCAGAAGTTCAAATCACCCCTCAACGTGAAAGTATTTATACCGAGCAAGATGAAGCGGCTAAAGCTTCAGTAATGATTTCTCTAAAGCCTGGTTCAGATTTAGGTTTGGATAAAATTAATGGTATTGCTAATTTAGTTGCTAGTGGTGTAGAAGGTTTATCACCACAAAACGTAACTATTGTAGATTCAACTGGACGACTTTTATCTGCTCAATTAGACTTTGATGAAGATGATAGTGAATTTGATGATGATCAAGATAGATATGAATTAACTAGAAGAGTAGAAAATGATATGAGACAAAATCTAGAAATGATGTTGAGTAGGGTGTTTGGTCCGGATAATTTTGCCATTACAGTCAATGCTGATCTTAACTTTGATAAAAAAGATGTTTTAACTAAAACGTATGAGCCAGTAGTTGATGATGAAGGTATTATTAGAAGTGAACAAGGTAGTATTGAAAGTAGTGAAGGTGGTAGTGCCGATTATGAAGGAGTGCCTGGAACTACTTCTAACATACCACAATATGAAGTAGAAGATGGACAATATGAAACATATGAATCAGAAGAATGGACTAGAAATTACGAAATTAATGAAAGAGTTGAAGAGTTATCTCAAGCTCCTGGAGTTATAGATAGATTGTCTGTTTCTGTGATGATTAATCAAGATATGGTTGATGGAGATAATGATGCAGTTAGAGAATCAGTTCAAGCTGCTATGGGTTATAATGAAGAACGTGGAGATATGGTTAGTGTTAGTGCTGTACAATTTGATGATTCAATGCAAGAATTATTTGAAGAAAGAAGGTTGGCAGAAGAAGAGCAAAGAGCTAATCTAATTAGATTTATAGTTATAATAATTGTAGTTTTGATAATTTTAGTTGTAATTATTTTACGACGTAAAGTTAGTGACACTAGTACTACTCAAGAAACAAAAGAATCGGCAAATATAGATTATACTGTTTCAGATGCAGAAGAAGAAATGGCTCCAACTCAAGAGCTATCAGAAGAAGAACAAGAACGTAAGAGAATTTTAGGAGAGCTAAGAGGATTGGTTCAAGACCAGCCAGAAGAAATTGCTGAATTGGTGAGAAGTTGGTTAATAGAAGAGTAAGAGGGGGGGGAAGAATGGCAAATTTAACTGGAAAACAAAAAGCAGCTATTTTATTAGTTTCTTTAGGACCGGATGTATCAGCAGAGGTTTTTAAACATTTTAATGATGAAGAAATAGAGGAATTAACTTTAGAAATTGCTAATTTAGAAAAAATTCCTTCAGAAGTTAAAGATGAAGTTTTAGATGAATTCCATCAGATGTGTGTAGCCTATGATTATATCAGTAGAGGTGGGATGGATTATGCTAAAGAGGTGCTTGAAAAGGCTTTAGGAGAATCAAAAGCTAATAGTATAATTGATAGATTGACAGCTTCTTTACAGGTGAGGCCATTTGATGAGTTGCGAAAGACTGATCCAGCTCAAATTTTAAATTTTATTCAAAATGAACATCCCCAGACTATTGCTCTTGTGTTATCTTATCTTGACCCTGAACAATCAGCTACTATTATGGCTTCTTTAGAAGCAGAAAAACAAGTCGAAGTAGCTAAAAGGATAGCAGTAATGGAAAGAATTTCGCCAGAAGTTATTAAAGAAGTTGAAAGCGTTTTAGAGCAGAAACTATCTTCTCTAATGAGTAGTGAATACACTGCTGCTGGAGGAATAGATAGTATTGTAGATATTTTAAACCTTGCTGATAGAGCAACTGAAAAAACTATCCTTGATGATTTAAGTGATGAAGATCCTGAGTTAGCAGAAAAAATTAAAAATCAGTTATTTGTGTTTGAAGACATTACTCTCCTTACAGATAAAGATATTCAGGTGTTGTTACGTAGAGTTGAATCTGATGATTTAGCTTTAGCATTAAAAACTGCTAGTGATGAGGTGTCTGAAAAAATCTTTAGTAATCAGTCTAATCGTGCTGAGCAGATGTTAAAAGAAGATATAGAATATTTAGGTCCAGTTAGAATTAGCGATGTAGAGGAAGCACAACAAGAGATAGTTAATATTATTAGAAGATTAGAAGAAGAAGGTGAAATAGTAATTAACCGTGGTGGAGAGGATGAGGTAATTGTCTAAAATCTTCAAATCAAGCCAAGTTAAAACAGGGAAAAAGACAAAATTATCAGAAGAAAAAGATGCTAAGAATTCAAAGCAAAGAAAAAATTTGAGCAAACAAAATAAAAAAAAAGAGACGGCTGCTAAAATTAAAGTGAATAAAATGCTTGATCAAGCTCAAGAAAAATCTGAACTTATAATTCAAGCAGCTAAAAATAAAGCTGAAAAGATAAAACAAAAGGCTATAAAAGAGGCTGAATCAGAAATAGAAAAGGAAAAAGAATTAGCTAAAAAAGAAGGATTTGAAAAAGGTTATCAAGAAGGCGAATCTGAAGGTGCTAAGGAAGCATATCAAGATAAAGCTGAAGAAATAATACAGTTAATTAATCAGTTAGAAGAAAAAATTTCTGATTTCAACTCTAAACTAGAGGCTAGAATTCCTAGATTAGAAGAAGAGATGCTGCTATTAATTAAAAAAATTAGCGAAAAAGTAATTAATAAGGAATTAAGTTTAAACCAAGAAGTAATAAAAGATGTAATCCAACAGGCAATTAACTCTGTTAACCAAGGTGAAGAAATAAAAGTAAAAATAAATCCTGATTACATTGATGATTTTAATAAATACAAAAAAGAATTATTAAATAACAATGAATTTTTACAACAACTAAAAATAGTTGGAGATAATAATATTGATTCTGCTGGATGTATAATCGAAACAGATTTTGGTGGTATTGATGCCACTGTTGCAGCACAAATAGATGAGATTGAAGATAAAGTTTTGCGAGGTAAAAAAAATGAATTTTAATTTAGGTTTAAATACTGATAAATTGATTTCTGATTTAGAAAATATATCCCCCTATAAAAGGTTTGGGATGGTAAATAGAGTTATTGGTTTAATTATCGAATCAGAAGGTCCTAATGTAAATGTTGGAGAAGTTTGTATAATCAAACCTGGGGTTGACAATCAAACAGTCAGAGCTGAAGTAGTGGGATTTAAAGATAATAAGGTGTTATTAATGCCTTTAGGAGATATGAAAGGGATTGGCCCAGGTTGTAGAGTTATACCTACTGGTGAACCTTTAAAAGTAAAAGTTTGTGATGATATGTTAGGCACAGTTTTAAATGGTTTAGGTGAAACAATGGATGGTTTTAATTTTGATAATCAAACTTATCAACAGCTACCTATTTACAACAATCCTCCTGATCCTTTAAAGCGCGAAAGGATTACTGAAACTGTTGCCTTAGGTGTTAGGAGTATGGATGGTTTATTGACTTGCGGTAAGGGCCAACGTCTAGGGATTTTTGCTGGAAGTGGAGTAGGTAAAAGTACCTTGATGGGGATGATAGCTAGAAATACTAATGCTGATATAAATGTGATAGCCTTAATTGGTGAGCGTGGTCGAGAAGTTAAAGATTTTATTGAAGGGGATTTAGGTAAAGACGGATTAAAAAAATCAGTAGTCGTAGTAGCTACTTCTGATCAGCCAGCTTTAATTAGATTAAAAGGAGCCTTTGTTGCCACTACAATTGCTGAATATTTTCGCGATCAAGGCAATGATGTAATGCTAATGATGGATTCAGTAACCCGTTTTGCTATGGCTCAAAGAGAAGTTGGCTTAGCAGTAGGGGAACCTCCTGCTACTAGAGGTTATACGCCCTCAGTTTTTGCTTTGTTACCTAAGTTAATGGAGCGGGCTGGGACTAATGATAAAGGTACTATTACAGGTTTATATACAGTTTTAGTAGAAGGAGATGATATGAATGAGCCAATTGCTGATGCTGCTCGAAGTATCTTAGATGGTCATATAGTATTATCTAGAGACTTAGCTGCTCAAAATCATTATCCTGCGATTGATGTTTTAGAGAGTGTAAGTAGACTAATGACGGAATTAGCTGACGATAGTCATAAGCGGGCTGCTAATAAAATGAGAGAAGTATTAGCAACTTATGAAGAGTCAAAAGATTTAGTTAATATAGGGGCTTATGAGCGAGGTAGTGATCCTAAATTAGATTATGCTTTAGACAAGCTAGATGAGATTAATGATTTTCTAAGACAAAATATAGATGAGTCTAGTAGTTATCAAGAGACTGTAGATTGGTTAACCAACATTTTTTCTGGAGAGTGATATAAATGAAGGAATTTAAATTTCGTTTACAGTCATTATTAAATCTAAAAGAACAAGAAGAAAAAAAAGTTCAAAAAGAACTAGCTCATTTAAAAAAAGAACAACGATTAATCAAAGAAAAGCTAGAACTATATCGAAGCAAAAAAGATAACTATCAACTTGAATTGATGAAAGATGAAAGTGAGAAAATAGATTTAAATAATGCCATTAATTTTCGCAATTATATTAATTATTTAACTGAGGAAATAAAAGACCTAGAAAACAAACTTGCTTATTGGAATAAAAAAGTAGCTGAATGTAGAGAAAAACTACTTGAGAAAACGAAAGAGAAAAAAATGATAAATAAGTTAAAAGAAAAGAAAGCTGAAGAACATTGGCAGGAATTTACGCGGGAAGAAAACAAAGCGAACGATGAAATAGCAATTAATTCTTTTAATTATGATAATGGCCAGTTGAAATTGACTAATGAATATGAATAGATTCGATTTAGGGTAGGGGGATGCTGATAATGCGTAGAAAGATATTATTAGGCCTAGTTGTATTGCTAGTTTTAGCTGGGTTAACTTTGTTTTTGCTTGATTTCACAGGGGTATATACTTTTAGTGAGTTAAGAGAACAAGGATTTGATTTAGCTACTAGAATTCCTTTTTTAGGTGAATTCCTTGTTTATCGAGAGCGTAATCAACAACTAAATCAGAGAGTAGAAGAATTAGAATCTGAGCTTGAAATGTTAGAAGAAGATAAACAAGAGTTGGCTGATTTATTAGATGAGTCTGAATCAAATAAGCAAGAATATGAAGAGCTAGTTGATGAATTAGAAGAAGAATTAGCAACTAGAGAAACAGATGCTGAAGAGAGAAAGCAGAGAGTAGAAAGACTAGCTAATATTTATTCTGCCATGAATCCTCAGTCAGTAGTTGAAATAATGGAAGAAATGGACATTTCTTTGGTTATTGATGTCTTAGAAGAAATGGATGATGAAATTGCTGCAGAAATATTTGAATTAATGCCAAGTGATATGGCAGCAGAGGTTTCACGTCGCTTATCAAATATTTTAATAGAATAAATAATATTAACCATCTTGAAAGGAGGTGAAATCAAAAAGTGGATAGTATGCAAATGTTTGATGTTATGGCACAAAGGTCTGAATTTCAAGCCCAAGAAAATAATAGTTTAAATAACAGAGTAGACAGAAGTCAAAATGGACAACAAAGTGATTTTAAGTCTTTTTTACAAGATGTAACAAATAATAAGCAAGGGCGGAGAAGACTTGAGCAAGAATTAGAATCTCGCGATATTTCATTAGAAAGAGTTCAAAATATGGATGTTGATTCTGAAGATGAATTAGAAAGATTAGCAGAAAAAATAACAGAAAAGCTAAATGATTTATCTGAGGGAGATGAAGCAGCACTAGAAGAATTAATGGCTTTATTAGCCGAAATGGATTTACTATTAGAAGATAGAATTTTTGAACAATTAAGTGATGAAGAAAATTTAGAAAAACTAGCTGAATTATTAGAAGAATTAGATATTGATTTAGATTTTGAGATTGAAGAACTGGCTGAATTAACATCTGAAGAGATTAATCAGCTATTACTTGAGCTAGCAAGCGATAAAGAAAAATTAGCTGAGCTAATTGATTTAGCTGAATCAGAATTTAGTGAATTATTTGCTGAAGAAGAAAAAATGTTACTTGAGTTAAAAGAATTAATAGCTAAGTTAGAAAATGAAGTTGATTTTGAATTTTCTGGTGAAGTTGATGAAGAGTTAGCAGATTTATTAGCTGAAGTAAAAGAATTGCTTTCAGAGCTTGAGGGAGAAATAAAAACTAATCAAGAGCAAAAATTAGCTGAAAGAAATGATTTCTTCTTAAAAGATATGAGCCAAAATCAATTATTACAACAAGAGCTTAAAGCAGTCGATGAATCAGTAAATTTAGAGGAAAACTCGGATTTATTTGATAGCAATTTGTTGCAACAAGAAAATATAAATTTATTAGATCAGTTGACAGAGGGTGAAATAAAAGCACTTTTAGCAGAAGAAAATGAAGTAGCAGAACAGTTTAGTGATAATTTATTTGATTTAAATTTAGCTAATGATGGAGCAGAACTGAGTTTTAATGCAGAAAATTTAATTCAAGCACAAAATGCAGCTAATGAGGTTGAATTCAATCAATTTTTCTTATCTGAGCAAACAATCGAACAAATTGGTGAAGAATTAGAGCTGATGAATATCACTAAGGGGAATAACGAGCTAACTGTTGAACTTTATCCAGAAAGTTTAGGTAAAGTAGATATTAATATCAGTTTAGAAGATGGAGAAATGGTAGCTAGAATAGTTACTGAAAGCAATGAGGTTAGAGATTTAATGCAAAATAACCTTAATGTTTTAAGAGACTTATTAGCCCAAAAAAATATTGGGGTAGAAAATTTAGAAATATCAGTGCTTTCAGAAGAGCAAAGTTTAGCACAAAATAATGGTGGAGAAGCTGGTGGAAACAGCAGTTTTTCTGATAATGAGAATAATCAACAAACAGAGTTTGAATTTGATTTAGAAGAATTATCAGAATTTTTAGCAGCAAAAGAGATTAATATTTCAGCTAAAGATGTTTTAACGAGTGATGATATTGATTATGTAATTTAAAAAGTGAGGTGAGAGTTAATGTCTATTGATGGGATAAATAGTAATAGTTTAGCTAATGATATTGCAGCTAATAATATTCAGCAAGAAGATAATGTTGATGATTTTGAAGAAATAATGGATGATGAATTAAAAGAAACAGAAGAAAGTATAGATGGTATAGAGCCTTCAGGAGATATTGATGATGTAGGAGAAATAACCGATGAAATATCAGGTGGTCAAGACTTAGGGAA
>LFFM01002419.1_pt1 | contig 12353 bp, 12 predicted proteins | sample 643131 | NCBI WGS metagenome assembly LFFM01 (sample SAMN03777445, study PRJNA286221) | soda lake metagenome | biome: soda lake; feature: Kulunda steppe; material: water; isolation source: sample Tc-Br brine of Tanatar trona crystallizer | place: Russia: Kulunda steppe | collected 2011-07
ATAACCTTGGCCATCTTACGATCAGATCTGGCCACTTTCTGCCCCATTTTTGATTGCTTAGCCATGGTTACTTAATTTCTTTGTGTACAGTATGCTTGCGGAGAACCGGATTATATTTTTTTAACTCAAGGCGTTGGGTTGTGTTACGCCTGTTTTTGGTAGTTGCGTACCGGGAAGTGCCCGGAGCTTCAGTACATTCAAGAATCGCTTGTACCCGAATTCCTTTTGCTTTAGCCATTCGTTGCCTCCTTCAGAATATTTCTTCCGTACTCGGTATCTTTTAAGGTGGCATAAATGCCCTTCTTATTAATAGTACGAAGGGTTTTATTGGATACTTTCAATTTAACCCACCGGTCTATTTCAGGCACGTAAAACCGTCGCTTTTGGTTGTTGAGTTGAAAGCGATGTTTGGTTTTATTGTTGGCCTTGGATGACCGGTATCCGTTAAGTGCTTTTCTGCCTGTTATATCATCACGGCGTGCCATAATACCGACGAATTACAGTGTTTAAGTTGATTATTGTTTCTTCTATAGACTTTCAAATATAATAATGCAAATGATAAATTGAAAGAATAAATATTCAATTATACATGGACCATTCAAAATAGCGGTGGCGATAACCCGGAAAATCATGAAAATATATGCGCTTGAGAAGCGCTCAGGGCTTCGATCGCACAATAATCCATAATTGAATAAGGCTATTTTGATTTCGGTGAATTATGAGCTATTTTCAGGCGGCATTCGTTAATATTGTGCAAGATATAAATAGTAACAAATCAATTCACATTCACTTCTGAATCTATGTCAAAAAATAAAAAGAAGCCTGAATATATGGCCTCTAATATTCAGGTACTTGAAGGGCTGGAGGCCGTCCGCAAAAGACCTTCCATGTATATTGGGGATACCAGCACTCGCGGGCTGCACCACTTGATCAATGAAGTAGTTGACAATTCCATCGATGAGGCCCTGGCTGGTTATTGCGACCATATTGATATGACTATTCATGAAGACGGCACCATTTCCATAGTTGATAATGGACGAGGAATTCCTGTCGACATCCATCCTAAAGAAGGTATTCCTGCTGTAGAATTGGTGCTTACTAAACTCCACGCCGGAGGAAAATTTGACAAAGATTCCTACAAAGTATCGGGTGGTTTGCACGGAGTTGGTGTTAGTTGTGTGAATGCCCTCGCCTCAAATTTTGATGTTGAGGTTCACCGGGATGGTAAAGTCTATATAATGGGGTTTGAAAGAGGCGTAACCACGCAACCTCTGAAAGAGGTTGGAAAAACTGATTTACAAGGTACAAAAATCACTTTTAAGCCTGATCCTGAAATCTTTACTCAAACTACTGAGTTCAAGTTTGAAATAATTTCTGAACGAATGCGGGAACTCGCATTTTTAAATCCGCAAATATCTATTACCATTACTGATGAAAGAGAAATTGACGATGAGGGAGAAAACCTCAGAGTTGACTTTCATTATGAAGGCGGCGTAAAAGACTTTGTTCGGTTTTTGGATGAGAACCGGGAATCAATTATGCCTGAGCCAATTTATGTGGAAGGCGATGTAGAAGGAGTACCTGTTGAAGTGGCCATGCAGTATAATCAGGCATACAATGAAAATGTACATTCTTTTGTAAATAACATTAATACCCACGAAGGCGGAACTCACATTTCCGGATTTCGCCGAGCCCTGACTCGGGCATTACGTAGCTTTGCTGATAAGAATAAACTCATTAAGGGAAAGATTCAGATATCCGGTGAAGATTTCCGCGAAGGTCTTACTGCAGTGATCAGCATTAAAGTTGCTGAACCGCAATTTGAAGGACAAACTAAAACTAAACTTGGCAACTCTGAAGTCCAAAGTGCGGTGGAAAGTGTCGTATACGACAAACTCAGTGAATATCTTGAACAGAACCCAAAGGTAGGTAAAGCGGTTCTGGATAAAGTAATGCGGGCAGCCGAAGCACGTGAAGCCGCGCGAAAAGCGCGTCAGCTGGTTCAACGCAAAAGCGCTATGGCCGGCGCCGGACTTCCGGGTAAACTTGCTGACTGCTCAATCAATGACCCGGAGCATACAGAAATTTATTTAGTTGAGGGGGATTCTGCCGGAGGTTCAGCAAAATCCGGAAGAAACCGAAGCTTTCAGGCCATACTCCCGCTTCGGGGTAAAATTTTAAATGTGGAGAAATCTCATAACAATAAAATATTGGAAAACAACGAGATCAAAGCGATCCTAACTGCGCTCGGGCTGGGCGTTGATCTCGATGAAGATTCCGATCTCAGTAATCTTAGATATAATAAAATTATCATCATGACAGATGCGGACGTGGATGGATCACACATCCGAACGCTGTTGCTGACGCTGTTTTATCGAAAAATGCTGCCCCTGATTGCAGGTGGACATGTATATATAGCCACACCGCCATTGTACAAACTAACTCAGGGCAAAAAAGTTGAATACGCCTGGGATGATGACAGCCGGGATGAAATACTTATGAAGATGAAGAAGCAAAGTACGAAGAAAGTGGATGTCAGCAGGTACAAAGGCCTTGGAGAGATGAATCCGGAACAGCTTTGGGAAACTACTATGGATCCGGAAACCCGTACTTTACAACAGGTTTCTATTGACAGCGCTGCAGCTGCTGATAAGCTCTTCACTGTTTTAATGGGGGATACGGTTGAACCCCGGCGTGATTTCATCGAACGTAACTCCAAATACGCCAACCTCGACATATAGCATCAAATCGTATCGGACACTTTTAAAAATTTAGATAAATGGCTTCAGATAAGATAATAAAAATCAATATTGAAGATGAAATGCAATCATCTTACATCGACTATTCGATGTCGGTGATTGTTGCTCGTGCTCTACCGGATGTTAGAGATGGTTTGAAACCTGTTCACAGACGGGCGCTTTACGGAATGAGCGAACTTGGGATGCTCCATAATCGCGCTTACAAAAAGAGCGCCCGTATAGTCGGGGAGGTTCTTGGTAAATATCACCCGCATGGTGACTCCGCTGTATATGATACTATTGTCCGCATGGCGCAGGATTTTTCCATGCGATATCCACTTGTTGACGGTCAGGGCAATTTCGGTTCAGTAGATGGTGATTCGGCTGCGGCCATGCGATATACCGAGGTTCGTATGAAGCGGATCGCCGAAGAGTTGATGGCAGATATCAATAAAAATACGGTTGATTATCAGCCTAACTTTGATGATACCCTTTATGAACCGAGTGTTTTACCGGCTCAGATTCCGAACCTTCTCATCAATGGAGCTTCCGGTATTGCTGTGGGCATGGCTACCAATATACCTCCGCATAATCTTACGGAAGTAGTCAATGGCACAAAAGCTTATATTGATAATCCGGAGATTACGGTTGAGGAGTTAATGAAGCATATCACAGCTCCAGACTTTCCAACCGGTGGTATTATCTATGGTTATGAGGGAGTTAAAGATGCTTATACTACCGGCAAAGGTAAGGTAACTATTCGTGCGCGTGCTTCTGTTGAAGAAATGAGAGGAAACCGGGAACAGATAGTTGTAACTGAAATTCCTTACCAGGTAAATAAAGCCGCTTTAATACAAAAAATTGCACTACTCGTTCAGAATGAAAAAATTACGGATATTTCTGATGTAAGGGATGAGTCCGACCGTGAAGGCATGAGAATTGTAATCATGCTAAAACGGGGTGCTAATGCCAGTGTGGTATTAAATCAGCTGTATAAGTATACCCAAATGCAGAATACATTCGGGGTAAACAATTTGGCACTGGTAAAGGGACGGCCAAGAGTACTTACTCTTAAAGATGTTATACGCCATTTTGTAGATCATAGGATTGAAGTCATAATTCGCCGTACACTCTATGATTTGGAACAGGCAGAAGCTCGCGCGCATATTCTCGAAGGTCTCAAGATAGGAGTTGATAATCTTGATGATATTATTGAGACGATTCGATCATCCAAAAATGTACCGGAAGCGAACATCAGGCTACGCAGGGAATACGGACTTACTGATTTGCAGGCCAAAGCGATTCTTGATATGCGTCTGCAAAAACTTACAGCTCTTGAACGCGACAAAATTGATCTGGAATACAAAGATATTCTCGAACAAATTGAAGAGTATCGTAAGATTTTATCAAGCCGTGATGAACAGAATGAACTTATCAAAACCGAACTGAATGAGATAAAAGACAGATACGGTGATGAACGACGTACTCAAATTGTACACTCTGCCGAAGAGTTCAGTATCGAAGATATGATTGCTGATGAGGATGTGGTTGTTACCATCTCAAATAAAGGCTTCATCAAAAGAACACCTGTCAGCGGTTATAGAAGGCAGAGACGTGGCGGAACCGGTATGCGGGGTGCGATGACAAAAGATGATGAGTATATCGAGTATCTTTTTGTCGCTACCAACCATAATTATATTCTGTTTTTTACGGAAAAAGGCCGATGCTTCTGGCTGCGTGTCTACGAAATTCCGGAAAGCGGAAGAACCGGTCGCGGCAGGGCAATAGTTAACCTCATTCAAATAGATAAGGATGACAGCATAAAAGGCTTCGTACCTATTAAAACTCTTGATGATAAAGATTATCTCAAGAAGCATTCTATTGTAATGTGCACGAAAAAAGGTATCATTAAAAAGACATCGCTTGAATCTTATAGCCGCCCGCGAAAAGATGGAATTATTGCGATCAAGATTGATGAAGATGATATGCTGCTAAGTGCGGACATAACCGATGGAGATAGTACTATACTTCTTGGGGCAAAAAATGGCAGGGCTATTCGATTTAAGGAAAGCCAGGTACGGGTAATGGGCAGAAATACCCGTGGTGTTCGCGGTATAACACTTGCCGGAAAAAATGATGAAGTAATTGACATGGTGGTGGTAAAACAAACTAATGATGCTACTGTACTTGCAATGTCAGAGAATGGATATGGCAAGCGTAGTTTTGTAGAAGACTACCGAGAACAATCCAGAGGCGGCAAGGGTGTAATCACCATGAAAATCACGGAAAAGACCGGTGAACTTATCACATTGAAAGAAGTCGGGGACAATGATGATTTGATGATTATTACGCAAAAGGGGAAAATCATCAGGATGCATTGCCGTGATATAAGGTCTATGGGTAGAAATACTCAGGGTGTTCGAATGATGCGCCTGAGTGGAAGTGATTCTATAGCAGCTGTAACTCGAGTAGCAGAAGACACTGAGAAAGCACCGAACCTGTCTGTAGATGATGAGAATGAATCAACTGATGAATCGAAGATAAATCCTCCTGAGGATGATGGCAATTCTGAAGGTGAGTCTCACGATGAAGAGTAAATCCTAAATTAATGAATTATTGAATTAAAGGGGTTTGGTTATAATAAAAAGCCAAGCCCCTTTTTTATGTTTCACGTGAAACATTGAGCATTTTACGTAATGTTTTATTTCTCAAATCAACAAGTTCTTTCGGGGAGATTACTTCAAGCGAGTCGGCAAACTGTAGTAACCATCGATTAATAAACTCATAGTTATCAAACTGAAAATTTATTTTCCGGCTTTTTTTCTCTGACTTTTCTTCTTTTTCAATTTTAGACGGAAGGTGTTTGATAAACTCATTGTATATATCATCATACACTTTTACTGTCACGTAGAAAGGATCATCAAGCCGGAAAAGTAAGTTTTCCGGTTCACGGTCATCTGTAATATTTCCTTTTGGGGCTTTGCTTGAATTAACAACACTACTCATTCGCTCAAGAATAAAATTCCGAAGGTCATCACGATCATGACAATAACCCACCATATTCCAGTGATCATAATAATATACCAATAACAAGGGATCAGCAGTGCGGTGTTGATAATCACCTTTTTTTGCACGGTAGGTAAACTCAATCGGACGGTTTAAAGTCAAACCCCGGCTTATCACAAACCAGTTACCGCCGGATGTTTCCACTCCCTTTTTTCTTAGAAACGGATCTACAATCGTTTTTCCTTCAAGAGCTACCATAATCCGGCGGAGTTCTTGGGGCAGAGACGCATTGATTTTTCTGCTTACCTTTTCAGCATCCTCTCTTAACTGAGTATTAATCTGAGAACGCACAAAAGCGAGCCCCATAATAATTGTAGCCAACTCTTTTTCAGTAAACATAATGGGGCTGATTTCTGAAGTACTCATGATCCCATAACCTTTTTCACTATCATGAGTTACAGGAATATTTAATTCAGAAAGACGATTAAGGTCTCTGTAAATGGTTCTTTTCGTAACATTGAACTGATCCGCAAGATCAGAGACACGCAATTTCTTTCCGGATTGTAACAGATAAATAAGATGTTGTAATCGTTCGGTACTTTTCATCCGATGTAATATATTATGAAGACTTTTTTCTTATCTCCAATATAACTTTACCGGCAAAAAATTCACCACCATTATCCAGCCGGTACTCTCTGAAAGTGAAATTATGCAGATTATATTTGCTAATTTCATCCTGATAATCAGCACCTTTTAAAAGATAACAGTCAGACCAATTTATCTTTTTAGATCTGACAATAATGTCATTAACCTTATACGTATGCTTGCTTATCAAGGACACCCGGTTGCTTTCACGAATATTATTTAAATCATCCCCTCTGGTTGTGCAGTTGGTCAAATCAAGCTGACGGATAATTTGGTCTAAAGTATTTAGTTTCTTAGTGCTTTTATCATGAAGGATAAAGTTATAATCCGGAAGAGTGATAGCAAGGGGAATTCCGGGTAATCCTCCGCCGGTTCCGGAATCCCAAATCCTGTCATTTTCAAAGTTGATTAGAACTGAAGGAAGAAGTGAGTGGCTTATATGATTTATAATATCATCCCGGCTAAGTTTTCGGCTGATGAGATTTATTCGTTGATTACAATCTATTAGAGCATCAAGATAGTTATTCAGCTGCTCCTGGTATTTATCCCGGAGTGTGTTAAGCTCGTTAAATGTTTCACGTGAAACATCCACAGCCGTCAAGAATGGACTCATCAGTTTTAGTTTTTTAGGTAGACCATAAGCACGGCAATATCAGAAGCGGAAACTCCGCTGATCCGACTCGCCTGGCCGATAGTCTCAGGCTGAACTTTGTCGAGTTTTTGCCGGCCTTCAGTAGATAGGCTTTCAATGTTGTCGTAAGACATGTTTTCAGGAATCGTCATTTTTTCCTGTTTATTTAACTCCTCAACCATCTCAAACTCTTTTTGGATATAACCGGCATATTTGGTTTGTATCTCGACCTGCTGAATGAGATCGGGGTCTTCAGTAATAGAATATACCTTTTCTTTTAGACCCGGATCAACTTCAAGAAGTGGCTTAAGGTGGATTTCAGGTCGCGTAAGAAGTTTAGGCAATTTTATAGCCTGTTTCATAGGAGAAGTGTTGATGGACTTCAGATAATCATTATAAGTCTCCGGTCTTACGCTGTAATTTTCAGTGAGTTCTTTTAATTGATCAATTTTGTGCTTTTTAGCGGAAAGCAGACTGTAACGATGTTCATCCACAAGACCAATATTATGTCCAAGTTCGGTCAGACGTAAATCGGCGTTATCTTGCCGAAGTAAAATTCGGTGTTCCGCACGGGAAGTGAACATGCGGTATGGCTCATCAGTGCCTTTGCCAACAAGATCATCAATCAGTACGCCAATATAGCCCTCTGATCGAGTTAATACTATCGGTTTCTTACTCTGAACATATCTCGCTGAATTTATGCCGGCGATAAGCCCCTGGGATGCTGCTTCTTCATAACCTGTAGTTCCATTGATCTGACCTGCAAAAAAAAGGCCGGAGACCAGTTTAGTCATCATGCTTCTGTAAATCTGATGAGGAGGGAAGAAGTCATATTCAATAGCATAGCCAGGCCTCAGGATAACAGCTTCCTCAAATCCCGGAATTTTCAGAAGCGATCGGTACTGAACATCCTCCGGCAAAGAAGTGGAAAATCCGTTTAAATACATCTCATACGTGTTCCACCCTTCAGGTTCCAGAAATAGCTGGTGCTGGGGTTTATCAGCAAAACGGTCAATTTTGTCTTCAATGGAAGGGCAATAGCGCGGGCCAGTGGACTGAATACGCCCGGCAAACATAGGGCTTCTCTCAAATCCGGTGCGGAGTTCATCATGCACAGTTTGGTTGGTATAACCGATCCAGCAAGTTAGCTGTTCATCCAACGATGGGAGAGAATCAGTCAAAAAAGAAAAAGCCGGCGGGTCCTCATCTCCATATTGAACTTCCAGGGCTTCATAATTAATATTACGTCCGTCAAGACGAGGTGGCGTACCGGTTTTGAGGCGACCGCTTTTAAAACCAAGATTCTCAAGTGAAGCCGTAATACCGGTCGAAGCTCGTTCACCTGATCGACCACCGCCAAACTGCTTTTCACCGATATGAATTACACCATTGAGAAAAGTACCGTTGGTAAGGACAACCGTTTTTGATTCAAAATTTTGTCCCGTTTGGGTTACAACGCCGTAAACTTCATTTTGATCATTGACCAGGACATCAGTTACGCTATCCTGGCGGAAATATAAATTATCAACTTTCTCCAGTTCTTCACGCATATATTGAGCATAAAGCACCCGGTCATTTTGACTACGCGGACTCCACATAGCCGGACCTTTACTCAGATTCAACATACGGAATTGGACTCCGGATTTATCAGAAACGATACCTGAAAGTCCACCCAAAGCATCGATTTCCCGAACAAGTTGACCTTTTGCCACGCCCCCCATCGCCGGGTTACAGGACATTTGAGCTATGGCACCAAGATTCATGGTGATCAACAAGGTTTTATTCCCCATGCGAGCAGCAGAAGCGGCCGCTTCACTGCCGGCATGTCCTGCCCCCACAACAATGGTATCATATGATGGATAAAGAGTACTCATAGCGGATGATTAATACGTATAGATTTGACAGATAATTATATCCGGATCAGATTACAGTTCGTAACGGCCTGTAAAGATAGTTAATTATAGAGAGAGGCTCCCAGTGCGAATAAAATGAGGGTAAAAATAAATTGAGATTCTAAGAACGCTATCGGCTCCGGGTGTAGGGCTTTTGGCTTTGGGTAATAGCGTCAAGAACACAGTGCCCGACAACAAAAGGCGTTACACAAAACTACTCTTGTTGTATTAAATTCTAGTTACATAGACTTCTTTAAATCTTTATTTATTAAAGAGAAGAGTATACATAGAAAGCCAAACATCAATATAATGTTATGTCAAAAAAGAAATTATAGAACCCATTGAAGAAGCACCCTTAGAAAAAGACTAAAGCTAAGGGTAATAAAAAGGGGTAACCGTATTATGCTTCAGCAGGAGAAGTATATGATGAATAGGGTTTACGGCGTATTCTAAGTTTTATATTCATTTTGAGCGCGCTGCAGATACTTTTTACGAGCCCACCATATCGCAACTGCAATTAAAACAAGAATAACAGGGATGTAAATGGCAAGATGCTCTAAGAAGTGATTCGTTCCGTGCCCATGGTGAAGAAACAGAGTAGGAACTAAACCGGATATTAAGCTCAACAAATAAAACATAATACACCTGTCAATTTATTTTTTTATTTAGTTTGTGAATAGTATATAAATACAAAATCTGAATTTTTTATGAATTTAGAGGCGAATATCTGATAAGGAGTTGACATATGAAACAAAAAAAGCCCTACATCACTATATCTAAAAGTGATACAAGGCTTTATATTTCTGCGATCCGGATGGGACTCGAACCCACGACCTCCTGCGTGACAGGCAGGCGTTCTAACCAACTGAACTACCGGACCGTTTGAAGAATCCAAAGATAAACACCATTTATGCCGGTGTCAATACCAATACGACAAATAATACACGTTATTTTACCAACGAATATAAAAAAAGAAAGGACCATAAGGGTCAGTTATGGTCCTTTGTGGTGGATGGTGATGGGATAGAAAGATCAATTTGGTAATAGCGATTCAATTTCCTGTATAACTTCGTCATCATCGGGTGCAGTCCTGGTGTCAAACCGACGGACCAACTTACCATCTGAATTGAGCAAGAACTTTTCGAAATTCCAGCTGATATCACCGGTAAAATCCGGGTTTTCTGTATTAGTAAGGTACGCAAATAACTCATGCTGGTTTTCCCCTTTTACGCTCAAACGAGTAGAAAGAGGAAATTCAACACCGAAGTTAATCTCACAAAACTCTTCAATTTCCTCATTCGTTTCATATTCCTGACCACCAAAATCAGCACTTGGAAAGCCGATAACTACTAAACCTTTGTCTTTATATTTTTCATGCAACTTCTGTAGCTCCTTATATTGTGGTGTGTATCCACATTTAGAAGCTGTGTTAACAGCAAGAATCACCTTCCCGCGATAATCAGACAGTTCAATTTTTTCAGACCCTGAGATATCAGTAACTTCAAAATCATAAATATTAACGTTATTATCTGTCATAAAGCTTGCAAGAAGTAATGTTAAGATGGTTAAACTGAATGATTTCATAGCTGCTTTAGTTGATTTCAAGTAGCATACTAAATGTCCGAAATCCCCAAAAAGTTCCAGAAAAGTATGATATACTGTAAGCGAATTTCCCTGCTGCTATTTCCTTTTTTTATAACGCTATTAGCAACTCCCGCCGAAGCCCAAATGTTTTCCGTAGGTAATGAAGATGAAACAACATATTCTCCATCAACTTCTGCTTTGATGATAGGTGTTGAGCCTTTTGATTTCACCTTCCAGGGTGATGAAGACATATTTAATGGGGATGCGATTAATTATTCATTCAGTGAACCGGTTTATACGTTAAGGTTCGAAATTCCCGGATTTCATTTTTATGGTGGTTTAGGCAGGGATATAATATCAGAGGATGAGGTTAATTTAAACTATCTGAATGCAGGCTTACAGTTAATGGGGGGCATGAATATCTTTACAAGACAGACGTTTAGTATTTCACTGCCCATGGAAATCAATGCGGATTATACCCAGGTTGTTTCGGATGAACAGGTTGACCGGGATCGGGAGTTCAGGCAATCAGCCATTATGATAGGTCTCGGCGGGGCGTTGGAATGGAGACCTACCACCCGCGTTCGACTGAGTACAAGGGGCATACCTTCGGTAGGGTTTTCGGTATCCTCACATAGCGGTGAAGGAGGCGTGAAGTATCAGTTTGAAAACAGAAACCGCATAAATCTGGATCATGTTTTCGGAAGAGTGGGGCTTATGATGGGAGTTGACATTAAGCTCACAACTTTGAATTCTGATGAACAGCAATTTCGCTATGATTCAAACTCGTATTCACTAATGCTTGGAGTCACATTCTGATGAAAACCGGACAGTTATTTGAAGAGCTTGTTGAACTGACTGAACAACTCGGGTATCAGGTCAGAAGGGAAAAAGGAAGTTTTATGGGCAGCTCCTGCGTACTGGAAGGCGATAAAATCGTAATGTTGAATAAAAATCATCCTGTAGAATTTAATATTGGAGTTTTGGTTAAACTTTTGGCGGAAAAAGATATCAGCGATATTTATATAAAACCTGCTGTGCGTAAGGAAATAGAAAAAATGTGGAAGAAAAGAGGGCTTAAGACCAACAATACATTAATGGAATAGAACCAATGCAGGTAACTTTTTTAGGAACCGGGACTTCAATGGGCGTACCGGTGGCAGGAGGGTTTGGAATGGAAAAGATAAGCGGAGACCCCCGCAACTTCAGGTATCGCTGTTCGGTATGGATCAAAGAGAATAATAAATCTATTCTGATAGACACCGGGCCGGAGTTTCGCTTGCAGTCAATACGTTCCGGTTTAAACAGAATTGACACCCTTTTGATCACTCATGAACATACCGATCATATTGGCGGACTTGATGATCTGCGCCCGTTTAACTATAAACAAAAGGCACCGATACCGGTTATTACCACCCCGCAGGCAAAAGATGCTATAAAAAACCGGTTCAACTACATGTTTGAACCTGATAAAACTCCCGGCTCTGTAGATATTGAATTTCAGCGAGAACAGGAATTTTATGAATCAGGAGAGGTGAAAATTCAGCCATTGCCGGTTTTTCATGGCGAAATGCCCGTTTACGGCTTCAGGATTAATGATTTCAGCTATGTAACAGATGTTAATTATATTCCTCCCGAAACCAGGGAAAAAATAAAAGGAAGCAGGGTACTGGTTTTGAGCGGATTGCGCTGGAAACCCAAGCATCCAACACATTTTATTATCCCCGAAGCAGTAGAGGTTGCTGATGAGCTCGGCGTTGAACAAACCTGGCTGGTACATATGTCGCCCTATGTAAACCACGAATCCTCTAATAAAGCGTTGCCATCACATGTGCAGTTGGCTTATGATCAATTACA
>LFFM01002420.1_pt1 | contig 12353 bp, 15 predicted proteins | sample 643131 | NCBI WGS metagenome assembly LFFM01 (sample SAMN03777445, study PRJNA286221) | soda lake metagenome | biome: soda lake; feature: Kulunda steppe; material: water; isolation source: sample Tc-Br brine of Tanatar trona crystallizer | place: Russia: Kulunda steppe | collected 2011-07
AGGAGTAACGGCTGGTTGGCACAGCCAGTAGCTGCCTTTCGAGGCCGCTACAAACCGTAACCATCCCAATCCAGCGGCGCGGTGCCGTGGGAATCTTCGCCCTTCAGGGCGGAGAGGATGTCAACCCGTCGGCGTTGACGTGCTGGTCATGTCACTCACGACCCGTCCCAGCGGCCGTCGCGCCGCGGCCGGCGGCGTGACCGGCGTCGCCGCGTACCTGATCGGCTATCTCGCGGTGTACGTCACCCAGCGAGCGCGGATCGAGGAGCGGCTGGAGGGGTTCAACTTCGTCACCGACCTCTTCGGCGGCGACCCCATCCCCGCGTGGCAGGCGGTCGGATGGGTGTTCTACAACGCTCACGGGGTCGCCACCGAGGTCCCGCAGCCGTTCGGCGGAGTCCGCGTCGAGAACTTCGTCTCGAGCGCCGACGGCGGGAGCCTCGCCATGCTGTTCGTGGTTCCCCCGATCCTGCTGATCGCCGGCGGGATCGCGCTCGCGGCCCTCGGCGACGCGAACACGCCCGGCGACGGCGCGGCCGCCGGGGCCCTCGTCGCGGTCGGTTACTTCCCGCTCGCGGTCGCGGGCACGTTCGTGTTCCGCTACGCCGTCGGCGAGGGAACGGTGGCTCCGGACCCGGTCACGGCGGTCCTCCTCGCCGGGATCGTCTTCCCCGTCGTCTTCGGCGCGGTCGGCGGTGCGGTCGGCGGATTCGTCCGCGGCGAGCGCTGACCCGTCCCCGTTTCAGGCGCGGGGAGGACGTCACGCATCGATCGAGTCGTCGTCGTCGACGAGCGCTCGGAACCGTCGTTTCCCTTCCTCGGGGTCGTAGCCGTCCTTCCGGAGGTGGGCGATCGGCGCGACGTTCGGGTTCCGCTCCCAGTGACACCAGACGTCGGTGTCGCCGTCCGTCCTTGGGAACAGCCGGACGTGGAGCTGCCACCCGCCGAGGAGGCCGTCGGGACGGTACGCGCAACTCGCCGCCTCGTAGGCGACGCGGCCGTCACGCTCGTACGCGTGGAGGTACGCGCGAACCTGTTGGTCGAACCCGTGTCGATCGAGCAGTCGGGCCCGCGCGTCGGCCGGGCGGACCCCCCAAACCCCGAGGAACTCGTCCGGCGGCGGCGGGAGCACGCGTAGCGGGGACGGAACCAACCGGTCCGGGGCGCGACGGGAGACCCGCGCGCCGCGGCGTCTGATGGACCAGAGCGGCACGCGACGGGCGAGGAACGCGGCGACGATCAGCCCGAGCGCGACGAGCGTCGGGATCACCCGTGACGCTCTGGACCCGTGCGATCGATTCACGTCCCTACTGCGTATTCGATCCGTAAAAACCGCCGCGATGCCGGCAACGAGGGGCGGGCGGGGAGACGTCGACCGTCCCGGTGTCGATCACAGCTCGTACGTCTCGCCGTCGACGGCGAGCGGCTCCGCGAACGCCTCGTCCGCGGGGTAAAAATGCGCGAGGTGGACGAGCCGCGTCCGGTCGGCGTCGAGCTCGTCCGCGAGCGCGAGCGCCCCCTCCCGGGTCATGTGTTTCGAGCCGAACGTCCGAGGAACGCCGTCGGGACCCTCGTGGCGACCGCCGATCGGATGCCGATCACACAGCGAGGCCGGAACGATGGCGTCGGCCAAAAGCAGGTCCGGATCAGCGAGCGCCGCCCGGGAACGTTCGGGAACGTCGTAGCTCGTGTCGCCCGTCAGCGAGAGCTTCGCGCCCGTTTCCGGGTCCTCGATGACGACGCCGTAACAGCGCATGGGCGGGTGATCGACCGGGACGAACCGGGCCTCGAGCCCGCACGTTTCGAACGGCTCGAACGGGTCCCGGGAGTGGACCCCGATCCGGTCCTCGAGGTAGTCGTACTTCGCGCGGATCGTCTCGGCGACGCTCTCGTCTGTCGCGGGATCGGTTTCGCTGGGGGCGTGGACGGGGAGCCCGTCGACGAGTCGGTACACGTTGCCGAGGCCGTCGAGGTGGTCGAAGTGGACGTGGGTGACGAGCCCCGCGTCGGGCAGCGACACGTCGTTGTCGAGGAACTGGCTCCGGAAGTCGGGGCTGAAGTCGATGAGCAGCGACTCGTCGGTCCGTTCGTTCGCGACGTGAACCGAGAACCGCGACCGCGACACCCCGCGCTCGCGGGCCACCGTACAGGTCGTACAGGCACAACCGACCGTGGGCGTCCCCGTCGTGTCGCCGGTTCCGAGGAGGGTGACCCGCATCTCGCGTGGAGGTCCTCGGTCCACGGCCTTAGCGTCCGCGGTCGGTCGACGCCGTGTGCCGGTCCGCCCCCGACTCCCGGAGCAGTCGCGTGGAATGATATAAACGGCGGCCCGCCGAGGGACACGTATGCACACGAGTAGCGAACTCACGCTCGCCCGGCTCCCCTCGGGGGTCCCGATCCGAACGACCGTCCACGCCTACGGGACCGGCTCGATCGTCGAGGGAGACGACGGCCCGACGCTCGACGTCCCCGAGGACGACCCCGTCGTCTACGCCCAGGCGGCCCAGCACGGGCGCGAGGTGAACGGGGCGGCGGTCCTCCGCCGGCTCCACGAGCGGCTCACCGCCGCCGGAAGCGACGCGGACGACGGGCTCGGTGAGTTCTCGGGGACCCTCGTGACGGTCCCCGTCGCCGATCCGCTCACCTTCGACCGCGTCTCGTACACGACGCCGGAGTCGCTCGACTCCGTCAACGCGAACATGAACCGGTGTTGGCCCGGCGATCCCGACGGGACGCTCCACGAGCGGATGGCCCACCGGCTCTGGTCGTTCGCGGGCCACGCCGACGCCGTCGTCGACCTCCACACCGGATCGCCGTCGATGCTCACCCACACCGTGTACATGCGCGGGGACGACGCGTGTCGCTCGCTCGCGGAGGCGTTCGGAACCGACCTCCTCCTCGCGGAGGCCGCGGGCGACGACGCCGACACCGAGTGGGCAGAGCGCGACTTCGGCGGGAAGTTCCGCGTCGCGGCCACCAGGGAGGGGATCCCGACGATCACGCCCGAGCTCGCACACAGTCGGGAGATCGTCGACGAGGCGGTCGAGACGGGCGTCTCGGGGATGATCGGGGTGTTGCGGAACGAGGGCGTCCTCTCCGGCGCGCCCGAGCCGTGGGACGGCGTGGTCGCGCGCAACCACCTCGGGCGAGTCACCGCCGCCGACTCCGGGCTGTTCACGGTCGAGCCGGGGCTGACGATCGGGGACGCCGTCGCCGACGGCCAGCGGCTCGGCGAGGTGTACGACCCGACGACGTTCGAGACCCTCCAGGTCGCTCACGCCGATCGCGACGGGATCGTCTACTCCGTCGCGCGCGAGTCGACCGTCACGGCCGGGGCGACGCTCGTCGGCGTCGCCGAACGGATCGAGAGCTAAGGGCCGGTCGCGGCCGCGATCACCGTAGGTGGCCCTCCTCGCGGAGCTGCTCGGCCTCGTTCTTCTCGTAGCGCCAGGCGATGTCCGCCTTCTCGTCCTGCCAGTCCCACGGCTCGACGAGCACGACGTCCCCCTCGCGGATCCAGACGCGCTTCTGCATCCGGCCGGGGATCCGCGCCGTCCGCTCCGTGCCGTCCGCACAGCGGACCGTGACGCGGTTCGCGCCGAGCATCTCCAAGACCTCGGCGAACACCTCGTCGTCGTCGGGCATTCGGAGCTCGCCTCGGTCGTCGTCGTCTCCGTCGCTCATGCGTACGCGCCGATACGTGGTGCATGGGATAAAAACGCCACTCTCCTTCGGCGGACGCGTCGCGTCCGCATCGCCCCGAAACGCCCCTTTTAAGCGTCGACGGCGGGACGACCGAGGCATGCGTGACACCCTCGGTCTCGAAGGTATCGCCGGCGTCGTCGTGGTCTTCCTCGCGGTCACCCTCCTGACGCTGTACGACCCCGTGATCGGGGCGGGCGTGATGATCCTCCTCGCCGGTCTCGCCCTGATCGCGAAGGGGCTCGCTGAGTCCACGATGCGCGCGTTCGGCCTCAAGTAGCGTGAGTAGGTGTCGTTCGACCCGTCGCTCGTCCGTCCGCTCCTCGGTGCCGTAGCGCCCCCTCGCTGCGAAAGGCTGATACCCGATGCTCTCCGCCGATGGGTATGGGCAAGCTCCCTGCGTTCGCGGTCGAACTGCTCGAACTCCTGGTTCTCGTGCTCGGTGCCGCGGCCGCCTCCGTCGTCGGCATCGCGCTCGAGCGGTTCGGAACCGCCGCGGTCACCGGGGGCGACGTCGTCGTCGGGCTCTGGGCGGTCGGCATGGGCCTGGTGGCGCTGTACGTCGGGGTCGTCGCGCTCGGGTACGAACAGGTGCTGCCACGGCTCCGCGCGTTGAGCGGAGCGAACTGATCCGGCGGACTGATCGGGGCGAACCGGCCGAGGCGGCGACCCGGTGACGACCCGACGGAGACCTGACGGAGACCTGGTGACGACCCGACGACCTGGTGACGCCTCGGTGACGACCCGACGACGACCGGACGGCAGCCCGACCGCTCACCCGCGGCTTTTTGGTCGGTCCGGGTGAGGGGCCTCGTATGGACGACCTGCTCACGAACTGGCTGCTCGGCCTGATCGCCGCCCTCCTCGCCGTGCTCGTGTTGGACACGACCGGCCAGGAGTTCTTGAACCCGCTCGACCCGATCGCGAACGTGCTCGCGCTCGTCACTTTCCTCTCGTTCGTCATCCTCACGGGCACGTTCCTCGTGTACACGGCGTCGTTCCGCAACGATTGATCGGCCGCCGGCGTGGACGACGTGCTGATGGCGTCGCCGCCGCGAACGTCCGAACGCACCTTTTTGACGGCTCCCGCCGAGACGGATCGCATGCAGTACACGACCCTCGGCGACACGGGCATGACGGTGTCGAAGATCTGTCTCGGCTGTATGAGCTTCGGTGACCCCGCGTGGCGCGACTGGGTGCTCGGCGAAGAGGAGGGGAAGGAGCTCGTCGAACGCGCGCTCGACCTCGGGGTGACGTTCTTCGACACCGCGAACATGTACTCGAACGGCGAGTCGGAGCGCGTGCTCGGGGAGGCGCTCGAAGGGCACCGCGACGAGGCCGTCGTCGCCACGAAGGGCTACTTCCGGATGGACGAGTCGAACCCGAACTCCGGCGGCCTCTCGCGGAAGGCGATCGAGACGCAGCTCCAGGCGAGTCTCGATCGGCTCGGCATGGAGACGGTCGACTTGTACCAGATCCACCGCTGGGACGACGAGACGCCGATCCGCGAGACGATGGCGGCGCTCGACGACGCGATCCGCCGCGGACAGGCCCGGTACGTCGGGGCCTCCTCGATGTGGACCCACCAGTTCGCCGAGGCGCTCCACACGAGCGAGCGCCGGGGACTCGACCGGTTCGTCACGATGCAGAACCACTACAACCTCGTCTATCGCGAGGAGGAACGCGAGATGCTCCCGTACTGTGAGTCCCGCGGCGTCGGCGTGATGCCGTGGAGCCCGCTCGCGCGCGGCTACCTCACGCGACCGGACGACGAGATCGACGCGACGCTCCGCGGCGAGACGGAGGAACACATGTACCGCCACCCGTATCGGGAGGGCGGTGGACGGGAGATCAACGCGCGCGTCGCGGAGCTCGCCGACGATAAGGGTGTGAAGATGGCTCAGATCGCGCTCGCGTGGCTGTTCCACAAGGAGTGGGTCGACACGCCCATCGTCGGGACGACCAGCGTCGAACACCTCGAAGACGCCGTGGAGGCGCTCGACATCGATCTCTCGAGCTCGGACGTCGACTGGCTGGAGGAGCCGTACGAGCCGGTCCGCGTCTCGGGACACGACTGACCCGTTGATCGCGGCGATCCGACGGATGGTTTATAAGGAGGACGTCGCCGAGTGATAAGCGCACCGTCGACGCCGGAGCAACAACCCTTTTCGGACGTGCTGCCGAATCGGGGTGCATGGGAGAAGACGAGGACCCCGGAGCCGACGAGAGCGAGCCACAGGACGGAGCCGACGGCGACGACGCGACCGGAGAGGACGAGGAGAAGTCCTTCCGCGAGCGCGTCGAGGAGATCCGCGAGCGCCGTGAACAGGAGCGCGAGGAGGGCGACCGGCCGAGCCCGGAGGAGATGATGGGCGGCGGTCCCGGCGGGGCCGGCGGCCCGCCCGGCATGGGCGGCGGCGGCGGTGGCAACCCGTTCGCGCAGATGATGTCCGGCATGATGGGCGGCGGTCCCGGCGGGGCCGGCGGCCCGCCCGGCATGGGTGGCGGTCCGGGCGGCCCCGGCGGCGACGCCGGCGCGGACGAGGTCGGCAACGAGGAGCTCGTCCGCGAGGTGCGCCAGCTCCGCGACGAGGTCCGCGACGCGACGCGCCAGCTGCAGCGGATCGCGCAGGCGCTCGAGGACGACTGATCGGCGAGCGACGGTTTCACTGATCGGCGAGCGACGGTTTCACTGATCGACGAGCGACGAGGTGCGTCTTTTCCGCGGTGGCGTTGACCGAGGCCGGGTCCCCGCCCATCGCCACCCCGATCCCACCGCGGTTTATAAGTCCCCCCGACCGAGGTCGGGACATGGTTTCGGAGACCTTCGACCCCGACGCGTGGGAGCCCGTCACCGACGAGTTCGATGACGTGACGTATCACCGCGCCGTCGACGTCCCGGCCGTGCGGATCGCGTTCGACCGGCCGGACGTGCGCAACGCCTTCCGGCCGGGGACCGTCGACGAGCTGTACGCGGCGCTCGACCACGCCCGCAAGCAGGCCGACGTCGGCTGCGTCCTCCTGACCGGCAACGGGCCGTCCGAGAAGGACGGCGGCTGGGCGTTCTGTGCGGGCGGCGACCAGTCGGTCCGGGGCGGGTCGGGCTACGAGTACCGCGACGACGACGAGGCAGGCGAGGACGACGACGACCTCGTTCGCGAGGCGCGCGCGGGGCGGCTCCACGTCCTCGAGGTCCAGCGGCTGATCCGGTTCATGCCCAAGCCCGTCGTCGCCGTCGTCCCCGGCTGGGCGGTCGGCGGCGGCCACTCGCTGCACGTGGTCTGTGACCTCACGCTCGCGAGCGAGGAGCACGCGAAGTTCCTCCAGACCGATCCCGACGTGGGCTCGTTCGACGGCGGGTTCGGCTCGGCGTACCTCGCACAGCAGATCGGCCAGAAGCGCGCCCGAGAGGTGTTCTTCAGGGGGAAGACCTACTCGGCAGCGGAGGCGGCCGACATGGGGATGGTAAACGAGGTGATCCCCCACGCGGAGCTGGAGGCGGTCGCGCTGGAGTGGGCCGACGAGATGACCCGGAAGTCGCCGACCGCGATGCGGATGCTCAAGTACGCGTTCAACATGGCCGACGACGGCATGGTCGGCCAGCAGGTGTTCGCGGGCGAGGCGACCCGGCTCGCGTACATGACCGCGGAGGCACAGGAGGGACGCGACGCCTTCCTCGAGAAGCGCGAGCCGCGGTTCCGCGAGCACCCCTGGCACTACTGACCCACGGCGTCATGCCCGGTCTGCACGGTTACGCTCGGTCCCCCGTGGTCACCGCGAGGAACGGCACGGTGAACCCGACCACGTAGCCGACGAGGTGCGCGTACACGTTGCTCCCGAACGGGACGACGACGAGCGACCCGATCACGCCGGCGACGGCGACGCTCGCGCCACAGACGTACAGCAGCTCCCGCGGGGCCGGGAGGTCGAGCCCGACGACTCGCGGCCGGCCGCCGCCGGCGAGCAGCGCAACGGCCGTGAGGACGGCGACGGCCGCGAACAGCGCGCCGACGGCCGGCAGCGCGGGGAAGTAGTCGACGCCGCTCGGGACGGCGAAGACGACCGCGAGCGACCCGCAGACGGCGACGGCCGACCATCGCGGATCGACGCCGACGCGCCGGCGCGGTCGGTTGCTTGCGCCGTCGGCTCCACTCCTCGCGCTGGCGACACTTTCCTCGGCGCCCTCGACTCCGCCCTCCGCGCCGTCAGCCGGTCCCCTCTCGCTCGCCAGCGCGGCGAACCAGACGACGACGAGGTAGCCGAGCAGGGCGTTGTTGACGTCCGAAAAGCCCGCGGCCGGGGCGTCGGTGACGCTGCCGAGGACCGCGAGGGTGGCCGCCGCGGAGGCGAGCGGGACGACGGCGAGGTAGATCACGGTCGCGTACAGGAACCGCCGCCGCCAGCCGGCGATCACCGAGAGCGGGTAGGCGACCGCGACGAGCAGCCAGTAGTTGACGACGTTGTCGGCGAGGTGTGACGCGTTCGTGTGGACGAAGCTGGACGCGAAGGCGGTCCACAGCGTCGTCCGGCTCTCGAGGACGCCGTCGGCGGCGAGCGAGAACCGCCACGCCTCGGTCCCGGGGAGGAGCGCGACGGCGACGAGCAGCGCCGGGATCGGCACCGCAACCAGCGCGAGTTCGGCGGTCGGCCGCGACCTGACGGCCGCGAGGACGCCCCGCAGGAGGTCCCGAACCGAGAGGCCGTCGGGGGCGTCTCCGGGGTTGCGGTCCGCGTCCGCGCGGCGATCTCCCCGGTCCGCGCGGCGATCCCGTCGGTCCGCGCGGCGACCGCCCGCCCCCGACGCGTCGCGCCCGTTCATACCCGGTCGTTAGCGACGCGCTGATAAAGGGGTTCGCGGTCCACCGTCCGGGTAGGTCGCGGTCGTCGGCCCCGGACGCGAGGCACCGTTATAAGGGCCGAACCGGCCTCCCTTCGCCCGTTATATAACGCTTCCCTCGCCAGACCGACGTTGCCGAGCGACGCCCGTGTCCCCCGACGCTACAGCTGGTTGGCGGAGACCGCGGTCAGCGCCGCCGTGAAATCGTCGTCGGTGATCCCGACCTCGTCGGCGTGGTCGTTGGCCGCCGCGCCGTGTTCGTCGGCGACCCGTTCGATCGCGGTCAGGGCTGCCTCCCGGCAGACGGCGGCGATGTCGGCCCCGGAGTAGCCCTCCGTCTCGTCGGCGAGCCGGTCGAGGTCCACGCCGTCGACGAGCGGTTTCTCGCGGGTGTGGACGTCGAGGATCTTGCGGCGCGCGTCGCGGTCGGGCTCCGGGACCTCGATGTGAGTCTCCAGCCGTCCCGGGCGCAACAGGGCCGGGTCGAGCGCCGGGCGACGGTTCGTCGCCGCGATCACGACCAGGTTCGGGTTGTCGCTGGCGCGGTCGAGTTCCGTGAGCAGCTGGGAGACGACGCGCTCGCCGACGCCGGAGTCGCCCCCGCCGGCCGCGTCGCGGTCGGCCGCGATCGCGTCGATCTCGTCGAAAAAGAGGATGACGGGGGCCGCCTGGCGGGCCCGGTCGAACAGCTCCCGAACCGCCTTCTCGGACTCGCCGACGTACCGGTCGAGCAGCTCCGGGCCGGCGACCTGGATGAAGTTGACCCCGCTCTCGCCGCCGATCCCGCGCGCGAGCAGCGTCTTCCCGGTCCCCGGTGGGCCGTGGAGCAACACGCCGGTCGGCGGGTCGGCGTTCGCCGCGTCGAAGAGGGGACCGTACGTCAGCGGCCACGTCACCGCGCGCTCCAGCTTCTCCTTCGCTTCGGGCAGCCCCCCCACGTCGTCGAAGTCCGTGGTCGGCCGCTCGGCGACGTACTCGCGCATCGCGCTCGGCTCGACCGCGGCGTGGGCGGCCTCGAAGTCAGCCTTCCCCACGACGACGGACGCCAGGGGCTCGTCCGCCTCGCGGGCGCGACGCAGCGCGGTCATCGCGGCCTCCTGCGCGAGCCCCTCGATGTCGGAGCCGACGAACCCGTGCGTCCTGGCCGCGATCCGGTCGAGGTCGACGTCGTCCGCGAGCGGCATCCGGCGGGTGTGGACGTCGAGTATCTGTCGGCGTCCCGCCTCCCCCGGGACGCCGATCTCGATCTCGCGGTCGAACCGCCCGCCGCGTCGGAGCGCGGGGTCGAGGCTGTCGACCCGGTTGGTCGCGCCGATGACGATGACGTCGCCGCGGGCGTCGAGCCCGTCCATGAGCGAGAGCAGCTGGCCGACGACGCGGTTCTCCACGTCGCCGCCGTCGTCGCGTTTGCCCGCGATGGAGTCGATCTCGTCGAAGAAGACGATAGCCGGCGCCTCCTCGCTCGCGCGCTCGAAGACGTCCCGGAGCCGCTCCTCGCTTTCCCCCTTGTACTTCGACATGATCTCCGGGCCGTCGATGGTGATGAACGTCGCGTCCACCTCGTTGGCGACCGCGCGGGCGATGAGCGTCTTCCCGGTTCCCGGCGGGCCGTACAGCAGCACGCCCTTCGGCGGGTCGACGCCGAGCCGCGTGAACACCTCCGGCTCCGACAGCGGGAGCTCGATCGTCTCGCGCACGAGGTCCAACTCTTCGTCGAGTCCCCCGATGTCCTCGTAGGTAGCCCCGGCGGTGTGCTCGGCCGGCGGGTCGATCCCCTCGCCCGTCACTGGATCGTCGGCCGTTCGGACGTCGGCCGTTCGAGCGTCGGTGTCGGGAGGCGAGCGGTCGCCCGTCGGGGCGTCCGGGCGTCCCGCGCCTCCGCCGCCTCCGCCCCCCTCGGTCCCGGCTGCGCCCGCAGCGGACGCGTCTTCGCCGTCGGCGTAGCGCACCGCGACGTCGGTCGCGGTCGTGATCCGCACGGTGCCGGTCGGGTCGGTGTCGGTGACGACGAACCGGAGCCCGCCGAGCCGCTCGACGTGGACCGCCTCCCCCCGGCTGAGGGGGCGGTCACGGAGGTCGCGGACGACCGCGCGTTCGACCGCCTCGTGGCTCACGTCGACGCTCGCGAGCCTGGCGGGTGCCGTCAGGGTCACCCGGTCGGCGTCCACGACGTCGATCGGCACCACCTCGACGGTGTCACCCACCTTCACGCCGGCGTTGGCTCGGGTGTCGGCGTCGATGAGGACGAAGTCGTCCCGCGCGTCCGGCCCGCCGGGCCACACCTTCGCGACCGCGGAGCGCTCGCCTCGGATGCGGACCGTGTCGCCGCTGAGGAGGCCGAGTCGCTTGCGCGCGGGTTCGGGGAGCCGGGCGATACCTCGTCCCGCGTCGCGCTTCTCGGCGGCACGGACCGTGAGACGCACGCCAGCGGTATCGTTCATACCACCCGTTCCGGCGCGCGAGCCTTTACTGTTGTCCGATCGGGAGCGCCTTCGTCGTCCGAATCGACGGGGTCGCGGCGAGGCTGGCGGCGCGGAGTCGGTCACGAGCGGCGGTCGTTGCCGGCCGCACGAGGGTGGGCGCTGGCGGCACGGTGATAGTCGTTGCCGGCTGCACGAAGGTGGGCGCTGGCGGCACGGTGACGGTCGTTGGCCGCGACACGAGGGCGGTCGCTGACGGCGACAACGGTTTCCTCCCTCGGCATGATATGGTTACACATGGTCACGACGACACGGCGTGACGACATGACGTGGTTCGCCTGCGAGGCGTGCGGGCTCCTGCTCGACGACCGGGCGGATGCGGAGACACACGAGCGGTCCTGTGAGGGCGACGAGCCTGACTATCTCCAGTAGCCGCGCCAAGGCGGCCGTCGCTACCCGTCGACGTGCTCGTCGAGCAGCCGCTCCGCGTGGTCGGCAGACTCCGCGAGCGTCCAGCGGACCGTGACGGCGTCCCCGTAAGCGAGCGCCTCCTTCAGCTCGTCGCGGAGGATCCCGGTGCCGAACCCGACGGACTCGCCGTCGGCGTCGCCGAGCTCGTACAGCGCGTAGCGGGTCGGGGCGCTGCGGACGGTGGCGCGGTCGAGGTCGCGCCAGGGTTTCGCGAGGCTCATCGGTCGTTTCGGCTCACCGGTCGCCGTCCAGCCCGTCCTCGGGGGCGGCGACGATCTCGAAGCTCCCCTCGGTCCACTCGTCCTCGACGAACACGAACACGCGGCCGCCCGCGACCTCGGGGTCGGCGATCACCTCGCTCCGCTGGCCGGTCCGCGTCACGACGACGCCCGGGAACAGCTCCTCGCGATCGCCGGACTCCAACACGACGCGGCCGACTCCCGAGTCGCGGAGGATCTCCTCGTCCGTCTTCAGGTCGTTGACGTACGTCATCACGCCCTCGGTCCCCGTCGGGTCCGTGACGAGGACGTGCGTCTCCTTGCCGGGCCCGGTCGTGAGCGCCCCCTCGACCGCGTCGGGGACGCCGTGGTACAGCGTCGTCCGCCCGTCGAGATATTCGACGACGACGCCCTCCTCGCGGAGCTCGATGCCGATCGACGTCGGCGGGACGTCGCCGCGTGCGTGTGCTGACATGGGTCCGGGTTGGGCGCCGTCGTTCAAAAGGGACGCGCTCGGGGCCGACGTCGACCGTCCGCTCGTCGACGCGGCGTTCGTTCGCTTGGCGACGCGGCGTTCGTTCGCTTGGCGACGCGGCAGTCGTCCGCTTGGCGGGAGGTGGCCATACTTAAGGCGGGCCCGCGTGGATCCCCGGTATGAGACGGACGCGACGGGGGGTTCTCGGGGTCGCGCTCGCCGCCGGGCTG
>LFFM01002421.1_pt1 | contig 12347 bp, 16 predicted proteins | sample 643131 | NCBI WGS metagenome assembly LFFM01 (sample SAMN03777445, study PRJNA286221) | soda lake metagenome | biome: soda lake; feature: Kulunda steppe; material: water; isolation source: sample Tc-Br brine of Tanatar trona crystallizer | place: Russia: Kulunda steppe | collected 2011-07
AAAAAATCCTTTGAGAATGTTCGAAAGCGTTGTGAAGAATTAGGGTGGTATATCCGTGGCTCACACCCTGCAAACTACTTTTGGAATGAAAAAGAAAAACAGTCGTATCCAATCGACTTTAGCCACGTCGAGCGTATGGAATAACAATCGTGAAATATGAAATTTAGAATTCATACTGTCGCAGTAAAGAAGTAAAACTACTTTATCCTAACTATGTATATTGAATACGATAATGACACGAACCGAGTTATTCGCATGGTGTCCGAGAACCACATTAGCTCGCCCCCAAACGCACAGGATGGTCGTACAGTAACTGATGAGCCTATCTCAGTTGACTCTCGACGGAAAATTAAACAGGATGCAATCGATGATGCTGAGTATGATCCTGAAACTGAGCAGGCTGTAGCAAAACTCTTCTACGATACGGATACAGGAGAAATCTACGCCGAAGTAGAGATTCGCGAAATCGAAGACGAAGAGCTCGAATAGAATGTCGGGGGAAATTTCGTACTATGGTACGAAAATAACTCCTGCGAATCATCTACATTATAACAGCTGTCAGTCGCTTCGAACATCAGCGTAGTTGTTTCTACAAAGAATTAAGTTTGTTTGCTGCATACATCACTGTAGATGAGTACACAGCGTACACTTGAGGATAACGTTATCTGTGGTGATGCACTCACAGAGCTTCCAGCGTTACCAAAAAATGAGTTCCACGCAATCGTCTGCGATCCGCCCTATAACTTCGATGGCGGGTTTATGCAACAGTCGTGGGACAATGTTGGTAGCCCACAGGAGTATCAACAGTGGTGCGAGGACTGGGCAGAAGCTGCGCTCAAAACGTTGAAGCCTGGTGGCCATCTCATAGCCTTTTCTGGTAACAGAAGCCACCACCGGTTGTTTAGTGGAATCGAAGATGCTGGTTACGAAATCAGAGATACGATCACGTGGCACTACGGCAATGGCCTGGCCAAGGGCCAGCGGATCGAGCGCTGGTTGGACGACGAGTATATCGATGCGTTTGGTGACTGGCGCTCGATGCTCAAACCAGCAACAGAGTTTGCAGTGCTTGCTCGCGCACCACTATCAGAGAGCTCGTCGACAAAAAACCAGATGAAACACGGAACGGCCAACCTCAATGTCGAAGCTTGCAGAATAGACGGCCCCGATGGTCGTTTCCCAGCCAATCTTATCTTGGATGAGACAATGGCGCAGGTGATGGACGCCATGAGCGGGGAGCGTCAGGGCTGCAAACCACACGAAGTCGATGACAACGGATCGCGCACAATCCTCGACGACGGTGGCTTCGGTGCGACCGGACCACGGATGGAGGGTTACGATGATAGCGGTGGAGCCTCACGTTTCTTTTACTGTCCGAAAGCATCTCAGTCTGAACGAACACACGATGGTCGGATCGATAACGACCATACAACTGTCAAACCACTTGCGCTCATGGAGTGGCTCATCAAACTGGTTACAGCTGAAGGCCAGCGTGTACTCGATCCGTTTGCTGGTAGCGGATCGACGCTTGTTGCAGCCGAGCAGCTCGATCGTGAGTACCTTGGCATCGAGTTAGACGAAGCGTTTGCCGAAACTGCACGCCAACGTGTGGCCGACGTTCGGTCATAACGTAGCTTCTGTGTGTAGCTACCAGTTACCACGTTTGAGTTGCCACTAAGCGCTTATTTTTGAGAAAATAATAATCGCGAGTAGCAACAGCTGCGTCGTTAGCTACTCAGAGGGGCAGTGTTACGACCCGATCTCAACACGGACGTCGTTGACGTCGTCAGCAAGCGCCGACAGCGTGCCGTACATCTTCGTGATGCCAGACCGAGAGCCGTAGTTTTCGGTTCCACGGCGTAGTGCTCGGTACAGTGAGTTAACTCCGTCCTGGCTGAACGTAAGCGTACCAGTGATTTCTCCACCATTACCCGACTGTTGGGCCTGCATAAGCGTATCTGCAACATCATATGCAACGCCCTGGAGTCGGTAGTTGCTGGATTGTTTCTGCTTCGTTGCTTCCTCGAGGACAACGTGGATGACGTGGTAGGCAAACTCACTATCGAGATCGAACTCGATGTCGGCAGTGATGACTTCACTATCGTCGGAGTCTGCGCCTACGTCGTCGCCGACACTGTCGCCGTCTTCGTCCCCACCATCGTCGCTGTCGCTGACGTCTTCGCTTTCTTCGGTATCGTCCTCGCTGATGTCTTCGGGTTGGGTTGCATCGGCGTCTTCGTCTTCGCCACCATCATTGCCAGATAGTTCTCCAGCGTGCGCTGTGGCTGCCTCAAGCACGTCTTCGGCTCGTGAGGTACCAAAGCCTTTGACGTCACTAAGTTCCGACACGGACGCATCTGCGAGCTCTGAGGCAGAGTCAAAGCCAGCATCGCGAAGGTTTTCTACAGTACCACTGCCGACGCCGTCGACAGCCTCAAGACTGTTGGGATCGATTTCAGATTCTTCAGTATCTACCATAGTCGTGCTCATACGTACGCATCCGATACACTTAATTCCTTCCGTAACCAATTGCATACATAGCCCTACACTGTGCTCGATCCACATGTGGGGTCTTTGGTGTTTGGTATCTTGTCGCATATGGATGGTCGAAATATCGAAGGGCGTGTTACTGTTGAAGACGTTGGTCGACTGTATCGTGTTTCTGATCAGTGGCTACCCTCTGTCTCAACCGTGCTCGGGATGCGGGAGACACCCGAAGCACTGAAGCGATGGAAACAGCGTACTGAGAACAAAGAAGAGATCATGTCCTACAAGCAGAATCGTGGGACACTGATCCACGAAGCGTGTCTCGATCAGATTGCACCTCGCGGGCCTGATGGTGAGAAACTGAAAGTCATCTGGAGTGAAGACGAGATGCAGTCGGCCCAGGAGTTGTGGCATGGTGGCAACTACATGCGCTACTATGAAGACGAAAACTGGGCGATGAAGACGTGGGATATCATCAAGGCTGTCTCCAACTTTGATACGGTTATCGATATTGAGACGTACGTGGCCAACACGGACATCGGCTACGCTGGTCAGTTCGACTTGCTGTATCAGGATGGCGAAAATGGCGATACAGTGCTTGCCGATCTAAAGACTTCGAAATACTGCTACGAGAAACACTTGCTTCAGCTGGTCGCCTACAAGCGCGCTGTTCCGCTTGCTATCGATCGGATGGAAGTGATCCGACTCAATCCAGATCAAAAAGACTGGACGATCTTCCCTGATACACAGTGGGATGCTAACGAAGAAGATCTGTGGACTGAGTTTTGCCGTTTGCGGGGCGAGCTCGAGCAACAGCACCTACACACCATCATCGATACAATCGAAGACTCGACCTCCGACGATGCGGGTGTGTTGTACGAAGACGTCTAAGTTGTCGATACCCACGTCTGCTCGTTGTAGGTATTAGTATTAGCGTTCGTTTTTCTTGCAGTTGCAGACTGTCGCATGAGCGAAGACAGCAAAGATAGCGAAACTACTTCTGAACAAGAGTTTGCCCCGATCAGTAACGAGTCTGATGGTGGGCTTGCAGATGAAGGATATCGTAAAACAGAAACAGAGTGTCACGATGACGACTGTGAGGGGACGATGTGGTATGACGACCACACGCTTGTGTGTGAGAAATGTTCGTATACAATCGATCTCGACCAGCGTCGGCGTCTTATGACGCTTGAAGACCAATGGGCTCGATACGAAGAAGTGCGACCAACATATCACCACAGCAACCGAGTTCGGATGCCAGGTGGCTTTCTGTCAGCCTACGACTGGGTTACTGCGGACGATATCGACGGTACAGTTTCGGGTGTCGACAGCGAGTCGTTCTACAAGTGACTGCGTTACTTCCAACCGATTGTCTCTAACAGATACGCTGCGTCATCGCCGGATGTTGCCGATTTCCAGTCGTCGAGCGATGGTCGATGGACAGAGAGGTTCTTTGAACCAGTAAAGCGGATGTCTGTCTCAGCAAGATTCGTTGCGGATCGAACGACTGCTTCTTCGTTTGGTGCACCCAGCCAGAGTTTGCTGAGCAACAGCTGACGGTTGGTGAACCGGACCCCTACGTATGGAACAACCGTTCGCGGATAGTCGCGAGCATAGGCGATGAGTTGGTGGAGATCATCTTTCTTCGTACTTTCAGGATCCCACCCGATAGAGATACGATCTTTTGTCGTTCGCTTCAGCTCGATCGCGTGGACTTTTGTCCCATCATCGATTCGGATGTCTGGAGCTGGCAGGCTATGGTTGCCTGAAAACCCGATCGGTTCGGGGATCAGTGCACCATCGGTTGCATCGTAGATGTCTTTACACAACTCGTTTTCGTACTCATAGCCTTTTTTCTGTGCACTCATCGTACTACTCCACCACGTCTACGCCAGGTGTTGGCCGATCGACGCTCTCTTTGTGGACGTAGTATTCCGGCGTTTGCTCGACTATCGGCTCATACGATGTAACCCATTTACCAGCCCACTCGACGAGCTCGTCTGTTGATTCAGCAAGCTTTGCTTCACGAAGCACATCGAAGTAGTTGATATAGTCAACAAGCTCGTGGACGATATCGAAGTCGCTCGGTCGGACGGTATCGATAACGCCGGCGTGTCCAGACAGCGCGATTTCGTAGTGTCCGTGCTCGCTTCGGTAGATGGTATAGCCGTTGTATCTAAGAGCCTCATCACGCGGTAGTGAGTCTCGAACAACATGCTCGAGTCCGCTTGCACCAGTGTATCCGATTTGATCTGGAGGACGTTCAGTGCGATCAGATGGTGGACTATTTCCACCACCATGGGCGTCTGAGTCAGGTACACCCGACCCAGGGTTTGGTTCAGTATCCATGCGACGTCAGAAACAGAATAAGCATACTGGTGGTCGATCAGTCAGTATCGGTATCGTGTTTGATCCGATTGTGTGCCTTTTTGTAGCCAATCAAAACAAGCACGGCTATACCCAACAACGGAAGTGCGATCAGTCCGATACAGAACCGAAGCGTGTTTGTTGTACTACTCACTCTGTTTGGTGACCGATATCCTCGGTTGTAACATCTGACGTTTCTATATTTACACTAAACTCAGCCATATGTGATGCGACATGGATACCGTACGAAACACAAACGCCAGCGACAAACCCACCACTCCAGCGTAGATATCCTTCAGTAAGCAACATTATGACGATACTAACAAGCAACACTATCCCGAACGCGACGTCAGTAACAATTGGGACGAGTCGGTTGGGTGAGATTTCAGTGGCCATAGTTTGAATATCGATACCTATTGTGACAGTACTGAGCTATTCGTAGTGACGCTCTAACACACCGATATCGTCGCCTGGAACCCAGCGGTCTTTGTCGTCGGCGTGAACGTAAACAACACCCTTGTCGGGGAAACAGTGGGTGTTGAACTTGTGGAAGTGTAGATCCTCCTCTGGATAACTAACGAGATACGAGTGGATCGTTCCACCGTTTTTGAGTAGCTCTTGCAGAAGTTCTACTTTCTGTTGTGCGCTCGGTGAGATGAAGTCGAGCTCTTCCGGCTTGATTTCATCTCGATCGGGGATATCGCCCAGTGGTTTCATCGTATGTTGTATATGGTCTCAACACACTTTATCCTTTCGCTAACAAGATGAAGAGCGAGAAGTTTAACCAATAACAGCCAGTTGGGAGACACAGATCTATTGGTTAAATGCAAAAAAGAAACGTAGCTAGAAGAATCCAGCGTTGCCGAGTGAGTCGTCAAACTCATCGAACGGACTGTCTCCCAGATCATCGAACGTGTTGCTGGCGTGATCGGGGTGTAGGTTGTCTACAGTGGGCTCTTTTCCCTCAGACACAGCTGCAACTGATTGGATAAGTTGTTTGAACTGCTCCATTGGGAGCTCATCCAACAGCTCGACAGGAAAGTCGCTTACTTCTTCGACGAGTGCTCTGACATGATCGACCATACCAGGTACTGCTGGTGAACCTTTGAGCTCTATTGCTTCAACGGATGGCGCTGTTTCGGCTAGCGTTATCAGTTGCAGTGGCCCTGGTTGTTCGAGCTTGACAGGGATATCTTCGCCATCCACTTGGAGCGTGATTTCTGTTTCCAGACGCTCGTTGGTGTGTGATCCACTAAACAGATCGTGATCTTCCATGCGACAGACTGCTACGCCTCGGGTAGCGAAATAAAAACACGAACGGCGCTAGATAGCGCCTACTTTTATTCGTCGAGTGGGTTGCTTCCTTCAGCAGTGACACAGGCTCGCAGTTCGATCTGTGCACCACACTCACTACATTGTGTAGTCGTCTCGAGCGGTAGGAGCTCATCACACGCGGGACACGCGAACTGTCCGCGACCCGATCCTTCGTTCGGTAGAACCTGGATTGGGTAGCCAACAGCGTTACGCTCGTTGTTGAGCTCCAACGTGGTCTGTAGTGCTTTGATTACTGATCGGGCTTCTTCAGGATACAGATCGGCGATGATCTGTACTGGATTCTGTGACATCGTACCTCTGTCTGCCAGTTCGAGGTATGCAACGGTATCACTGTCAGAGGCGTCACTGTCGACGCCAACGGATGTTCCTAGTTTGCCGAACTCGAGCTCGCGGTTTCGCGTTGTAGTCGTGTTAGTCATGGGTATGTAGTGAACCACGCTGCTGTCGGTCATTAAGCTTTGCGAGGTTTGCGTCTGCAACGTCATCGAGATCGACGTCGAGTTCATCTGCGAGCCTGGCGATATACCACAACACATCGCCCAGCTCTCCCGGTAGATCCTCTAGTTGCTCTTCATCGAGCGCTCCTTCAGCCGATTTTCCGCGTTTGTATTTTTTGATTGATTCGGCGACCTCGCCGGCTTCACCGGCAACGCCTAGCCCAAGATACGACAACGCTTCGTCTTCGGGGTAGACGGCAGTTTCAGCGGTTTGGTTCTGGTAGTCGTTGAAGTCCATCCAGTATACTGTATGCAACATACATACTTAATTCTGTGGTGAACAGAACGGCTGTGTATGTGTATTTTCACCGGTATGCGTCTCGATCCTCTAGCGTGAGACGCTCAGGTGTGCCGTATGGATGCATTTTCTTGGGATCATCGTCTGCCTGGTGTTTGTCTTGCATTCGACACGATTTTGAGCAGTAGCGATACCGCCAGATAGCACCATCAGTGCCACGCTCTTTGATATCCCATATATGCACTTCTGTATCGGTTGTGAGCTCTGTTTCACACCAGGCACACACTGGTGGTTCGAGATCTGCTGCTGTGATCGTCGGTGTTTCGTTGATGTCGAAGATTTCTTCGTTTTCTTCCTCACTCATCGTCTTCTACCACCCGAACACTTGCAGGTCCGAGGTCACCAGTACTGACGCTTTGTTTGAGCAGTTCCTCTGCGTCTTCCTTACTGTCGGCTTCGATACCACCGAAGATACAGTCAGCTTCAACGAGGGCGTTGTATGTAGGCACGCTGAATAGTAGTGTTACTAATTACTTAATTGTTTTCCGAAAAGAGCGCGCAGTCAGTGTCGACATTCTGGCTTGGTGAGTTCTCGACGCGCCCGCTCAGCGAATTCAGCTGGATCACACCCTGGCCACCGCCCCTCGAAGAGTGCGTGACATCGTGGGCAAACCGTAATGAGATTGGATAGCTCATTCATTTTTGTGTAGTTGTACTCATCGCTGTCTACGATACGAAACTTACGTGCTGGTTGGATATGATGGACATTGTGTGATTGTTTCGCAGCACCACTTCCTTCACCACACACACGACAGGAGTGGCCATCTCGCTCGCGTACTGATTGTGCAACCTTCTCCCAGTTTGGACCGTAGTCGATCGGGTCTTCGTAGCAACGGTGGGTCGCTGGTTGAAGATCAAGCCCCGCATATTCGGCAGCAGCTTTCCATGTTCCAAAGTGATCGATATACGTAGCAGCCCCAAATTTTCCATACTTGACTACTTGCATACTCGTTGGCGCAGTCCCGCTTGGCAATGCGAGCATGTGTCTGATTCGATGTAACTCGTCGGCGAGTTGTTCGTCTGAAAGTTTGTAGCATGATTTGCGGACGATCTCCCGCCCACACTCGCGCACCGCGTTATTCCAGCTCCCGAATCGGTTGTGATATGATCGGGCTGAAAACCGACCGTGTGCGTCCATCTGATCCGTCGTCGGCGATTTGTTCTCAGGAAGATCCAGTGCTGTGGCAACGTGATCTATTTCGTCGAGATAGCACTGATCGATCTGTTGTTCATCATGTGATTGGCTGAGGTGAACATTGCGCCCTATTACTGAGCCAAATGAGTTATCGCAGAGTGGACACTGATGAGCAGACGCATCCGACACAGCTGAATTCGACGACATGCGACAGTACGGACAAAAACACAGCGTATTTCGTTATCAGTTATATTCGTGGCACAAACTTTAATCTTTTGGGAGACAATTTGCAGTGTATAGAATGACAACATATCTTGTTGTGAGCGATATCCACGCCAACTATCCAGCACTCGAAGCGGTGGTTGCAGACGCACCTGAGACGGATGGTGTGATCTGTTGTGGCGATATTGTTGGACTGATGGGCTTTCCTGCAGAAACAGTGAGCTGGCTGCAGGCAAACGTTGATCGATGTGTGGCTGGAAATCATGACGTTGCTGTTCTGGAATATGGCGAAGGCCACGTTAACGATCCAGATCTATCGATGTTCGAGCTCACCTATACACAAGAGGCACTTGACGACGAACAGATCGAGTGGGTCAATGACTTGCCTACGTATGCCGAGTACAGAGACAGCGGTCTGTTGCTTGCACACGCCAAGCCGTCTGTTGAGTTTTCAGCTGGCTACAAGATGGGCAACCACGGCGTTCGCCCTCGAGACGTTACTGGGTTTGTTCCACAACTACCAGCGTGGGTTGATACCCTACTCGTCGGTCATACACACAAACAACACAGCGTCGACTGTTCGAAGTTCGGCCACCGTGTGTTAGTGTGCAATCCTGGATCGGTTGGACAGCCACTGGGTACAGCTCGATACGGAATCCTGGATACGGATGAGCGATCCTTCGAGCACCGGAGAGTCGAGTATGACAGTGAGCCAGTTGTTGAAAGACTTCGCGACTGTGATGTTCCGTTAGAGTGGTGGGACTGAACAGCGTATTAGGCGAACGCACTCAGTCCAGTCTGACGTCCTTCGGTAGTCAGATCATCCCAGTCGAGATCGATCGTGCGCAAGATATCCTCAAGCTTTTCTTCGAGCTCTTTTGTGATGATTTCTTCCGTATCGACGATAAACCCGTCTGGAAGTCGCTCAGGGTTATCGACAGCGATGGCGTCGACTTCTTGGCCGACTTCCGGGCTATCTGGCCGACCATCTTGCGGATAGCTCTCGTATTCGTAGACAGCCGGGTATTTGTCCGATCGGATGCGCTCGATTGGGATCTTCATTGGCTTGGTTCCTTCCCCAAGCTCTTCCCACCGGAAGTGATCATCAGCATACTTTGCGCCCCGGTAGGTTGGCCCTGGGCGCTGTCGCCATCGACCACCATGCAGCTCGATTTCGTCAGTGATTTCGCGGTCGTCGATATCTTCGATATCTTCCCATCCGTAGTCGTCGAGATTTTTGCCGATTCCTTTGGGGCGAGCCATGTCTCTGAGTGAGACTCGCTCATTGCGGATGTCTTCGACGAGATCGGTGAGGAACGGTTCGATGCGGTCGCGTGGTGAGTCCATCAGCAGGATGTCTGTGAGGACGCGCAGTTGGGCGTCACGCGTGATTTGCGCTGAGTCCGAGCGAACGTACTCGAAGCCTTTGATCCCGATGTGTGACTGTGGATCTTCGCCCTGTAGTGGGCCATCAGTGTACGTCTCGTAGGTCACTGAGTCGAGATACTTGAGCTCAGATCGATCTTCGGTGTCCTCGAGTGCGCCGTCGTATCCATCACTGGGATCTTCGGTGTCGATCCACCCATCATCGTCGTCCCATACGATGTGTTGCGCGTAGCGTTTCTTGACTGACTCTTGGCCAGACTCGGAGACCAACATACCTTTCTCGTTAGTTGTATAGCTGTGCGTGTCGTCTCCCCCCAGGTAGAACAGTGCACTTGCCAGTGATTCAAGCTCGACGTGTAGGCGATGGTCGTCGTCTGGACCAAAACCAAACGTTTCTCGAGCGAACTGGTCGTAGCTTTCGTCGACGTACTGGCAGCCTTCTTCTGCCCACACCCACGCATTCTGGAGAGATGGAGCATTAGGCATACTGCTGACGCACGAGTCAGTGTCCCCGCCAACCAAGTACGCGTCAGGATCATAGTTGTCGCGGAGGAACTGCGTAAACTGATCCGCAGTGTGTGTGATTGTTTCTCGACCAGCGAGTGTGATTCCTTCTGCTACTTTTCTGTCATACAGTCTAAAGCCCAAACCACCAGACGCAGAGTCACCAAGAACGCCATAGCAGTTGAACACAGCAGTGAACTTTCCGTTTCGCCCTGCAAGGAGTGTATGATTGTCCTCTACTTGGACACAGTAGACACCATTTTCTGCGTTAGACGTATCTCCGTCTCTGTACATCCGGAACGTATTCTTTCTGTCTTCATCAAAGTGGATGCGCCAGACGCCACTGTTGTTCTCACCACCATCATCGTATGTGTATTGTGGATCATATCCACACTCGATACAAAGACGCATAAAGTCATCACGAAGCTCGGTTGACTTGGTACTATAACGTCTTGGACTTTCTCGTTTATCACCATCTCCTAACATGAGCGTTTCGATGAGGTGTTTTTTCTGCTCGAGTGAAGCTTTCTGGAACACAAACTCCGGTATTCGTTTGTTCTCAGAACCATTTCCACATATTTCGTTGAAGACACCAGGCAGTACAGCATTTGAGATGCGTATTTCTTTACTATGTGTATTGTGTGCATCCAGACCACACTCTTCGATTGTATCAACTATTTGATTTCTTTGGTCTTGATGATGCTCTTTATACTTGCTTATATTCACTATGTTATGTATATCTGTGTTAGTAGCAGTAGTTGACCCTTCAGTTATATACCACGCAAGCAGTTCTACAAACGTATCTCCATCGTAGTAGCGTGGGATACTTTTTCGAGCTCGTTCTGTTGTGATATACTCATCACTGATGATGGGGTTATCACTACCAAAGTCTGCTTGTTGAACGAACGGTGATATATCAACTTCATCTATTCCAGGACCACCACGTGTGAAGTTGTGTGGAGCCTCATAGTGTGTATATTCGTTCAAGTCTCCAGCTTCTGTTATTTCCCACTCATTAGTTCGACGTGATCGTCGAACATACAGCCGGTGGTCTGGTGTTATTTTTAGGTCTGTGTGTTGGTTTTGTATTTCAACTAACTCACCACGATAGTCTGGTTTTTCGATAAGTTCAGTTACTCGTTTGTACTCTAACTCATTTGTTTTAGTATTCAACGAGTATACCTGATCTCCAACATCTAGATCTCGGATATTACGCACACCATCTGGAGTGAGCACATCAGTATCTGGTGTGAAGCAACTATTGGTTACTCGTTTAACAGCACTATATAGTGCACCCCGATATTCGTTCTTCAGCTCGATTAGATCATCGACAGTGTCGGTGACAAACGACTCTCGAACGTCAGGTTTGAGAACATATTCCCATGTGTAGACAGGATCAAACATCTCTCGAAGCCCACCATCTGGTGTTTTGACACCCTTGTACTGTTCACGATCGACATGATCTATCGTTTCCCCCTTTGGGACAACAGCAAACTCACGATTGTCGACTGGGAACTCATAACAGTCGTCTTCAGTGTACTCAGACGCAGCAAGCGCATCTTCATCTCCGATGATCGTCTCACTACCGAGATTCATCATCGATAGAAGTGAGGGATAGAGTGAGCTAAGGTCGGGGTACACACAGTTCTCGTGGCGACCAGGCTTTGTCTCAAACACCTTGGCACCATGATACACAGTCTCATCCGGCTCTGTGTTCGATGGCAACACAAGCCCGGACTCGTAGGCTCGACGCAGGAACATCGTATCCAACATCGGCCCGTTGTTCACTGCTGTTTCGTACATCGCACCGGTGACTTCCCGAAGGTTCTCGAAGAGATCGATCAGCCCCGACTCTCGTTCGACACCCACAGTAGCCTGTGTATCGCGGATGCTGTAGACAAAGAAGTCGATCGGCGATTCATGCCACGCTACATCGAGCTCATCGCCGGCCAGCCCTGTTTTTCCGTAGCCGAGCTCTGCTTCGGCTACATCGTCGAGTTTGTAGGAGTCAAGCTCACGGAACTGAGTTTTTCGATACGCATCCAGGATGTCGAGCGTGACGATCCCGCTCATTTGATAGCTCGTCTGGCGCTCGCCGTTGTACTCTTCGACCCAT
>LFFM01002422.1_pt1 | contig 12340 bp, 10 predicted proteins | sample 643131 | NCBI WGS metagenome assembly LFFM01 (sample SAMN03777445, study PRJNA286221) | soda lake metagenome | biome: soda lake; feature: Kulunda steppe; material: water; isolation source: sample Tc-Br brine of Tanatar trona crystallizer | place: Russia: Kulunda steppe | collected 2011-07
CGCGCATCGCCGCGACCTCCTCGTCGACCTGTTCGACGAGCACGGGCTCGACGTCGACGTCGGCGACGGCGCGTTCTACATGATGATCCCCGTCGACGAGGACGACCAGTCGTGGTGTGAGGCCGCCATCGAGGAAGCCTCGGTCGCGTGTGTCCCCGGAAGCGCGTTCAACGCGCCCGGGTACGCCCGGATCTCCTACGCCGCGAGCGAGGAACGGCTCCGCGAGGCGGTCGACCGGCTCGTCGCGAACGACCTGCTGTAGGGCGCCGTCGCGACCGTCCCGGCCGCTTGAATACGGAGCCTGCCGGCGGTCGTCGCGGTCGGATCGCTGATGATCGTCGCGGTCGGATCGCTCGCGGCCGTCGCGATCAAACGTCGAATGCTGCCGTCTCGAACGCCCCCTCGTCCGACTCGATATCGTAGTTCTCGACCGCCGTCAGCGCCAGATCGAGCGTCCCGTCGACGTCCCATCTCGCGGTGTTTATCGCCAGATCGTATATCGTTCGGTCGTCGAGGTCGATCCCGTAGTACGACTCGTAGCGCTTCGCCTCGATCACCTCCCGGACCTGCATCTCTGAGGTCATCTCCTCGCGGTCGGCGGTTCTCTCCGCGCGGACGTCGTCGGGTGCGTCGAGCCAGATCCGGAGGTCGGCGCGGTTACCGGCGATCCATCCCGCGAGTCGGGATTCGAGGACGAACGCCTTGTTCGCAGTCCCCCACTGTTCGGCGATCGTGCGAAGTCGGCGATCGAGCGCCCGGTCGATCTCCTCGGACTCGCTGGTCCTGGCGATCAGCTGCGAGAGGCTCATGTCCCGCTCTTCGGCGATCTCACGGAAGAGCTCGCCCCCGGAGACGTAGCCGCAGTCGAGCGCCTCGGCGAGCCGTTCGGTGAGCGTCGTTGCACCGCACCCCGGCGGCCCGGAAACGGTGACGAACAGGTTCGCCTCGATGCTTCGCTCACCCGACGTCGCGTGGCTCGTCATACGGTTCGGCGAACAACGTCCGGCGGGATAAACCCGCGTGGTTCGGACGGATCGGATCGACCCGCCGCGATCGAACGACCGGTGCGGGTCGCCTGGTATCCACGTCCTCGGAGACAATGGGTCGACACGGGTCTCCACAGTTCCGCGTCTCCAGCCAGTCACGTGACGTGTATGTATCGTTTTGCAGCTCCGACGGCGTCGATCAGCTCCCCGGCCGTCCGGTCGACCGACGACGCACCATCGTCCGTCGCGACGCTCTTTCCCCCCGACGCACTATCGTCCGCCGACGTATCATCGACAACCCCGTCGATCGCAGCGACGACCGTCGCGTCGGGGGCCGGGTCGATCGGCACCCGGCCGAGCGTCCGCGGAGTCGTAGCGTCGGCCGCATCCGGTCGTGACCCGCCGCGGCGGCCGGACGGCGCCGCACTCGCACGCTGGGCGGGATCCGTCGTATCGGTCGGGACCGGTCGCGGACGCTCGGCGGAGACGGCCTCCACGATCCCGAGCGGAACGGCATCGTGATCGCGGATCGCGTCGATCGGACGACGGCGATCGGTCACCGCGGCATCGTGGGCGGCGACTGCGGCCGCGACCGTCGGATCGAGAACGTTGAAGACGGCGTCGACGAGCGCGTGGCACTCGGCACTCACGGGTATCAGAAGATAGTCCAGTTCGCCCCACTCGGCGTCCACGGCGAGCCGTTCGACGAGGGCTTTCGCCGACTCGGTCGGGTCGTCCGCGCCCCGATCGTCGGAACCCGCCACATCGGAACCCGGCACGTCGGTAGTCGCCCGACGGATCGATGGACTGAGCGTCCGTATTCCCCGTACGGTGACGGGGTGCGGCGAGTCACGCTCGGCCGATCCGGACGTGGAGGGGGTCGGAGCGGTCTCGCCGTCGACGGTCGCCGCGTCGACGAGCGGTGGACCGCGGTCGTTAGGGTCCAAAACACCGACGCGCACATCCTGGGCGGTCAGTCCAACGGCGACGTCGGCCGCGACCGCCCTCACGGTTCGGGTCGGGGACGCTCCGACGAGGGGTACGACGTTCCGGACGGCCGGGCCGACGGGACCGCCGGATGGTCGGCGAACACGCGGAGACGCGAGCACGACGACGTCCCGGTCGAACGGATCGAGTGTCTCGTGGATCGCCGATAGGATCCATCTCTCGTCCGGCGCGTGCGGGGCGTACAGACCGACCCGCAGCACGATGCAGCCCGACCGAACGGCGACGTCGTCGACGAGCCCGAGCGAGACGATGTCTTCGTTGAGTGCGGGATCCGTCACGCCCGCCAGGCGGTCACGCACCGTTCGCGGTCGAACGGCGTCAGGCTGCCGCGACGGGTCCGCGGCCCCGTCGTTCCGGGACCGGTCGTCGGTTCGACACGGAGCGTCGGTCGACCGCCCGTCAGCGGCGGCCGTCTGTGGGGAGTCGGACATGGACTGGTCACGGACCCACGTACGTCCGGAACCGCCATGCCGTCACGGCTGGAGTATACAGGCCGTTAACACGTGGTAGTGTGTATGACACGGAATCGGACCGGACCGAGGACGTCGGAAACGCGGCGGACAACGGGACGATGACGGAGCAGGCGGAGATGCAGCGGGGGGACGACCGAGAGACGCCGGACCGCGACCGGCGGTTCACTCCGTTCGGAGGCCTGATTCGAGGTCGTGTAATGCACCGACGAGCGTCGACTCGGCGGCAGTCAGGCGCTGTGAGACGGCCGAGCGCGACACCCCGAGCCGTTCGGCAAGCTCGGACAGGTCGGCCCGCCGTGGAGTGTCGTAGTAGCCGGCTTCGACGGCGGCCTCGATCGCCTCGCGCTGCTTGTCCGTGATCGCGTCGGCATCGATCGTCAGACGTCTCCGAGACGACGCCGCGCCGACCTCGGTGATGCGTCGGAGTTCGACGGCCGCGCCGCGCTCCCGAAGCGACGCCACGATGGAGGTCAACACGTCCCGAGAGCGGAGGACGACGTCGATCACGAGTTCGCCGTTCTCCACGGCCTCGATCGACGAGACGCAGTCGTGACTCCGGAACACAGGACAGACGCAACCGTCGCCGATCCGTCGTCCGACCATCCGAATCTCCCCGTCGATCTCCACGCTCGCCCGACACTCACAGCCGGGGTCGCAGTCGCCGTCCGCACAGACCACGTCGTGGGCGATGACGTCGCCGCCGCTGCCCGCACTCCCGAGCGCGCAGCCGGTCGATTCGTCCGGTCGGACGCGCAGCGTGGCCCGCAGCTTACGCCCGTCCTCGACGCGCGGCTCGGATCCCACGTCGGACGTGGAGTGGGTCGGCATCACGTCCATTGTTTGGTGGACACCATTCTTAGTACGCGCAGCGCGTTTTCAGATCGCTGGAAACCGAGTCGCGTCGAACGCCACGGAGGCCGGATCGACGAACGAATCGGACCGTGGCTGTTCGGACGGCGTCCCGTCGGACCGTGGCTGTTCGGATGACGCCCCGTTGGGGACGACACAACCGATTTGAGGTCGCGTCCCCACTGTCGACGTAGTGACCGATTCCCGTGCCGCCTCCGCGACCGACGGGTCCCCGCGAGCGTTGCTCGGTGAGTACGCGAGTGACGCGGGGTTCGATCCGGAGACCGTGCCGATCGCGGACGGCGACGTTTTGCGACGGCTCTCCCCGCCCGTCCGTAGGTGGTGGGTTCGGCGGTTCGGCGAGCACGTCGGGGCGAACGGCGGCTTCTTCACCCCTCCGCAACGCGAGGCGATCCCCCACATCGATGCCGGGCGGAACTGCCTCGTCGCCTCGCCGACCGGCAGCGGCAAGACCCTCTCGGCGTTCACTGCGATCCTTGATGACCTGTTCACCCGCGATCGAGCCGGAACGCTGGAGAACTCGGTGTACTGCCTGTACGTCTCCCCGTTGAAGTCGCTCGCGAACGACATCGCGCGCAATCTTGAGGCGCCTCTCGACGGGATCGGCGCGGAGCTGATCGCCGAGGACGCTGATCCCGACGTGCGGCAGGCGATCCGTCACGGGGACACGAGCTCGGCGGACCGCCAGGCGATGCTTGAGAGGACGCCACACGTGCTCAACACGACCCCGGAGACGCTGGCGATCCTGCTGAACGCCCCGAAGTTCAGGGAGAAGCTCCGGACGGTCGAGTACGTCGTCGTCGACGAGATCCACTCGCTCGCGGCAAACAAACGCGGCACGCATCTGGCCGTCTCGCTGGAGCGACTGACCGAGCTCACGGACGGCTCCCCGACCCGGATCGGCTGCTCGGCGACGGTCGAGCCGCTCGACGCGATGGCCGAGTTCCTCGTCGGTCGCGAGCGCGTCGACGGCGACGTCGGCGACGTCGACGGATTCCGCCCCCGTGCGTGTGAGATCGTCGACACGCGGTTCGTCCGCGAGTTCGACCTACAACTGCGGTCCCCGGCGGCGGACCTCATCCACACTCCGAAGTCGGTCGTCACCGACCGGTTTTACGACGCGCTCGACGGGCTGATCGACGATCACACGAACACGCTGGTGTTCACGAACTCGCGGTCCGGCGCGGAACGGGTGTTACAGGGCCTCAGAGAGCGGTTCGACTACGACGACTCGAACTCCGGCTGTCACCACGGAAGCCTCGGCGAGGGGGAGCGAACGCGGGTCGAGGAGGGACTCAAATCGGGCGAGTTCGACGTCGTAACCACGTCGACGAGTCTGGAACTCGGCATCGACATGCCGCAGCTGGATCTGGTCGTGCAGGTAGGCTCGCCGAAGTCGGTCGCGGCGCTGCTACAGCGGGTGGGCCGCGCCGGTCACAGTCCGGGAGAGACCGTCGAGGGACGGGTGTTCGCGCTGGACCGCGACGAACTGATCGAGTGTGCGACGATGCTCGCCCGTGCGGAGTCGGGGTTCATCGACCGGGTGTTCGTTCCGACGGGCGCGTACGACGTCGCCGCACAGCACGTGTACGGCATGGCGATAAACCGAGTGCGTCCGGACGACGAGATCCGCGACGTGCTCCGTCGTGCGGCACCGTATCGATCGTTCGACGATGACGCCTACGAACGACTGATGCGGTACCTCACGGCCGATTACGACGGTCTGGCGGAGCGGAACGTGTACGCCAAAGTGTGGCGCGACGAGAACGACCCGCCGGAGGGGACACACCACCACGAGGCGTTCCCGGTCGGCGAGACGCTCGTCGGAAAGCGCGGCCGGCTCGCACGGGTGATCTACATGACGAACGTCGGGACGATTCCGGACTCGTTCACGTGTGACGTGTTCACACGAGACGAGGAGTGGGTGGGGACGCTCGACGAGACGTACCTCGACACGCTGGAGCCGGGCGATGCGTTCGTGCTCGGCGGCGAGCGCTACGCGTTTCGCTATCGACGCGGCTCGAAGGTGTACGTCGACCCGACCACCGAGCGGCCGACGGTGCCGTCGTGGTACGCCGAGCGACTTCCGCTGTCGACCGACCTCGGTCGGGAGGTGCTTCGCTTCCGGGCGACGCTGCTCGACCGGCTCTCGGACGGCGGGCCGCCCGCGGCACGCGCGTGGCTCCGGGAGTTTCCCATCGGCGGCAACGCGGTGCGCGCGATCGTTCGGATGTACGACGAACAGCGGCGATACGCCGGGGTCGACTCCGTTTCGACGCCCGACAGGCTCGTCGTCGAGGAGGAGCTGGATCGGGCGGCGTACAAGCGACGTTTCTACGTCCACTCCCACTACGGCCGACGGTTCAACGACGGGCTCTCACGGCTCGTCGCCGCGGAGTGTGCGAGTCGGACGACCGCGAACGTCGCGGTCGCGGTCGCCGACAACGGGTTCAGTCTCTCCGTTCCGCTGAACCGTAAGCCCGACATTGCCGCGATCCTCCGGTCGATCGATCCCGACACGGTTCGCGAGGACCTCCGCGAGGCGCTCCGGGGAACGGAACTGTTCCAGCGATATTTCCGGATCAACGCCGGCCGATCGCTGCTCATCCTGAAACGCTACAAGGGATACGAGAAGACCGCCGCCGAGCGGCAGGTGTCCGCGGAGATGCTGCTGTCGTTCGCCCACGACCTCGAGGAGTTCGCCGTCATCGAGGAGACGTACCGTGAACTGTTGACGGAGAAGCTCGCCGTCGATGCGATCGGGTCCGTGTGTTCGCGGATCGACGACGGATCCCTCGACGTGGTCGAACACACGGTCGATTCACCGACGCCGCTGTCGTTCGGGCTCGCGACCCTCGTCGACTCCGATGTAGTGTTGGCCGACGACGAATCCGCAGTGCTTCGCGAGTTCCACGCACGCGTGACCGAGGAGATACGCGAGGGCGATGGCGAGACGGATGGGGCGGACGAAACGGTGTGAGGTCGCCCGTGGAGCCGACGTCAACGCGGGGCGCGCTCACTCCAGAGTCGCGTCCGTGACGACGACGTGACCGCGGTCGCCCTCCCAGACCGTGTCGTACCGCAGATCGATCCGTCGGCTCATGTGCGGGCCGTCGACGACGTACGTCTCGAACTCCCCGCCCTCGCCGAGCGGATGGACGCCGTACGACTCGCGGAGTTCGAGCAGCTCCGCGAGCGTGTCGGCGTCGTACCGGCGACCGAGCCACGACTCGTCGAGTCCGTAGGCGGCGACCTGCACGATCCGGATCTCGAAACCGGCGTCGAACATCGCCTCCGCCAGCGCGACGGGGTCGTTCCCCCACAGCGGGGCGAACAGGTCGATTCCGAGCCGGTCACACATCCCCCGAATCCGGTCGGTCTGGAACGCGCTCTCGACCGCGCCGGCGGTGACGCCCGCCAGATCGACGTCGTCCGACGCCGCGAGCTCCCGGAGCGCGGCCTCCATCGGCTCCAGCTCCGCGTCGCCCTGTTCGCCGGCGTCGTCGACGTCGCCGGCTCCGAAGTCGTCGGGCTCGACCTCGACGAGCTCGATGCCGATGCTCTCGGCCGCGAGCGCGGCGAGCCGCGTCGCCGGGGTGTGGTACATGTACGAGTCGCCGTCGGGGTGAACGGTCAGCAGGCGTGAGACGTCCCGTCCGGACTCGAGCGCGCGATACAGCGCCCACGAGGAGTCCTTGCCGCCCGAAAAGAGGCTCACCCAGTCGCCGTCGCCGGTCATCGAGGACCGATACGTCGACGAGGCGTATATCGGCAGCGATACGCCGACGGACGGACGCCGGCCGGGCGAGCGCCCGGAGGCGACGCTTAACTGTCGGCCGGGCCTCAATTCGAACGATGGTCGGAATCGATACGGCGGTGGACGGGGGAGCCGGAACGCGTGAGGACCTCGTCGGCACCGCTGACTCCGCCGCCTGGGTGCTCGACGGAACGAGCGGTTTCGGTGAGCGGTCGTTCACCCCGGGACCGACGGACGGCCGGTGGTACGTCGAGGCGATGGACCGGGCGTTCCGGGAGCGGCTGCACGCGGACGCATCGCTCACGGACGTCGTCGCCGAGTCGATAGCGGCGGTCGCGCGCGACCTCGCGGAACACGTGCCGGACGCGGCCGACGCCTCGCTCGAAACCGCGGTCAAGCGGCACGAGCTACCCGCCTGTACCGTCTCGCTCGTCCGATGGGACGACGCGGAGCTGGAGTATCTCGTCCTCTGTGATGCGACCGTCGCGTACGCCACCGCCGACGGCGACGCGGAACGGGTCTCGACGCCGGGCGTTCTCGATCGGATCGACGCCGAGACCCAGCGGCTGAGAGCGCGGACGGATTCGGGGGACGACGACGAACCGGCCGACGTCGTCACCGAACAGCTCCGACGGACGCGGGCGTACGCCAACACGCCGGGCGGGTACTGGGTCGCCCAGCAGAACCCGCTGGCCGCGACGTTCGCCTCGACCGGCCGGGTGGCGGTCGCCGAGACCGACGTGGTGCTCCTCCACTCCGACGGGCTCGATCCGCTCGTGGCTGTGGACCCGGCGTTCGACGCGTGGAGCGACGTCCTCTCGTTCGCCGCAACGAACGGGGCGAGCGCCACGATCGACCGACTCCGCGACGCGGAAGCGACCGTCGACGCCGAGCGGCCGGGTTCGACGCGGCTCGGGGACGACGTCGGCGTCGTCGTGATCGATCCGTGACCTCCCGGTCGCCCGGTCGCGGGTGACACGCCTCCCGGCCGGCGGTCACCGGATCGCCGCCTCCCGGACCGGCGGCTACTGGGTCGATCAGCCGAGCGGGTTGGACGGGAGCGACATCGTCTCCACGATCGACTCCCGGGTGACGTAGCTCAGTCGGTTCATGAGCCGGCCGCGATCGCCGTACGGGAACCCCCAGACGTCGCCGTACGTCACGTCGTTGCGCGTCTTGACCGTCGGTTCGGCCACGTCCGATGCGTCGACGTGATACGCGGGGACCTGTAACGCCGCGGTGCCGACGCCGGCGAGGATCCCGGCCCCGCTCGGACCGGCGACATCGGCCGCGGCTTCGAGGCCTCCGAGAAGGCCGTCCAGGTCCGGATCCAGGCCGAGGACCGTTTCGGCCGTATCGCCGATGACGATCACGTCCGCGAGGCTCGTTCCCATCTGCCGGACGTAGGTGTCGCCCTCGGCCGTCCGGACCTGCCGATCCATCGCCTCGACGTAGCTGTCGGGCTCGCCGAGCTCCTCGACGAATCCGGATCCGGCGAGCTCCCCGTAGTAGCGGTGGTAGGCGTCCGCACGCGCGGCGAGATCGGTCATCGTCTCGTTCCAGTCGTCGCGGGCGACGTCGTCCGGGCCGATCGAAAAGAGATCGCCAAACCGCACGCCGTCGACCGCGGGGAGCGGAACGGTCGTCGGGTTCGCTCGATGCGTCTCGACGTCGTCGAGCCGAATCCGGCTTGCCACGGATCGGTACTCCCGTTTGAGCCGCTCGTACAGCGAGCGGAGCCAGCTTCGGAACCGCGACAACCACGTCGTTTGAAGCGGGGACGGACCGATGTCGACGGTGTTCGAGAAGTCACAGTAGTAGGCCGGAACGCCGAGCTGATTCCACTGGAGATACACCCGCGAGATGAGCTCCGTTCTGAAGTGGTCCCGACTGTACGTCCCCTCCGCCTCGAGGAACCGTCTGGCCGTCTCGCGGATGTTGCCGATCCTGGCCGACTCGTCGGCGGTAAACGTGTCCATGACGTCGTCCAGCAGCTCGAGCTTCACCGCGCGTTCGACGACGTACTCCCGGAGGTCCTCGTGTTCCACGCCGTGAACCGCGAACGACTCCGTCGGCAGCGACTCCCACTCGTGCCAGTCGTCCGGATCGTATCCCCCCTCACGTCCGTCGCCGTCGATCCACGCCGCGACCGTGCGTCCGATATCGACGCGACCGCCGCCGTCGACCCGCTCGTATTTGGCCGATATCTCCGCCCCGCCGCGTTCGACGGCGGCGGCCCCGAGGGCGTAATCGACGATGTTGACGAACCGCGGCTCGATCTCGTGGGACGTCTCCCGCCCGCGAACGCCGTCGAACAGGTCGGCGATCGCGTCCGTCACATGTGGGGGGTACTCCTTTCGTCGATCGAGCAGCGGAACGAACAGGCCGTCGGCGACGAGCCGCTCGAGGGTTTCGACCCGACAGCCGAACTCCCGGAGGACGTACTCCTCGAGGGAGAGCACACGGTTGCGTCCGTCCACCGTGACGGTGAAGCCGTCGGGATTGATGTATCCCATCACCCGCCGCCTGATGAGCGGGTAGTCCGTCGCCCACGCGCTGGCTTTGGAGTAGTACGAGAGCGGAATCCGGCGCGGTGAATCCGCGCCGCCCGCCTGCTGAAAGAGCGTCCGGGAGTAGCCACCGACCAGTTCGGTGTCCCAGAACGCCGCGGGCGTCTCGGGAGCCAGGTCGACCGCCTGCTCCCGTTGCTTTTCGATCGCCTCCCACGGTCCGCCGTCCAGCGGCATGTGACGAGTTATCGTGCGAGACCGTGTTGAATGTATCCCTGCATGCGCCGCTGGAGCATCGTTCGCCGCCTGCGACCGTCGGCGCGTCGACGATCGCCTCGGGCCACGGTCGTCTCCGTCCGGATTCCCTCGACGCGATCACTCCGGACACGCCGACTCGTCGGGCGCCATCCTGCCGTCCCCCGTCCCCCAGTCGTCGAACCGCCAGTCGACGGCCACGACACGTCTGACCCGCCGTTCCCAGGTCCGCACCGCCCACTCGCCGACGCGCCTCGACTCGATCCGGATCGGACGCCCGTCAGCGCCGACGACGGCGGTCACTCGATCCTGCGGTCCGCCGCCGTGTGGCAGGTCGTACACGAATCGGTCGCTTCCGTCGACACGCTCGTGATCGACCGGCTGCAGGTCGGGATCGGCCCGCAACCGGTTCCGGAACGCGCCCGGTACCACCGGCGCGCGGTCGACCGCGTCGACCGTGACGGCGGGGGCGGCGGGGAGCCCGCGATCGAGCGTGCGCGGATCCGGGTCGAACGCCTCGGCGGGCTCGGTCCGACACCGGTTGCCGACGATCAGTCGACCACGGTCCTCCAGATGGTATCGTACGATCCGCGTCCCGTCCCGCTCGTACTCCAGCCGGAGCGCGTCGCCGACGATCCGGGCGGACGCCTCCTCGATCGACGTTCCCTCGTCGTCGGGATCGACGACGATCGAGCCGGTGACGGAGAACGCCGCCGCGAGCGCGAGCAGATCCCCGAGAGCCGGACCGTCCCCCTCGTTCGACATCGTCTCGTCCCGGTCGTCGCCCTCGGTCGCGGTACAGCCCGCGATCCCGGCGGTCGCGAACGCGGCTCCCGCACGCAGTACCGCTCGCCGATCGTGGCTCACTCGTACACGTTGGACTGGCAGAACATAGCCCTTGTTACGGCAGATCCCGGGGACGAACCGATCCGTGGCTCTCGTCTCCCGACGGTGTCGGGGTGGTCTAACTAATGAACTTGTTGTCCCGCCAGTTGACGCCGCCGTCGCCGTCGCCCGCGCCCTGCGGGCTCTCGACGACCTCGACGCTGGCCGGTCGGGGCTCGCCCTCGACGATCCGGGTCGCCTCGAGCTCGTCGTTCTCCTCGGTGATGGCTGTGAGCGTTCCCTTTTCGGCACGCGTGGCGATCTCCCGCAACACGAGGAACATCGGATACTGGAGCGCGCTGTTCTGTAGCACCGTCTCGCGGTCACCTTTGAAACAGGCGAACTCGACGAGCTCGGAGGGGATCTCCTCCTCCTCGTCGTCCATCCACTGTGGGCCACCCGCCCGAGGCGGCTCCTCCTCGTAGACGCGCGTTTCGGTGACGGACGCCTTCAGCTGTGCGGTCGGGGTGTACTTGCTGATGCTTTCGTCGTCGGAAACCGCCTTGATTATCAGGGTGTTGTTTCGACGCGTGATGTCGATATCGTCGATCTCCGGCGGAAGATCGGGGTCTTCTTCGAAGTACGTCTCTACGTCTTCGAGTGGCAGTTCGAGCGTCGAATGAAGTCGGAACACGCGGCCTGACATTGTTGATGGGATGGGTGGTGAGATCGAACCGATCGTCGCGACGTGAACGGGAGCGACTAAGCCTACTGCACCTACTCCATATAGGGGGCGTGGGTTTATATGGCCTACCCTTCACCGGGAACGGGCGCGTGTTCGGGCGGACCCGTCCACCCTCCGATCGTTCGTGACGAGTGACGCCCCGGTCGGTCCGTGATCGACGAGGCGTTCCCGGCACCGTGAAGTGCCCGGCGTCGTACGCCCCAGTATGAGCCTCATCGGATCGCTCGTCGCGTTCGTCGTGGGTCTCCTCGCCGGCGGACTCGCCATCTTCATCGCCGCGAGCGTCGTCACCGGTACGCGGGAGTACGGACACGCGGTGTTCACCGCGCTGGTCGGCGCGATCGTCTGGGGACTCACGGAGCTGCTTCTCTCGTGGGTTCCCGTCGTCGGAGAGTTCATCCCGCTCGTCGCCTGGATCTGGGTGATACGGTGGCGGTACGGTGCCTCGTGGCTGCACGCCGCGGTCATCGGCTTCGTCGCATGGGGGGCGGCGATACTCGTGTTGACCGTGCTTCCGTTCGCCGGCGTCACCGACGCGGTGGGCGTACCGTTCGTGTAACGACACGCCAGAGACGCCTCGAACCACTTGATCCCGAGGTGGTCCCCGACGGGGATGGCTTGAAACGAACCGCGCAGACCGCCTCACATCGTGTCAAACGATTTCGGGAGCAGATCGCGCAAACGGAGTGTGCGTGATTTATAAGGGATGCGTTGGTGGTTTCGTCGTCGGTTTATAAGCGATTGCTCGGTGGGACGCTCCTGCTTCGATCGACACCACCGCCTGCAAAGCCCCAGCCGCGACGGCTCGCGCGGCTCGCTGTGCGCTGAAAAGGGACCTCTCCGCCTGGCGAGACAAACCGCGTCTCGCTGGCCTCCGGCGTGCAGTAGCGCGCCGGAGACACCGCCCGGTC
>LFFM01002423.1_pt1 | contig 12337 bp, 12 predicted proteins | sample 643131 | NCBI WGS metagenome assembly LFFM01 (sample SAMN03777445, study PRJNA286221) | soda lake metagenome | biome: soda lake; feature: Kulunda steppe; material: water; isolation source: sample Tc-Br brine of Tanatar trona crystallizer | place: Russia: Kulunda steppe | collected 2011-07
CCGGGGAGTTAGCCCGGGAGCGCGCGGACGAGCTTCTCGCTGCGTTGCGGGACGAGCGTTCCCTCGAGGAGGTCGCCGAGGACCTGGACGTGGAGCTTCGGGAGGTCTCCGGGATCCAGCGGGATGATCGAGGTCATCCTGTAGCGGTGTTGCGCAGCGCCTTCGGGCTGAGCGATGAGGGCGATTACGCGGTGGCGGAACTGGACGACGGCGCCGTGGCCCTGTTGCGCCTGGACCAGGTTCAGACGGGTGATCCGGATGGCCTTTCAGCCCAAGAGCGCCAGCAACTGCTTCAACAGCTGCGAGGGATGGCCGGCGAGACGGAACTGCGGAGCCTGATCCGGGCCCTGCGCGCCGACGCGGATATCGAGATCGCCAGGGATCGGCTCTAGCGCGACTTTCTGCCATACTGCTCCCCGAGGCGCGGCCGCTACCGTGGAGACGACCGGGCGTGGTGGCCGGCGAGAGCGACGGGAGGGCCCGGAATGGTATCGACGAAGCCGCAGGTCGGGCTTTTTGTAACCTGCCTTGTCGACGTAATCCGGCCGGAGGTTGGCTTCGCGACGGTGCAGCTTCTCGAGGCTGCTGGGTGCCGGGTCGAGGTGCCTGCGCATCAAACCTGCTGTGGACAGCCTGCGAGCAGCGCCGGCGACCGGCAACAGGCCGCCGCTGTGGCCCGGGAGGTGATTCGCAGCTTCGAGTCTTTCGATTACGTCGTCGGACCCTCCGGATCGTGTCTTTCAATCCTAGCCCGGCACTACCCGCTGCTGCTGAGCGACGATCCGGAGTGGTGGGAGCGGGCGCGCTCATTGGCCCGACGGACCTGGGAATTGACCCGTTTCCTGGATGAAGTGGCCCCTCCTGAGGGCCTCAACCCCGCCTATCCAGGAATCGCCACCTATCACGACAGCTGCTCCGGTCTTCGGGAACTCGGTATCCGCGAACAACCCCGTCGGCTGCTTGGCCAGGTACAGGGGCTGGAGTTGCGCGACATGGAAGCGCGTGATGTCTGCTGCGGGTTTGGCGGAACCTTCTGCGTCAGCTATCCCGAGATTTCAGCGCGTATGGTGGATGACAAGGTGGCGAGTATTCTCGCCACCGGTGCGGATACCGTGCTTGGCGGAGATCTCGGTTGCCTGATGAATATTGCCGGTCGGCTTCGCCGGCGAGGTGAGCCGCTGCGGGTCTTTCACGTCGCGGAGGTGTTGGCCGGACGTGCGCAAGGTGTCGGACTCGCCGGTGCGCTGGAGGAGACCGCGGTTTGACGGCGCCGAACGCCACAGCCGCCCACCCCCGTCGTTTCCGGCTTCAGGCCCGTGAGGCGTTGCAGGATGAGCATCTGCGCCAGGCGCTGGATCGGGCACGGGACGGGTTCGTCGCCAAGCGGGCACACGCCGTCGCGGGACGTCCCGACTTCGAGGCTTTGACCGCGGCGGCCGCGCAGATTAAGGACGGCGCCCTGGAGCGCATGGAGGACCACCTCCAGCGTTTCGAGAGCCATGTCACCGCCCGGGGGGGGTGCGTCCACCACGCTGTGGATGCTCAGGCTGCCCGGCAGGCGGTCCTAGAGATCTGTCGCAGCCGGGAGGCCCGCCGGGTGACCAAAGGCAAGTCGATGGTCGGCGAGGAAGTCGGCCTTAATCAGGCGCTCGAGGGTGCCGGGCTTGAGGTGACCGAGACCGACCTCGGCGAGTACATCATCCAACTGGCCGGGGAGGCGCCAAGCCACATTATCGCGCCGGCGGTCCACAAGACCCGCGAGCAGATCAGCGCCCTTTTCGCCCAGCATCACGGCACCCCCCCGCGCGGCGAAGTGGCGGAGCTGGTCAATGAGGCCCGGAGCGTGCTGCGGGAGCGCTATTTGCAGGCGGACGTGGGCATCACCGGCGCCAACTTCCTGGTCGCCGAGACGGGTACGACCGTGCTCGTGACCAACGAGGGCAATGGCGACCTGACCGCCTGCCTGCCCAAGGTTCATGTAGTCATCGCGGGCATCGACAAAGTGGTGCCGACCTTCCGGGAGACCTGCACCCTTCTGCGGGTTCTCGCGCGTAGTGCGACGGGGCAGGAGCTGACCTCCTACACATCATTCTTCACCGGGCCGGCGGCCGAGGCGGACGGGGAGGGGCCGACCGAGTATCACGTCATCCTCGTCGATAACGGTCGGCGGGCGATTCGGGACTCGGAGTTCCGCCCCATGCTGCGCTGCATCCGCTGCGGGGCGTGCATGAACCACTGTCCGGTCTACGCCACCGCCGGGGGCCACGCCTACGGGTGGGTTTACCCGGGCCCCATGGGTTCGGTGCTCACGCCCCTGATGCTCGGGCTCGACCAGGCGCCCGATCTGCCGCGTGCGTGCACACTGAATGGCCGCTGTGGTTCCGTCTGCCCGGTTCAGATTCCGCTTCCGGATCTCTTGCGGCGTCTGCGTGAGCGCCAGTACGAGGGGGGCGTCGTCAGCGCGCGCTACCGTTGGGGAACCCGCCTTTGGGGGGCCGTGGCCCGGCGTCCGTGGCTTTATCGCCCGCTTTCCTCGCTCGGTGCTCGCCTCCTTGGGTGGGCGGGAGGGACCCGGGGACGTGTACGCCGCTTACCGGGGGCCGGAGGCTGGGTCGCGGCGCGGGATCTGCCAACCCCCACGCGTGGTGGAACCTTCATCGCCCGCTGGCAGCGTGGGGAGCGGCCGTGAACCCGGCGCAGGCCACAGTCACGGCATTTCTTGCACGGTGGGAGGCGGTAGCCGGTTCGTGGCAGTGCGTCGAATCCCGGGGACGTGTGCCGGAAGCCGTCGAGGCGTACTGCGCTTCGCTTGGCGGTGCCACGGTGGCCGTGGCGCCGGCACTCGCCGACCTACCCTGGGGTGAGGCAGCGACGGCGTACCGCTTTGGCGGCAGTAGTGGTGCCGAGCGGGTCGGGGTCAGTGAAGCTGATTCAGCCATCGCGGAGACCGGGACCCTGGTGTTGCGCTCAGGAGCCGATCATCCCGTCACACTGAATTTCCTGCCGGAACACCACGTGGTGCTGCTTGAGGTGGCCCGCCTGGTCCCGACCCCGGAGGCGGCATGGGAGCGCATGCTCGCTGCTGGCCCTCTTCCACGGGCGGTGAACTGGATCACTGGCCCTTCGCGAACGGCGGATGTTGAGCAGACCCTGCAGCTGGGGGCCCACGGACCTCGCGCTGTGCATGTGCTACTCATTGGCGGTAACGGACTCGATACGGAGAAGGGAGGCGCGTAAGCGGTAGATATCACAAGAGAGAGACGATAACGACCAGAAGGTCCGCAGGCGAACGCGATACAACAAAAATCGGGAGGAGACGCGATGAACCTGGCCTTGCTGTTCCTGCTCGCGCTGTTGCCGCTGGTGACAGTGTTTGTGTTCCTGGTGGTGCTCCGCTGGCCCGCCAAGTGGGCCATGCCGCTGGCCTACGCGGTGGCTGTCGTGGTGGCCCTCGGCTTCTGGGGAACCGATTTCAACGTGGTTGCCGGTGCCTCGGTACATGGCATTGTGACCGCGCTGAATATCCTCTTCATCGTCTTCGGAGCGATCCTGCTGCTCTATACGCTGCGCGAGAGCGGGGCGATCGCGACGATCCGCGAGGGATTCAGTGGGATCTCTCCGGATCGCCGGGTTCAGGCGATCATTATTGCCTGGCTCTTCGGCTGTCTCATTGAGGGCGCCTCCGGCTTCGGGACGCCCGCCGCGATCGCTGCCCCGCTGCTGGTAGCCCTCGGTTTCCCGGCCATGGCGGCGGTGGTGACGGCGCTGATCATTCAATCGACTCCGGTCTCTTTCGGGGCCGTGGGGACGCCGATCATCGTCGGTGTCGATGCCGGCATAGCCGATCAGAGCGTCACCAACCGAATGGTGGAGGCAGCCGGTGTCACCTATGCGGAGTACCTGCACGACATCGGCATGTACACGGCCATGGTCCACGCTATCCTCGGCCTGCTTGTGCCGCTGATCATGGTCGGCATGCTCACCCGCTTCTTTGGCGCGAATCGGTCGTTCCGCGAGGGAATGCGGGCCTGGCCCTTTGCGCTGTTCGCCGGCGTTGCCTTCGTGGTTCCGTACTTTGCCGTCGCCGCTCTGTTGGGGCCCGAGTTCCCGGCGTTGGTGGGCGGCCTGATCGGGCTTGCCATCGTTGTCCCGGCGGCGCGTCGTGGCTTCCTGCTGCCCAAGGACACGTTTGAGTTCGAACCACGGCGTGACTGGGAGCCGGAGTGGATCAGCCGCCTGCAGGATGCCGTGGAGCCAGAGCGCAGCGGCGGTGTGAAGCTTGCCCAGATGCAGGCTTGGGCGCCTTATGTCGTCGTAGCGCTGCTGCTGGTGCTTACCCGGACCGTTGATCCGGTGGTCGATGCCCTGCAGTCGGTGACGCTGAGCTGGACGGACATCTTTGGCTCGGGGATCGACACTTCGTCCCAGCCGCTCTATCTGCCCGGTTTCGTGCTGCTGGTCACCTCGGTGATCACCTACTTCCTTCACCGCATGTGGGAGAGTGGTAACTACCTCCAGGCGTGGAAAACGTCCGGAAAGACCATCCTTGCAGCGAGTGTGGCCCTGATCTTCGCGGTGCCGATGGTTCAGGTCTTCATCAATTCGGCACCTGGTGGGCTCGATGACGTGGTCGCGATCCAAGAGCGGCTGGCCGAGGGGGTCTCCATCGGCGGTGTCGCCTCCGTGGCGAGCATGCCGGAGGTGCTGGCCCAGGGCATGGCGACCGTGGCCGGCGGCTTGTGGCCGCTCTTCGCGCCGCTGATCGGCGCCCTCGGTGCCTTCCTGGCGGGGAGTAACACGGTGAGCAACATGATGTTCGCCTTCTTCCAGATCTCCACCGCCGAGCAGATTGGTCTGGGCTCCTTCGGGGCGTCGATGGTGGTCGCGCTGCAGGCCGTGGGTGGCGCCGGCGGCAACATGATCACCGTGCACAACGTGGTTGCTGCCTCGGCCACTGTGGGGCTTCTCGGCCGTGAGGGCGATATCATCCGCAAGACTTTGATCCCGATGACTTACTACGTCGTCGGCGCGGGCCTTCTGGGGATGGCGATCATCGCCGGTGGGGCGAATCCGTGGTATCTGGCGGCTATCGGTTGGGCAGTGCTATTCCTGACCTTTATGTACTTCAACCGCGGGCGCAAGGGTCGGTAGGCTGACGCAGGCTCACCCGGTTGATCGGGTGAGCCTGCGCTCCGGGGTCGAGCGCTAGAGCTCGGCCCCGGAGAGCGCCACGCAGTGGAATCCGGCATCCACGTGAAGGATCTCTCCGCTGATCCCGGAGGCCAGGTCCGAGCACAGGAACGCGCCGGCGTTGCCCACCTCCTCGATGGAGACGTTCTTGCGCAGCGGTGAGGCCTTCTCGTTGAAGCTCATCATCTGCTTGAAGCTGCCGATTCCGGCGGCAGCCAGGGTGCGGATCGGGCCGGCGGAGATGGCGTTGACCCGAATCCCCTCCGGGCCCAGATCGGCGGCCATGTAGCGGGTGGTGGACTCCAGGCTCGCCTTGGCAGCCCCCATGACGTTGTAGTTGGGCAGGGCCCGCTCGCCGCCGAGGTAGGTTAGCGTGAGCAGGGCGCCCTGGCGGCTGCGCAGCATCTCGCGGCCGTAATGGGCCAGTGCGACGAAACTGTAAGCGGAGATCTCGTGGGCGGTCCGGAAGCCCTCCCGCGTGGTGTTGTCCACGAACGACCCGGCCAGTTCCTCGCGCGGTGCGAAAGCGACTGCGTGAACTATGCCGTCGATCCCATCGCTCCAGTGCTTGCCGAGCTCCTCGAAGACCGATTCGATCTCCGCGTCGGAGCTGACGTCACAGGGGTAGACCAGGTCACTGCCCACCGACTGCGCCAGCTTGGTGACGCGATCCTTGAGCTTGTCGTTCTGGTAGGTGAAGGCGAGCTCGGCACCCTGCTTGTGCATCGCCTCGGCGAGGCCCCAGGCAATGGAGCGGTCGCTGGCAACGCCAACGATCAGGATGCGCTTGTCTTTCAAAAATCCCATAGCTGCTCTCCGGCGACGATTGTGGACGCTTGCTCGGCGTTGGGTTGAAAGCGATGCCGCGAAGCGCGGCTGGCAGAAAACGGCCGAATCATAACACGCCGGGCGGGGGCAGCCGCTGCTGGGTGGTTTGAGGTCGTTGGTTTAGTAGCAGGCGACTGCTCCCTCGTTTGACTACGGATTCCCTTCTATGAATACAATTACATGCAAATAATGTGATTGGTATCGCAGAAGGGAGGTTTGCCATGTTTCATCGGATGCCGCGGGATCTGGGTAATAACTACTCTCCGCTCTATTGGCTGGCGGCTCTTGGCGCCGGTGGGCTGACGGTCTCGTTTTTCATGTGGCTGATGTTCTGGGTGCCCACCGACGGTCCCGTCCCGGTCTTCGAGGACATCGTTGCCGCCTTCGGGCAGGGGGCGTGGCCGCTTCAGGTCGCCATTATCGGAGCTTGGGCCGGTATCCTGGCCATGGCTGTTCTGCATCTGCGCCTGTTGTTCTGGAACATCCGCGAGTACCGCCGGTTCCTGGGGACCGATGCTTACTTGCAGAACATGCGGGGGACCAAGACCGAGGTCCAGCGCCTGGCCGCGCCATTGACCGTCGCAATGAGCATCAACGTCGGTTTTGTGCTGGGCATGGTATTCATGCCGGGGCTTTGGTCGGTCGTCGAGTGGCTCTTCCCGGTCGCCATGGTGGCCTTTGTCCTGGTCGGCGGTTGGGCGCTGCGCATGCTCGGGGATTTCTGGGGGCGGGCGCTTACCGAGACGGCCTGTGACTGCGCTTCCGATAATAGCCTCGCTCAAATGCTTCCAGCATTTGCGTTGTCGATGGTGGCCGTGGGGCTTGCTGCCCCGGCGAGCATGAGTGAGGAGCCGGCCACCGTCGGCTTCAGTCTTGTTCTGTCAAGCTTCTTTCTGGTGGCTGCCATGGTTACCGGCGGGGTCATGCTGGTCCTCGGTGTCCGGGCGATGCTTGAGCAGCAGGCCAATCCGGTAAGCGCGCCCAGTCTGTGGATTGTGGTACCGATTCTTACCATCATCGGTATCACCCTGGTACGGCAGACGCACGGCATCGAGGCGCATTTCGGCGCAGAAGCCGGTGGCGTCCAGACCCTGGGCGTGCTGACGTACTTTCTCGCCGCGCAGGTTGCCTTCCTGCTACTCGGGTATGTGGTTCTGCGGCGCTTTGGCTACTTCCGCCGTTTCGTCTTCGGTCAAGAGCGGTCCCCGGGCTCCTATACGCTGGTCTGCCCTGGGGTCGCTCTGGCCGTGATGCTCCATTTCTTTGTCAACGTCGGGCTGGTCCAGCACGGTGTGGTCGAGGCCTACGGCCCGGCCTACTGGGTGATCACAGCGGTGGCGCTGATCGTGCAATTCGCAACCCTGTGGCTGGCGGTACGACTCAATCAGAAGCACTTCCGTGCGCTTGCGGATGCCGCCAGTGGGCAATCAGTGGCAAAATCGTCGATGTAGAGGGTTCAGTCCAGTGCGAGCATGACGATAACCGGGGAAAGGGCAAGAGATCGGCAACAAGCCGGCACGGCGGTTGCATCTCTAGTCTGTAAGCCCGGGTGTCTCTGGGCGCGACCGCGGCGCGACGCGGTCGCGCACCGGTGGTCCCGCGGCGAAGGTTTGCCGCCACCGGCAAGGATGAGCCGGATCGGTAAAGAGAGAGCCCGGCCACATAGGTTGAAGCGCAGGAGGTAGTATGTCTGCAGTTGGAGGAATTGGCGGTGGGGCCGGGGCCCCGAACATGCCGCCGCCGTCCGCTGGCTGGGGTGGAGACGACCCGTTCGAGGGCGAAGAGATGGAGAGCGTGGGTGGCTCTGAGTTCGGCGGCGAAGCCGGCGGCGGCGGAGCGGATACCGTGGATCTATCTGCCGCGGTTGGCGGTGATGAGGCTGGGACTAGCACCGAGTCCTTCGCGGACGATGGAGGCGCGGCCAGCTATGACGCCGACGGCGGTGTTGATGATATGGATGCTGGCGGTGAAATCGACGCCATGGTCTGATGGACTCTCCGGAGTGCAGCGCCGTGATGGGGGTGGCCACTGGGGGTGGTCGCCCCCTTTTGCTCAGACTCCTGCGGTTGCCTGCCCGTCCACGGCTGAAGAGGCCAAGGCGGAAAGGGTATAATCGCGCTCCGAGTCGCTGCCTGACGGCAGCGCTCTAGGCCAGCAGGGAGTCTCCATGTCCGCGGTCATCGCCCTGGTCGGGCGTCCCAACGTCGGCAAATCGACGCTTTTCAATCGCCTCACCCGGACCCGCAACGCCCTCGTCGCCGACCACCCGGGTCTAACCCGGGATCGCCAGTACGGTGTCGTGCACCACCAGGGGCAGTCGGCTGTGGCGGTCGACACCGGGGGTATGGGAGAGGAGTTTGACGGCGTCGGCGACTCCATGCACGACCAGGCCCGCTTGGCGATCGCCGAGTCTGATGCGGTCGTCCTGCTTGTGGATGGCCAGGCTGGGCTCACCGCGGGCGATGCGGAGATCGCCCGGGAATTGCGACGCGCCCAGGTCCCGGTCTTCCTGGCAGTGAATAAGGTGGACGACGGGGAGCCGGGTTTGGTCAGCGGGGAGTTCCACAAGCTGGGGCTGGGCCGGATCTTCCCGATGACGGCTACCCGTGGACGGGGTGTCGGTGAGTTGCTTGATGCCCTCTTCGCTGCCTTGCCCGAGGCGCCCGCGCCGGCGGAGAACGAAGGTGACGGGGTGCCGGTGGCGATTATCGGTCGGCCCAACGTCGGCAAGTCCACCCTGACCAACCGCTTGCTCGGCGAGCAACGGGTGGTGGTTTTCGATGCTCCGGGGACAACCCGGGATGCCATCGCCACCCCGTTTGAGCGTGACGGGCGTCGCTACACCCTTATTGACACGGCCGGCGTTCGCCGCCGGGCCCGGGTTCGGGAGACGGTGGAGAAGTTCAGCGTCGTTAAGGCCTTGGAGGCGATACAGCGGGCCTCCGTGGTGATGCTTGTCACCGATGCGCAAGAGGGAATTACCGATCAGGATGCGCATCTGGCCGGCGAGGTCCTCGAGGCTGGACGGGCTCTGGTGCTGGTCATCAACAAGTGGGACGGCCTGGATGCGGATCAGCGGCGGAAGATTCGCCGCGATCTGGATCTGCGCTTCGCCTTTCTGGGGTTTGCTCGGCATCACTTCGTATCAGCGCGCCACGGCAGTGGCGTGGGCCTGTTGCTGGACTCCGTGGATCAGGCGCACGATGCCGCGCACCGGGATCTGCCTACTCCAGCGCTGAACGAAGCCCTGCACGAGGCCGTCGCCAACCATCAGCCGCCGCTTTCGCGTGGGCGTCGCATCAAACTGCGTTACGCCCACCAGGGCGGACACAACCCGCCGGTGATTGTCATCCACGGGAATCAGGCGCAGAGGCTGCAGCGGGCCTACGTCCGCTATCTGGAGAACTTCTTCCGGGACCGCTTCGACCTTTACGGGACTCCAGTGCGGATCGAACTCCGCACGACGGAAAACCCGTTCGCCGACAAGCCCAACCCTTTGACGGAGCGCCAGCGGCGACGTCGCCAGCGCGTGATTCACCACGCCAAGAAGCGCGATAAGAAGCGCAAGCGCCGACGCTGAGCCGCCCGCCGTGCGCGGGCGTGGAGCATGGGCGCACGGGCGCGATGCTGCTCAGGCAGTATCCACGAGGATCACGGAGACGTTGTCGTCGCCGCCCTGCGCCAGCGCGGCCTCGACCAGTGCCTGTGCGCGTGCATCGACGGATTGGTTGTTGTCGCGGAGAATCGCCGCGATCGCCTCGTCATCCAGGGGGCCGGTTAGCCCGTCGGAGCACAGCAGGAAAAGCTCTCCGTTCCGGCGGGGGAGTCGGGTGACGTCCGGATCGGCCTGGGTGATCGCGCCCAGCGCGCGGTCCAGCACGTTGCGCTCGGGGGAGTGGCGGGCTTCATATTCGGAGATTCGGCCTTGCTCCAGCGCCTGTTGCACGGGGGTGTGGTCCCGGGTCAGACGCTCGAACTCGCCGTCGGCGGAAAGCCGGTAGATGCGGGAGTCGCCCACGTGGGCGATGGCAATCTCATCGGGGGCCGTGCACAGCAGTGCCAGGGTGGTGCCCATGCCCTCGTAGCGACGATCGCGTTCCGTGTAGGAAAGCACCGCGCGGTTAGCCAGATGCACGAGATCGGCGGGCTCGCCGCCGGACTCAAGCCAGGTGTGGTCGGCGCCGTGGTGGGTGCGGGCGATGCCGATGACTGCCTCGACGGCCAGTCGGGATGCTTCTTGCCCGAACGGCAGTCCCCCCATGCCGTCCGCCAGGACCACGACGCCGGCTTGCTCGTCCCAGTCGATGCGGTCCTCGTTGCGCGTTCGTACGTGCCCCGTGTGGGTCTGTCCGGCGATCCGCATGCGCCTTCCTCCTCCTGGTTGTGGTTATCTGTCGTTTTTGCGGCAACTTTCCATCCTAGTCGTTAGCGCTGAACCCGGGAACCGGGGCGGGGTTGATATATGGAAATGCGTATACGACCATAGCCCGAACTGGAATTGGAGCGTGTGATGCTGGAAGTCTTCGCTTACTTGGCGACTCTGGTCGTCTACGACGCGCTGGGTCTGACGCCCGATACACCGCTGGGTGAGGCTGCGCATTTCTTTGTCGAGAGCACGGCGAAGATCTTCGCCCTGCTGCTGGTGCTGATCTATGTCATCGCGCTGGCGCGGGCATCGCTGAACGTGGAGCGTGTCCGTGCCTTTCTGGCCGGGCGCAACCGTATTTTCGGGTATTTCCTCGGGTCCACATTCGGAGCCGTGACCCCGTTTTGCTCCTGCTCCAGTGTCCCGGTCTTCATCGGCTTTACCTCGGCGCGAATCCCGGTGGGGGTGACGACAGCCTTCCTGATTACCTCACCCATGATCAATGAGGTCGCCGTGGTCCTGCTCTGGGGGCTGCTGGGTTGGGAGCTGACGCTCATTTACATCGCCGTCGGCTTTGTGGTCGGCATGGCTGGCGGTGCCTTTCTGGATGCAATACGAGCCGAGCGGTACCTGCAGCCCTTCTTGGCCAAGGCTTACGCACAGGGCAGCGCCGCGGCTGCCGGCGGCGCTGAGGCTCGCCGGCTGTCGTTGCGCGAGCGGCATACCTTCGCGGCGCAGGAAGTACAAGAGATCTTCCGCCGGGTCTGGAAATGGGTGTTGATCGGTGTGGGGCTCGGCGCGGCGCTCTACGGTTTCGTGCCCGAGGGCTGGATCGAGCAAAACCTGGGCGATGGGGCCTGGTGGCAGGTGCCGGCGGCAGTGGTCGTTGCCATCCCGCTGTATACGAACATTACCGGAGTGGTTCCGGTCATGGAGAGCCTGATTCTGCAGGGACTGCCCATCGGGACCACGCTTGCCTTCTGCATGAGCACCGTGGCGGCGAGCTTTCCGGAGTTCGTCCTGCTCAAGCAGGTGATGCAGTGGCGGCTGCTGGCGATCCTCTTCGGCGTGCTGCTTGTTGCCTTCACCCTGGCCGGCTGGATCCTGAATGCGGTCGAACCGCTACTTTTCGCCCCGTCGTGAGGGGTGCCGTGATTGTTATCATGGCCCGACAACTGGAGGAGGTGCCTGCATGAAAGACATCAAAGTCCTGGGCAGCGGTTGTGCAAAGTGCAACAACACGGCCGATCTCATCGCGGAGACGGCTGGCGAGCTCGGTGTTGAGGTGCAGGTGCACAAGGAGACCGGGCCCGAGGCCCTGGTCCACTACAGTGTCATGTCGACCCCCGCTGTGGTGGTCGATGATCAAGTTGTTCACACGGGATCGGTGCCCGATCGCGAGCAGATCGAGGAGTGGCTGCAGTGAGTCTCTTTATTTTTATCGTATTCCTGGGCGCATGCATGGCAGCGGCCTCCACCGGGGCCATGTTCTCTCCCGGCCCTTGGTACGACCGTCTCGACAAGCCGGCGTGGACACCGCCGAACTGGCTCTTTCCGCTCGCCTGGACGGTGCTCTACCTGGCGATCGCCTACGCGGCCTGGCGGGTGGCGGTCTCCGGGGCCGAAGTCACCGCGCTGGCACTCGCCCTTTGGGCTCTGCAGATCAGTCTCAATACCCTGTGGACGCCGGTCTTCTTCGGCCTTCAGCGGATCTTCGGCGGTCTGGTGGTGCTGGGTGCGCTTTGGGGGGCAGTACTCCTGACGACTGCCGCGTTCTGGGCGGCCGACTGGCTGGCTGGCCTGCTCTTCGTGCCCTATCTGATCTGGGTCAGCTATGCCGGTGCGCTGAATTACGACATCTGGAAGCGCAACGGCTCCGAGGCCGAGGGCGCAGCCGCCGCGGGCGGAAACTAGAGCCCGGCGCCAGGGTGGGGGATGGGCGTACGCCCATCC
>LFFM01002425.1_pt1 | contig 12330 bp, 11 predicted proteins | sample 643131 | NCBI WGS metagenome assembly LFFM01 (sample SAMN03777445, study PRJNA286221) | soda lake metagenome | biome: soda lake; feature: Kulunda steppe; material: water; isolation source: sample Tc-Br brine of Tanatar trona crystallizer | place: Russia: Kulunda steppe | collected 2011-07
ATTCGAATCGACGGAGGGCGGTCGCGATCGCGTCGGTTCCGCCGCCGAGGCCCGCGTCGTCGGCGAGCCACGAGGCGGCCGCGGCGTAGTTGAGGAGCCCGGCACGGAGCGCGGACGACAGGAACGGTCGCTCCCGAACCGCCTCGCGGACGTCGGCTGCCAGTGACATGTGCTTGGCTGTGAGTGGCTGGATATTGGTCGTTTCGTCACCCCGATCCGACTCATTCGGTCGGTCCGTGCAGCGCGTAGACGGTGCCGTCGACGTCTCCGACGAACGCGAACCCGCCCATGATCGCCGGCGTCGCCGCGATGCGACCGTCGAACCGGTGAGTCCATCGTTCCTCGCCGTCGGCGGGATCGATGACGTATAGCCGCTCGTCCAGGCTCCCGACGTACACCGCCCCGTCAGCGACGATCGGTGCGGTGAGTTCGCCGGTCCAGTAGTTGACGCTCCACTGCTCCGTCCCGTCCGCGACGTCCACCGCGTGCAGCGCTCCGCCCGTGACGTACACCGTTCCGTCGGCGACCGCCGGCGAGGCCGGATCGTCCAACGTCTCGAAGAACCAGCGCTCCGTTCCGTCCGCGACGTCAAGTGCGTGCAGTCCGCCGCTCGGATCGCTGCCGTCGAACGAACCGACGAGGACGGTGTCGTCGACGACCGTCGGTGCTGACTGGATGGTCCCCGCCGTCTCGAAGCGCCAGCGTTCCTCGCCGTCGGCGGCGTCGATCGCGTACGCATGGCCATCACTGCTCGCGACGAACGCCGTATCCTCCGTCACCGCGGCGTACGTCCTGACCCAGTGATCCGTCTCGAAGCGCCAGCGTTCCTCGCCGTCGGCGGCGTCCAGCGCGACGACGTCCCGATCGATGTTAACGACGTAGACCGTCCCGTCGCGGACCGTCGGCGACGCCCGTTGTGCGGTGTGCGTTCCGTCGTACTTCCATCGTTGTGTGCCCGTCTCGGCGTCGAGCGCATAGACGCCGTCGGACCCGAAGTACACCGTTCCGTCGTCGACGGCCGGTCCGGACGCGATCGAGATGCCCGCCTCGAAGCGCCAGCGTTCCTCGCCGTCGGCGGCTCCGATCGCGTACAACACGCCGTCGCCACAGCCGAGGAACACGGTTCCGTCGGCGACGACCGGATCGGATCGAGTCTCGTCCTCCAAGTCGAACCGCCACAGTTCCTCCCGATCCTCTCCGAGCCCGTTCCCGTCGGGCACCCGTCCGGTGTTCCCGTGGTCATACTGAAACGTCCGCCAGTCCTCCGCTGGCGGGTCGACCTCCCGTTCCGTTTCGTCCGATTCGTCTCTCCCCGATCCGTCGTCGCTCTGCTCCATCCCGTCCGTCTCGTCAGCGGTCGGTTCCGGCTCGGTCCGACCGATCAGGCCGCCGTACCACGCCCCGCCGACGCCGAGGCCGACGACGCCCGCGCCGACTCCGAGACGACGAAGGACGGTTCGTCTCTTCGACATATGAACGCCCTACCACCGTCGGGAGATATCGCTTCGGATCTCCTCGCCGATGACGCCGTCTCCGAAGTCCCTAAGAGCGGCGCGCCCCCAGATCGGATATGCAGTCGCTCGTCATCGTCGCGCATGGCTCACACCTCAACCCCGACTCGAGCGCGCCGACGTACGCCCACGCCGACACGATCCGCGCGTCAGGGGCCTTCGACGAGGTCCGAACCGGCTTCTGGAAGGAGGAACCGCACCTCCGGGAGGTGCTTCGGACCGTCGAGGGATCGGAGATCTACGTCGTCCCGCTTTTCGTCTCGGAGGGATACTTCACCGAGGAGGTGATCCCGCGGGAGCTTCGGCTCGCGGGCTGGGACGTCGCGGAGTGGGACTCCGACGGTATCTCCGCCGATCAAGCGACGCTCGTCGCCGAGGACATCGACCGGGAGGTCCACTACTGTGGCCCCGTGGGAACCCATCGCGCGATGAGCGACGTGATCGTCCGCCGCGCCGAGTCGGTGACCGACGACCCGGACGTCGGCGAGGGGTTCGGGCTGGCGGTCGTCGGCCACGGCACCGAGCGCAACGAGAACAGCGCGAAGGCGATCGAGTACCACGCCGACCGCATCCGCGAGCGCGACCGCTTCGACGAGGTCCGCACGCTCTACATGGACGAGGACCCGGAGGTCGACGACCTGCCCGAGCACTTCGAGAGCGAGGACGTCGTTCTGGTCCCGCTTTTCATCGCCGACGGCTATCACACCCAGGAGGACATCCCCGAGGACGTCGGGCTCTGTGCGGACCACACCGAGGGCTACGACGTGCCCACGACCGTCGACGGCACGCGGATCTGGTACGCGGGCGCCGTGGGCACGGAGCCGCTGATGGCGGACGTGATCCTCGAACGCGCCGCGGACGCCGGCGCCGACCTCGGCGAGTCGCTCGCGGCCGTCCGTGAGACCACCCGCGTTGCCACGGGGGACTGACCCGTGTCGAACGCGTCCGATGCCGACGCCCTCGGCGACGAGGCGCCCGTCGACGTCGATCTCCCGGGTGACGCCTTCGAGGCGTTGATCGAGGCGGTCGAGGTCAAGGACGCAGTCGAGGCCGAGGGGGCGGATGAGGTAGAAGAGGCCGGGGCGGACGAACCCGACGATCCCGTCATCCGCTTCGAGGAGCTTCGAGTGCATCACGAGGGCGACGCGGTCGTCGTCGAGGTCGGCGAGGATCGATACGTCGCCGGGTCGGACCGCGAGCTTCACGAGATCGCCGCCGATCACGCCGCGATCGTCACGAACTGGCACTTCTTCGACCGCGTCGGCGGCGAGGGAACGGCGCGTCGCGCGTTCGTTCGCTGGCTGGAGAACGCCGATGAGACGTCGGTACGCGACCGATACGCCGCGCTCGCGGACGGGATCGTTCACGAGTGGGGACAGCTTCGCGTGACCGCGACGATCACGGACCGCGGCGCGCGCCGATACGACGTCCGGCACGTCGACGACGCGGACGGCGCGGTTGAGGCGCTCGAACGGTACGACGATCCGCTCGACGCCCGCGACGTCGTCACGTTCGACGAGGACGGCCGGTACCGGCCGCTGAAGACCGCGCCGACGCTACGGAGCGGCTGGGTCTTCCCCGAGCTCGACCATCGGGACGTCTACGAGACCGTCGAGACGATCTATCCGGCGACGGTGGCCAACTGGCATCGCGAGCGCGAGGGGCGGCTCGACGTCGACCACTGGCGTGAGACGATGGAGCGGCAGTCCGGCATCTACGGCGTGGTGAAGACGTGGGACCGCGGCGAGGGCTACGAGCACGTGAACTGGGTCGCCGAGGCCTGCTGTGCAGACTCGCAGTGTCTGAAGCGGCGCGAGTGGGAGTACGACGAGGAGACGGACCTCGACGTCGACGGCGGTGACGGCGCCTTCCCGTGTCGCGAGCCGTGTTCGATGGTCGTCTCCGCCGCCCGCCGGTGGACCCGGCTGGAAAGCGAGGAGTCACGGACTTACGAGTTCGAGCTGACGCCGAGCGAGAAGGAGCAGCTGGAGGCGCTCGTCGACGCCGTCGCCGACGACCGGATCGGCGAGATCCGCGAGGCCGACCTCAGGGAACCGGCGAACCGGTACCGAACCCGATTCCTCCGGGCCAAACGGTTCGACCAGGAGGGTAACCTCTCCGGCGTCCCGACCGACGACGCGGAGTGACGGCGGGGGCTCCGGGGGTCGCTGGCCTTCGTCCACACCCCCTTCCCCGTGCCCGGTCGCTTCCGACCCCCGACCATGGGCGTGTGAAAAGTAAAGACGAAGCGTCCGCTACGTGCGTTCATGATCCTGCCGATCGCGCGCCGATTCGTCGCCGGCGAGACCGTCCCGGAGGCGCTTGAACATACGCGAACGTACAACGAGGACGACATCTCGGTGATCCTCAACCTGCTCGGTGAGCATTACGACGACGCGGCCGAGGCACGCGCCGACACGGACGCGTATCTCTCGTTGATCGACGACATCGCCGACAGCGGGGTCGACGCCTGCGTCTCGGTGAAGCCGTCACAGATCGGCCTCGACGTCTCGGCGGAGCTCTTCGAGGAGCACTATCGCGAGATCGTCGCCCGCGCCCACGAACGCGACGCGTTCGTCTGGTGTGACATGGAGGACGCCGACACCACCGACGACACGCTCGACGCCTTCGAGTCCATCGCCGAGGAGTATCCCTGGAGCGTCGGCCAATGTATCCAGTCGAACCTCAAGCGCACCCGCGAGGATCTCGAACGCCTCATCGACGTGCCGGGGAAGATCCGACTCGTCAAGGGCGCGTACGACGAGCCGGCGTCGATCTCCTATAAGAACAAGGCGCAGGTGAACGAGGCGTATCGCGGCGACATCGAGTACTGCTTCGAGCACCGCGACCGGGGAGTCGCCGTCGGGAGTCACGACCCGGAGATGGTTTCGCTCACGAACCGGCTCGCCGGCGAGCACGGCACCGACTACGAGATCCAGATGCTGATGGGCGTGCGCGAGGACGCCCAGCGCGACCTCGCGAAGCAGGGGGTCACCGTCGTCCAGTACGCGCCGTACGGCGACAAGTGGCTCTCGTACTTCTACCGACGCATTCGCGAGCGCAAGGAGAACGTGCTGTTCGCCGCGCGGGCCGTCGTCGGCCGCTGATACATACCGACGGCGACACGTAGAAGCCCTCTTAAGGGTCGCCGCCACATAGTCGGTCGATAGATGTCTACGTGGAAACGCGACTTCGCGAGCGGCCTCATCGTGTTGGCTCCCCTGCTCGTGTTGCTGTTGGTCATTCGGTGGATCTACCGACACATCGCGTCGATCCCGCTCATCGATGCCCTCCAGCCCGATCTCATTCCCGAGCCGTTGTTGCCGTTCTCGCGAGTCGTCATCGCCGTCGCCGTCTTCACCACCATCGTCCTCGGAGTCGGCTACTTCATGCGGACGACGTTCGGGCGCGTGGCCGAAACGAAGATCGACGACGCGATCAACCGGATCCCCGCGTTCCGCGTGGTGTACAACGCCTCGAAGCTCGCCGTCGAGACCGCACTCTCCTCCGGCACCGACGACCTGCAGAGCCCGGTCTATCTGGAGACGTGGGCGGGGATCCGCATGACCGCGTTTAAGACCGGAAAGAAGACTCGAGACGGGAAGATCGTCCTGTTCATGCCGACGGCGCCGAACATCACCTCCGGGTTCGTCATCGAGGTCGAACCGGAACGGATCGAGGAGACGGGCGAGACCGTCGAGGAGGGAATGACCCGGATCCTCTCGGCCGGCTTCGCCGATTCCGCCCACCAGATCCCGGTTGAGGAGGAGGAACGCCCGCATGGACCGGATGCGGACGGCTCCGGCTCGTCCCGCGGAAACCGGCCGAACGTCGGCGTCGGGACCTCGAGCGAAAACGCCCGCTCACAGGACCCACAGTCCTGAACGCCTCCGTCACGTGGAGATCCGAGCGTCTCCGTCACGTGGAGATCCGAGCGCCTCCGCCACGTGGGGATCCGAGCGCCTCCGTCACGTGGAGATCCGAGCGCCTCCGCCGCGTCACGACCCGGTCGGTCCGGCGAATCGGATCGCAAGAATCCAGTCACCGGGATCCGTACACTGCGTCATGACCGATCCGGACTGGCACGAGGACGCGACGATCTACTCGCTCGACGTCAAGACGTTCAACGACTCGGACGGCGACGGCTGGGGCGACTTCCGCGGGGCGACGGCGAAGCTCGATCATCTCGAGGATCTCGGCGTCGACGCGCTCTGGGTCCGACCCTTCTATCCGAGCCCGCTGCGCGACAACGGCTACGACGTCGCGGACTATCGCGGCGTCGACGAGCGGCTCGGGACGCTCGCCGACTTCCGGGCGTTCGCCGACGCCGCCCACGACCGCGGCATGCGCGTCCTCACGGACCTCGTCTTCAACCACACCTCACGCGACCACGAGTGGTTCCAGCGCGCCCGCGAGGACCCCGACTCCGAGTATCACGACTTCTACCTCTGGACGAGTCACCTCGAGGACGCCCACCAGCGCGGCAACATCTTTCCGGAGTACGAGGACGGCGTCTGGTCGTACGACAGGGCGGCGGGTAAACACTACTTCCATCAGTTCTACACCCACCAGCCGGATCTCAACGTCGCCAATTCCGCGGTGCGCGAAGAGCTGTACGACGTGCTCCGCTTCTGGCTCGATCAGGGTGCGGACGGGTTCCGGATCGACGCCGCCCATCCCATGCTCATGCCGAAGGGGCACGACGCGACGACGCTCGAGGACGTTCCCGACCTCGAGGAGCCGATCGACCTGTTCACGCGGATGCGCGAGGTCGTGGAGGCCGAGCAGTCGGACGCGGTGCTGCTCGCGGAGGCGGACGACGAGCCCGAACACCTCGACTACTACTTCGGGGACGGCGAGGCGTTCCACCTCCAGTTCAACTTCGTGATGAACGCCCACCTCACCTATGCGGTCGGCGTGAAGGACACCTGGCCGATCCACCGCGCCGAGGAGATCCTGCCGGACGTCGAAGGGATCGGCACGTGGGTGAACTTCCTGCGGAACCACGACGAGTGGAACCTGCTCAAGCTCCCGGAGGAGACGTTCGAGCACGCCCGCGAGTATTTCGGCGACGACGAGGGCGACTCGTGGATCTTCGAGCGCGGCCATCGGCTCCGGCTCGCGGACCTGTACGACGGCGACCACGACCGGATCGCCGTCGCACACGCGCTGCTTTTCGCGCTGCCCGGCTCCGTCGCGCTCCAGTCGGGCGACGAGATCGGCATGGGAGCCGACCTCGACCTTCCGGAGCGGGAGGCGGTTCGGACCCCGATGCAGTGGGACGATTCCGCGAACGGCGGATTCTCCTCGGCCGATCCCGAGGCGTGTTACAACCCCGTGATCGACGAGGGCGCGTACGCCTACGACCGGATCAACGTCGCCGCCCAGCGCGACGACCCGGACTCGTTGCTCTCGCGGGTACGGGCACTGGTCGCCGCCCGAAAGGACTGCCCGGGGATCGCTCGCGGCGAGTATTCGGTGCCGGAGCCGGACCACAAGGAGACCCGAGTCCATCGATTCGATCACGAGGGGCGGGTGCTGTTGTGCGCGCACAACCTCGCGGATGAGCCTCGCGAGGAGGTCACCGGCTTCGACGTTGAGCCCGACTCGGTCGAACGCGTGGTCGGCGGCGGCGACTACCACGTCGCCGACGGCGGCGTGACGCTCCGGCTCGACGGCTGCGAGTACGTCTGGATCCGCGGCGACGGACGGTAGTTTCGCGACGTCCGTCATGCGTGATCGGCAGGCGAGGCGGGTCAAGCTCGTCCGCAAAATCCTGGCCACGACTGCTTTTATACGGGGACGACGGGCGGGAAGGGTTCCAAACCACCCGCAAATCCCCGACCGCGACGGCTCGCGCGCCTTGCTGTGCGCCTCGTCGACGGCTCTCCGCACCGCACGCCGTCGACGTCGGTGCTTGCTGCGGCGTGCTTCGCCCTCGCGGCCGCCCCTTTGAGTCGCGCCCGTCCGCACGGCACCGCAGCCTCACGCCTCCCCAGCCTCGCACCGGCTGCGCCGCCGGAAACCGCTCGGCGGCGCAGCCGGGTGCTCCCTCGCGCTCGGTGAGCGCCCCAGGGGGCGCTCACCGGTTCGCGCCGACCGCACCCGAAACCTCTGAACCGCACCGAACCCGAAACCTCTGAACCGCACCGCATCCGTGAATCGCAAGTCCCACCCGTGGCTCGGGACGGATCGTGGCTCGAGGGCGGAAGGAACGTGTTGAGTGGTTCGACGCCGATCCGATTGAGGATCAGTCGTCGGCGGTGACGGCGTCGGGCTCGATACCCGCCTCCGCGGCCTCAGCCGAGAGCAGTCGGTCCAGCGCGTCGACCATCGCGACGACGCTGGCGCGGGTGATGTCCGCGTCGGAGGCGGAGACGCTCACCGAGCGATCGCCGCGCGAGAGGTCGACCTCGACGGTAACGACGGCGTCGGTGCCGCCGGTGATGGCGGCGACGTGGTACGAATCCAGCTCGAATGAGACGCCCCCGGCGCTCGCGTCGTCGTCGCCGGTCGCGGCGTCGCTCGAGAGGGCGGCACGAACCGCCTCCAGACCGGCGTCGACCGGACCGGAGCCGGTGCCGGAGGCGACGCGCTCCTCGTCGCCGACGCGAAGGCGGACGGAGGCGGTGGGGAGGTTGCCGCCGGAGCTCGCCGAGAGGTCGACGAGTTCGACGTGACGGTCGCGCTCGCGGCCCTGCACGTCCTCGGTGATCGCGAGCAGGTCGGCGTCAGTGACGCGTTTGCCGCGGTCGCCGAGGTCCTTCACACGGGCGACCACCTCGCGAAGCTCGTCCTCGTCGACGTCGAGGCCGTGTTCGGCGAGCGCGGCCGCGACGCCCGCCCGCCCGGCGTGTTTTCCGAGGACGAGCCGCCGCTCACGGCCGACCGTTTCCGGCGCATACGGCTCGTACATGGTGCCGTCCTTGAGCGTGCCGTCGGTGTGGATCCCCGACTCGTGGGCGAAGGCGTTGGCGCCGCCGACCGCCTTGTTCGGCGGGATCGCCACGCCGGTCACGTCCGCGACGCGCCGGCAGAGCCGATAGAGCCGCTGCAGCTCGACGGTGTCCACGTCGTAACAGCGGTCGAGCGCGATGGCGACCTCCTCCAGGGCGACGTTACCCGCGCGCTCGCCGACGCCGTTGACGGTGCCGTGAACGAGGTCGGCGCCCGCCTTCAGCCCGGCGTGGACGTTCGTCATGCCGAAGCCGAGGTCGTCGTGGGTGTGGAGGCTCGTCGGGCCGAGGTCGGCGAGCCGCGAGACGATCTCGGCGGTGCGCTCGGGGCCGGCGGCGCCGACGGTGTCACAGTAACAGACGCGGTCGGCGCCCGCGTCGAGCCCCGCACCGAGCAGCCGTTCGAGGTACTCGAGGTCGGCCCTGGAGCCGTCCTCGCCGAGCACCTCGACCCACAGGCCGTGGTCCGTCGCGTACTCGACGAGCTCGATGGTCGTCTCGACGACCTCCTCGCGGGTCGAGCCCACCTTCGTCTCGACGTGTTTGTCCGAGGCGGGGACGACGAGGTTGATCCCGTCGACGCCGCAGTCGAGCGCTCGATCGACGTCGGACTGGACGCCGCGGGCGAAGCTCGTGACGGTCGCGTCGAGCCCCGCCGCGGCGACCCGTCGGATCCCCTCGCGCTCGCCCTCGGAGGTGCACGCCGAGCCGGCCTCGATCACGTGCACGCCGGCGGCGTCGAGCTCGCGGGCGAGCTCGAGCTTGTCGGCGGGCGTGAGCGAGACGCCGGGCATCTGCTCGCCGTCGCGTAGAGTCGTGTCCAGCAGCTGTACCTCGTCGAGGGTGGTGAATTGGTTCAAAAGGGCCTCCGTGTTCGGTGTCGTCGTCGCCGAGTCGGCGTTCGTCACAGTCGTCGTCTCGAGGTCGCTCGTCGCTGCAGGATCGCTTCCCGTCGGTGCCGGGTTGGCCGTCGCGTCCGGCGGGGTGGTCTCGTTACCGGAGAATTTCACGGCCAGCCGCCGTATGGCGACTTCCTCTATCCCCCGAACTGCCACGAGTGTCTCGTGTCATTCGTATCACTGTGCATGTCGCTCATACATATAAACTCACGGATGGAGACATGATTCTCCGACCGATCGTCGAGGAGGTGCCCGATTCGGTGACGATCCATCACCGACGGGACGGCGACTACCGGGGAGATCCGACGCTCACGCCGGCCGAAACCCACAGGTGGATCGGCGCGCTTTCTTCCCGCATGAGCAGCCGTCCGCGCGACGCCGTCTCCGCGCTCCTCGTCGCCGTCGTCATCCATCGAATCGGGCGCCGCCGTGGGTATCCGTCGAGTGCGCTGGTGCGTCCGGGTCCGCTGGTGCTCGGCCTTCTCGCCGCTCCCATCGTCGAGGCCGCCTTCGCGTGGCGGCCGGACCGTGCCCGGGAGCTCTGGTCGCGTCCCGTCGTCCATCTCGGCGCGCCGGCCCTGCTCGTGGGACTGGTGGCCGGGGTCGCCCGCGGGCGACGCGGCGCGGACGTCGTCACGGCGACGCTCGGCGGGCTCGCGGGCTACTTTCTCCTGCTCGTCGGGGTCGTCACGGGCATCCTTCCGGAGCCGGCGACGTGGTTCGACCGTGGAGATGCGCGCTGACGTCGAACCCCGAGGATGCGCGTTGAACCCGAACGTGAGGGCGCCCGCCGACCTCCGAACGCGGGAACACCATCATGTCGGTCGCCACGGGGATGAGGGACATGCAACGAGTCGCCGTCGAGGACGTCGACGTCGTCACGAATCCCCTCGAGGTCCACGACGTCCGTCGTCCGGTCTCGCGTGCGCTCGGCACCGAGCACGTCGCGATGAACTACTTCGAGCTGGCGCCCGGCGAGGCCTTCGCGGGCGGCCTGCACGCACACGGCGACCAGGAGGAGATCTTTTACGTCCTCTCGGGGGTCGCCACGTTCGAGGTCGGCCGCGAACGCGACCGCGTCGACGTCGCCGCCGGCGAGCTGATCCGCTTTGCACCCGGAGAGTTCCAGTCCGGCCTCGTTCGCGAGGACGCCGACGAGAGGGTCGTCGCGTGGGCGTTCGGCGCGCCGGGCGCCCGCCACGACTGGGACGCGATCGAGACGATCGCCGACTGCGCAGCCTGCGGCGACGAGCGTCCGCACGCGACCGAACTCACCGACGAGGGTCGATTTCGGTTCACCTGTCGCGAGTGTGGAACCGCCTTCACGCCGTGAGGAATGCGTTGGGCCGATCCGCTCAGTCGTTCCCCTTTGCCTCGTCGACGACGCGCGTGAACTCGCGAGCGGACTCGGTGATCGCCTCGAAGTCGCCGCGTGTGGCGGCGTCGTAGTCGACGAGGGCGCCGCCGGCGCCGACCGCGAAGGCACCCGCCTCGACGAAGTCGCCGGCGTTCTCGGGGGAGACGCCGCCGGTCGGCATCACGGGGATATGTCCGAGCGGGCCCTTCATTGCGGCGAGGTGGTCGGGACCGACGGTCTTCGCGGGAAACACCTTCACGAAGTCGGCGCCGGCCTCGTAGCCGCGGATCGCCTCCGTCGGCGTCATGATCCCGGGCGCGCTCACGGCGCCGTAGCGGTTGCAGGTCTCGATGACGTCCTCGTGGAGGCTCGGCGAGACGACGAACTCCGCGCCGGCCATGAGCGTCGTCCGGGCGGTCTCGGCGTCGAGGACGGTCCCCGTCCCGATGACGGTCTCGCCCTCGGAGAAGGCGCCGGCGACGTCCGAGATGAGGTCGGCGACGTTCGGGGTGTCGGCCGTGACCTCAATGGCGGTCACGCCGCCCTCACGGAGCGCGTCCGCGATCCCGATGAGCTGGTCGGCCTCGACGCCGCGCAACACCGCGACGACGCCGCTGTCGACGATCCGGTCGAGCGTCTCGTTCATGACTCACTCACGGCCGAGTGAACACTTAAAGGTGGGTGGGGTGGGCCGGATCCGAATGACCGGGCGGTATCCGGCGTCCGCGGCGGGGCCACCGAGCGTCGCCCTCGCGCCTCCCCAGCCTCGTTCGACCGGAAATCGGAGATTTTCGAGCAGTCGGACGCGGTCCGACGACCTCGCGCGCCAGATTTGCGCTCGGGACTCGATTATAAGTGGCCCGAACGGGCTGGCGGCTGATTTATAAACGGCGTGAACGAGTTGGAGAACGACTTATAAACGACGTGTCGGTGCGCTGGTGGAGCGTGAACGATCGTCGAGGCGACGTCGCGAACGGCCACCGGGAGATCGGTTTTATAAGCGATCGCACGCGTGGGTCAAGCCACTGCGAACCATGCTGGAGATCGAGATCGAGGACACGACGTTCGAGGCCGAGTTGCACCCGGACCGCGCGCCGGAGTCCGTCGCTGCCGTCCGTGAGTTCCTGCCGCTCGAATCGGAGCTGTTACACGTCCGCTGGAGCGGCGTCGCGACGTGGATCGAGATCGACGAGATCGACCTCCCGGAGATCCCCCGGGAGAACCACACGGTCTACCCCTCCCGCGGCGACCTCCTCTTATACCCGGGCTATCGAAACGAGCAGGAGATCCTGTTTCCCTGTGGCCCCACGTGTTTTAAAAGTCCCGCGGGCGAGCTGGCCGGCAACCACTTCGCGACGATCGACGCGACCGCCGAGGAGCTGAAGGCGGTGGAGGAGGCGACGCTTCGTGACGGCGCCCACGACGTCGTCATTCGGGAGGTTAAGTGACCGTCGATCGGGAGGCAGTGCTCAAATATGACGGATATCCGTCCATATCAGCCGGCGGAGCTCTGTAATGCATCAACTGTTGACCTGTGAGATTCAAGCCACCACGTTATTTATCAACGATTGGATAAATATTGTTCGCCGTGCAAGATACAGAGGGTG
>LFFM01002427.1_pt1 | contig 12323 bp, 10 predicted proteins | sample 643131 | NCBI WGS metagenome assembly LFFM01 (sample SAMN03777445, study PRJNA286221) | soda lake metagenome | biome: soda lake; feature: Kulunda steppe; material: water; isolation source: sample Tc-Br brine of Tanatar trona crystallizer | place: Russia: Kulunda steppe | collected 2011-07
AGCACCGCAACGAGGGAGCCTGCGACCGAGTGAGGAGCGCAGCGAGCGTACGCCGCCCGCACGGCTGGGGCTTTGGAAGTGTTCACCGACGATCCGTACTCAACCACTTATAAACGAACAGCTGGAGAAGTGAAGCCGTTCACCACAGTACCATCTACTTATAAACAGCCGCCAGCAACACCACTACCCCACTTATAAACAACTACTCCAACGTATTGCGAGACGTACTCCCGATATCGCTCACGACGCAGTCTATATTGATCGACGCACGGCGATCCACGGGAGCCGAACCAACATATTCACTATCGGGCATCACGAACCGGCGGCTATGAGCACGGACGACGTCTCTCGGCGTAGGTTCATGCGGACCGCCGGCGGCGCGGCGGCAACCGCCGGCGCAACTGCGGCCGCGTCGGGGACGGCCGCGGGACAGGAGGACGAAGACGAGGACGATGACAGCGGGGGCGAAGTCGAACCCGACTGGCCGAGCGGCGCAGAGGGGAACCTCGGCACCTACGAGGACGCCCGGGGGCAAGACGAGGTGACAGTCACCGTCGGTGCGGACGACGACGGACTTGCGTTCGATCCCACGCTGCTGTGGGTCGATCCCGGCACGACGATCACCTGGGAGTGGAGCGGGGCAGGCGGCGGCCACAACGTCGTCACCGTCGAGGGGCCTGCGGACCTCGATAGTGGCTCCCCTGTCGACGAAGAAGGACACACGTATCAACACGAGACGACCGAGGAGGACGAGGGGATCACCCACTACGTCTGTACGCCACACGACGGCGTCGGGATGCACGCGGGCCTTGCTGTCGGAGATGAGGTCGACACCGTCGATGTCGGCGGTGGTGGCTCTGCGGGCGCGGTGTTCGTCCCACAGGGGGCTCGTGCCCTCGGCATCGCGACGTTCATCGCAATGTGTAGCACGCTCGGATTGGCCTTCGTCTTCATGAAGTACGGCGGGACAATCACGCAGGACGAGACGTAGCGAACCGGTTGTAGGCCCTTTTTAACTCACTCCGCCGCGAGTTCCGTGTATACGTCTACGTACCGGTCGAGCACTGGGTCGTGGTCGTACGAATCGAACTCGGGCTCGGTGGGTCGGCGCTCAAGCTCGCTCACCGACACGAGTTCCTCTGCGAGCTCCGCGGGGCTCGTGACGAGTCTCCCCCGAGTTCGTCCTTCGACGAGTTCGTGAGCGCTCGAATCCGCCTGGTACTCGACGAGGCCGACGCAGCCGCACGCAAGCGCCAACAGAAGCTCCGTGGCAAACGTCTCCCACGTCGCCGTCTGTGCGAACACGTGTGTCCCTTTAAATATCGAGACGCGTTCCTCGACGGAACAGTCCCCGAGAAACGAAACGCGGTCAGCGATCCGGAGGTCCCGCGCGGTCGACTCGATCCGCTCGCGCTCGGGACCGTCGCCGATCACGGCCGCAGTCCAGTCGCGTCCACGGATCTCCGCGAGTGCGAGAAGGAACGTCTCGACGTTCGCGTGCCGGTCGAGCCGCCGAGAGTAGACGGCGTCGAATCGGTCGTCGACGGGCGCGTCGGCGATCAGGTCCGTATCGATGCTCTCCGGAACGACCCTCACCGCGGATCCCGCCGCGCCATGCTCGCGGACCCGCGTCTTTGTCGTCCGTGACGGGGCTGTGATCGCGTCGGCGTCACGCGCGAGCAGCCGGTATCCGCGTCGAGAGTCCGCCGGGTGGTCACGCCACCAGTCGACGAGGACGGGCGGACCGCGGAGCCGCCGTGTGACCGTAGCTCCTAACGCCGGCATCGGCGGGCTGTTGACCGCGTGGACGATGTCGGGGGCAACGCGCCGGACCGCCGCCGGAAGCCGAGCGGCGAAGACGGCCGGTGCCGGGTCGCCGACGACTGCGCGGTAGGTGAACCCGTCCGACTCGAACGTGTTGGCGTTGCCGCCCCACCAGCGCGCACACAGCCACACAACATCGTGGCCGCGATCGACGAGACCCCGAGCGACTCGCCGCGTTCGTGCTCTGGCCGGCGTGACGCCGTGTTCGGGAGTCAAAAGCGAGACGAACGCGACGCGCATACGCCGACCGGACGCCCGGCCCGAATAAAAAGACACGGCATCGCCGTCGGAGGAGTCGGGCGGTCGACACCGAGAGGGACAGGGGGTCGACACTGAGCGAGGCGGTCGATTGACACCGAGAGCGACGGGGGTCGTCTGCCGAACCGGTCGTCTGCCGAACCGGTCGTCGAGTCCGTCGGAAACTGGTTCCCCCACCCGAAACGGTTTCACACCGGCGACGGAATCGGGCGGTATGCATCGATACGACATCGAACGCTACCTCAACGTCCGGAGCGCCGGGGGCGCGGACCTCGGCCCCGGTGGCCGACTCTCGTTTCTCCTCGACACAACCGGTACGTCGCAGATCTGGTCAGTCGACGGACCGCTGGAGTGGCCCGAACAACACACCTTCTTCGAGGAGCGTGTTACTTTCGTAGACTCCTCGCCGGAGTACTCGGAGGCCGTCTTCGGCATGGACGAGGGCGGAAACGAGCGCGCACAGCTGTATCGACTCGACTTCGAGTCCGGTCAGATCACGGATCTCACCGATCGGCCCGAGGCGAAACACCGCTGGGGGGGCTGGGATAGCGCGGGCGAACAATTCGCGTTCGCTTCTAACCGGCGTAAGGAGTCGGTGTTCGACGTGTACGTACAGGGACGCGACGAGACGGGTGACGATGCCGAACTCGTCTACGAGGGCGACGGCTGGCTCTCGGTCGCCGGCTGGTCGCCGAGCGACGACCGACTGATCGTCCACGAGTCACACTCCTCGTTCGACCACGACCTCCACACGCTCGATGTTGCCACCGGCGAGTTGACCCACCACACCCCCCACGAGGGTGACGTACGGTACAGCAGCCCCGAGTGGGGACCGGACGGCGAATCGATCTACCTCGTTACCGACCGTGAGAGCGACACGCTCCGATTAGAACGGCTCGACCTCTCGACGGACGAGTTCACCGTCGTCGCCGGGGGCGGCAAACACACCGACGAGGCAAGCGCGCCCGACGAAGCGGAGGCGTCGAACGGTGTCGCAAGCGCAAAGGCGGGCGCGGACGGCTGGAACGTCGACGGCGTCGCAATCCACGAGGAGTCACGTCGGATCGTCTACTCACGGAACGTCGACGGCTACACCGAGTTGACGGTCGGCGAGCTGGTCTCGCCACACCGGATCGACGAGTTCCCGGCGCCGGAGCTTCCGGACGGCGTCGCCGGCGGCGTGAGCTTCGGTCCTGACGGCGACCGGTTTGCGATCACCGCGACGGGAAGCACGACGAACGCAAACGTCTACGTCGTCGACGCGACCACGGGCGAGGCGGAGCGATGGACCAACGCCTCGACGGCGGGGATTCCGCGGGAGACGTTCATCGAGCCGGAGTTAGTTCATTACCCCACGTTTGACGGGCGAGAGATCCCTGCGTTCTTCTCCGTTCCGGAGACCGAGACGCCCGAAGACGGGTACCCTGTTGTCGTCGACATCCACGGTGGACCCGAATCCCAACGGCGACCTTCGTTCGGCTCCGTGAAGCAGTACCTACTGAACGGCGGGTACGCGGTCTTCGAGCCGAACGTCCGTGGATCGTCGGGATACGGAAAGGCGTACTCCGGGCTCGACGACGTCGAGAATCGGATGGACTCCGTCGCCGATATCCGTGCCGGCGTCGAGTGGCTCCACGACCACCCGGAGGTGGACCCCGACCGGATTGTCGCGATGGGCGGGTCGTACGGCGGATTCATGGTGCTTGCCGCGCTGACGGAGTATCCCGAGCTGTGGGCCGCCGGCGTCGACATCGTCGGCATCGCGAATTTCGTCACCTTCCTCGAGAACACCGGCGATTGGCGTCGTGAGCTACGAGAGGCAGAGTACGGTTCGCTCGCGGATGACCGGGAGTTCCTCGAATCGGTCTCACCGATCAACAACATCGAGTCCATCGAATCACCGCTGTTCGTCCTTCACGGCGAGAACGACCCACGAGTCCCCGTCGGGGAGGCGGAACAGATCGTCGAGGAGGCCCGCAAACAGGGCGTTCCCGTCCGGAAGCTGATTTTCGAAGACGAGGGACACGGCTTCTCGAAGCTAGAGAACCGCATCGAAGCGTACCGCGAGATCGTAGATTTCCTCGCCGAACACGTCTGAATCCGCGCGGACGGAGGAAGCTTCCGTAGCGACTCTCGGTCGTGGTCGGGGGTCGGTCGATTAGTCCCAGTCCGGGCCGAAATCGGGGTTCAGCCGGCGGTCGGTGCGGTCGATCGCGTCGATCGCCGCGACATCCTCGTCATCTAATTCGAGGTCGAGACTCGCAAGGTTATCGCGGATGTGGTCCTCGCCGGTCGCCTTCGGGATCGCAGTCACGCCTTTCTCCCGGAGCCACGCGAGGCTCACCTGTGCCGCGCTGACCGCGTGTTTGTCCGCAATCTCGACGATCTCCGGCACGTCGAACACGTGACTACGTGCCAGCGGCGAGTAGGCGACGAGTTCCATATCGTTGGTGTCGGCGTACTCGCGGAGGTCTGCCTGCGGAAGTAGCGGATGCATCTCCACCTGGTTCGCAAACGGGGTTTCGCCGAGCGCGTCTGTCGCGGCGTCGAGGTGTTCCGGCTCAAAATTCGAGACGCCGATCCGGTCGATCAGCCCGTCATCACGAAGCTCCGCGAAGGCCGGCAAGGTCTCAGCGGGGTCGTACGCCCCGGCCGGCCAGTGGACGTACATGAGATCGACGCTTTCGACGCCCAGTTTGTCGAGGCTCTCGCGGGTCGAGTCGATCACGTCTTCGGGTGCCAGTTGGTCGATCCACACCTTCGAAGCGAGGAACACGTCCTCGCGGTCAACAGCCGCCGTGGCGATTCCCTCACCAACTGCGGCCTCGTTGCCGTATATTTGCGCGGTGTCGACGTGCCGGTAGCCCGCATCGAGGGCTGTTCGCACCGACTCGGTGCACTGTGCCGGGTCGTCGTTCTCCCACGTTCCGAGTCCGAGCGCCGGCATTCCATCGTGAAGCGGCGTCGCAACGGATCGGGTTTCCTGAGGCATAACGACAGGTACAACGGCCCCTCGAAAACCTCTTGTGGTCGACCACTGTTTCGCGCTGCTGTCGGTATGCGGACGAACGCCTCACGAGTCACACTCGGAGAATTAGGGACGGAAGCGAACCACTATATTATCCTGCCGAGTCAAGGTCGTTTATGGTCGTTCTCGGCGTCCCGACTGGCGCGCTCGTGGTGTTCACCTTGATCGGGGTCGCGCTAACACTGTTCGTCACGGAGCTCATCCCCAACGATGTCACCGCTATCGGAATCGTCGTCGCGCTCGCGGCATTAGAGCCGTGGACGGGCGTCAATGCGCGTGGGGCTATCTCGGGATTCGCCAACACCGCGACGATCACCATCGTCGCGATGTACATGTTGAGCGCCGGGATCAATCGGACAGGACTCGTTCAGCGGCTCGGGCTCCGCCTCGCGGGGTTTGCCCGCGGCAGCGAGACGCGCGCGCTGGCGGCAACGATTGGGACGACGGGCCCGATAGCCGGGTTCATCAACAACACGCCGGTGGTGGCCGTGTTCGTTCCGATGATCACGGATCTTGCGAAACAGAGCGGAGTGTCGCCGTCGAAACTACTCTTGCCCCTGTCGTACGCCGCGATCCTCGGTGGGACGCTGACGCTCATCGGAACGTCCACGAACCTGCTCGCCAGCGAGTTCGCAGCGACGCTTCCACAGCTCGACCGTGGTCCGATCGGGATGTTCGAGTTCACCGGGCTCGGGATTATCGTCCTCGCCGTGGGTCTCGTGTACCTCATGACCGTCGGCCGGTGGCTCGTTCCCGCCCGGATCCCGGCGGATGCCGACCTCGTCGAAGAGTTCGGCCTAGAGGAGTACCTCACGACGGTTCGAGTCCCGGTCGACTCGCCCGCGGTCGGACTCGGCCTCGACGAACTCGACGACCGGACCGAGTCCCCCGTCACCCCGCTCCAGTTACGTCGGAACGGTGAGGCGTTTCTCGCGGGCGAGACCGACCAGCGGCTTCAGGCGGGCGACGTGTTGGTGGTCAACGGCGAGCGCGAAGCCGTGAATCGGTTCACGAAACGACAGGGACTCGACAGCGTTCCTCGCGGCGACGTGACCGAAGAGACGTTCACGGACGCCGCCTCCGCGGATCGACTCGGACGGGCGGTCGTGCCGGAGACATCCGCGTACGTCGGGGAAACCCTCTCAGAGGCACGGCTCGCAACGTTTCACGGGATGCAGGTGCTCGCGATCCGGCGGGAGGGTGAGCTGATTCGAACCCATCTCCACGAGGTCGAGTTGGCGGCGGGCGACTTGCTTTTGGTCCAGACGACGCCGGAGGCGACGGAGTACTTCACAGAGAGTGACGACCTGTTCGTCCTCGACGAGGACGCGCTCGACCGGCTTGAGTCAGAGGACGCCGAGACAGTCGACGCGGCCGCGCCGCTGTCGCCGAAGACGCCGGTCGCCGTCGCGATCATGGCGGGCGTCGTCGGACTGGCGGCGTTCGATCTCCTCCCGATTGTGATCGCGGCGCTCGGTGGCGTGTTCGCGATGATCGTCACGGGCTGTCTCTCTGCCGCGGACGCCTACGATGCCGTCTCTTGGAACATCATTTTCCTCCTCGCCGGGGTGATTCCGCTCGGACTCGCGATGGAAGCGACGGGCGGAGCGGCGCTCATCGCCGAAGTGCTCGTCTCGACAGAGGCGGTCCTTCCCCTCGTGGCAGTCCTGTTGTTGTTCTCGCTGGTGACGGGGCTGCTCGCGAACGTGATCACGCCGGTGGCAACGATCGTGTTGATGATCCCGGTCGCGGTCGACGCCGCCGCGCAACTCGGCGCTAACGGATTTTCGTTCCTGCTCGTGGTCATGTTCGCTTCGGCGACCTCGTTTATGACACCCGTTGGCTACCAGACGAACCTCATGGTGTATGGCCCCGGAGGATATCGGTTCACCGACTTCGTCCGGGTCGGTGCCCCGCTCCAGTTCCTGCTCGCGGTTGTGACGACGCTCGGCGTCGTGCGGCTCTGGGGGCTGTGACTCCGTCCGGCCCGCCTCACCGTATCAACCAAAAACCACGATGAGGAGCACGACGAACAACAGCTCTCCGCCAACGAGAAGCAGCACGATCAGCCAGTCACGATATGTCCGCATCCACCCGACCGATCGGGTCGCCACCGCGGCGACTCCGGATCTCTTGGTGCCGTTCACGTTGCCATCGCGAAAGTCGCCGGCGACGCGCCAGCCTGTCTCGGGATCGTAGGTCGCGGGCACTCGCGCACCGACGAGTTCATCGAGGTCCAACGGCGAAACGCCTGCTACATCGAGAAACGCGAGCAGCTCCGCACACTCCTCTAAGGAACCGTCTTTCGGCACGTCGAACCGCTCGATGTGGGTTGTGTCCCCGTGCGGAGGACGGGTCTCGACAATCGCTTCGTCGCCCTCGGTCCGAACCGCCGTGACCACCAGCTCATCCGCCGAGTCGTTGAGGTACGCCTCCCGGAGCCGACGCTTGAGCGTCTCGTCGACGCCGGAGGCGGCGGCGGTGGGTTCGTCGACGCCAGAGGCGGCACCGTCGGCGTTCTCGGATCGTTGACCCCGGTCAGACCGTTTCGGCATCCGCGCGTACGTTGTCGTCGCGGTCGCATAAACGCCCGGCCGACATGGCTCCTGAATGGCCGAAACGACTCCTCCGAGACCCGACCGGCACTGTCCCACACCGATACCCGAGAACGGATAGGCGTCGGAGCCAAAGGGTGGGCGATGACCGATCGGGACCACGAGAACCGGGGGTACCGCCGACTCTTCGAGGGCGACGGGCTGACGTTCGGCGTCGGGTTCCCGCTCACCGGCGAGTCGGAGTCGACGCCGGACCCGACCGAGGAGGTTCAACTCGCTCGACACGCCGAGTCGGTCGGCTTCGACGGGCTCTGGGCCCGGGACGTCCCGACCTACTGGCCGCGGTTCGGCGACGCCGGCGGGGCCTTCGACACGTGGCCGCTGCTCTCACACGTCGCCGCTCACACCGACGAGGTCGCCTTGGGCACGTCGAGTGTCGTCCTCCCCTTGCGCCATCCAATCCACGTCGCGAAGTCGGCTGCGACCGTCGACCAGCTCTCTGACGGTCGGCTCGTCCTCGGAATCGCGTCCGGCGACCGCGACCCGGAGTACACAGCGTTCGGCGTCAACGACGATGACCACGGGGCGGCGTTCCGCGAGCGCGTCGACGCGATCCGAGCGATCTGGCGCGATGAGTTTCCGGAGGTTACCGGCGACTGGGGGTCGCTCGGCGGCGACCTCGACGTGCTCCCGAAGCCGACGACGGACACTCTCCCGCTGTTGCCGACGGGCAACGCAAAACAGTCAACCGAGTGGATCGCCGAACACGGCGACGGCTGGCTCTTCTATCATCTCCCCGAAGACACGCTCGAAGCCTATCTCGACCGCTGGCGGACGCTCACGACGGAGAAACCGTTCGCCATCGCCGTCCGGGTCGAACTCGCAGCGGACCCAACCGCCGACCCCGAACACCGACACCTCGGGTATCGCGCCGGCGTCGAGTGGTTCCGGGAGTACTTCGGGCGGCTGGAGGCGTCCGGGCTCGACCACGTGATCGTCGGGCTCGACGGCGACGACCCGGAGCGCGCGCTGACCTCGTTCGCCGAAGACGTAATACACGCCCGGTAGCTGTTGGCTGAGACATAGTCCCGCCGATCAGGGGTCGGATGCCAGTCGTCGGTCGCAACGGGTTTGACGCTTGCCTCCCTCGGTGTGGGCATGCGAGAAGTGACGTTCCGGATCCGGCACCGCGACGGGCCGGAGTGTGCGGCCAGCGCCCGATATCCTGACGTGACGATGCGATCGGTGTCGTCGATGACCGGGAGCGACGCCGACCGTCGACGGATCGTCGAACTCCGAGGACCGACCGAGTCGATACAGGGCTTTCTCGACGCGTTTCGCGAGGCCGACGCGGTGCGTGCGGCCGAACCGCTCTCACCGGTGGCACGAGACCACCTCTACGCCGCGATCGACCTCGACGCCGGCGAGTGGGACGGGATCGGCGACCGGCTCTCTGAGATGGGAGTCCACTACCGGACGGGAACGACCATCTCAGCCGGTGTCGAGCGCTGGACGGTGTACATTCGGGCGGACGACGACCTCTCGGGAGTTGTCGACGCGCTCGAACGCGGCGGCAACGACGTCGAACTGGCGCGAAACGTCGAATTGGAGCAAATCAAACGTCCGCCGCGGCTGTCGTCCGCGCGATTCCTTGAGGACCTCACGCCGCGCCAGCGAGAGGTCCTCGCGACCGCGGTCGCGATTGGGTACTACGACCACGAGGGGGGCGTTGGGATCGAGGCCGTCGCCGAGGAGCTCGGACTGGCGTCAACGACGGTCTGGGAGCACCTCTCGCGGGCCGAATCGACCGTGATGAACGGCATCGTCGACCGACTCGAGATCTGATCGATTCCTCCTTGGCGGTCGAAAGATCGTTTCAGCGCGAGAACCCTTTTATATCTTCGTCTCGCAGCCTCGCGTATGGACGACGTTTCAGTATCGATTCCGGCCGAGCAGTACGAACGGCTCGAGGCACTCGCAGCCGCACGCGGCGTGTCTCCACAGACCCTCGCCGCCCGACTGATCGAGGACGCGTATCAGGGATACGATCCCGACGCCCCGAACTCGATCGACCTCCCGCTCGGGGTGTGTGATGGCGACGAGTCGGCCGACGAGCGCTGAGGCGACTCTCGCCGCGTCGGAGCGAGGACCACGGAGCCGATCGAAACGCGAGCGTCAGCAACCCGAACCGTCTTTGTCAACTCCGACGGAACCGTACGCATGGCCGAACTCCTCGTGGCCGGAGAGACGCTCATCGACTTCCTCCCGGAGGGGACACGCTCGCTCGTCGACACCGAGACCTTCCACCGACGGGCCGGCGGCGCGCCCGCAAACGTCGCGGTCGGGCTCGCCCGCCTCGGCAACTCCCCGCTGTTTTGGACCCGCCTCTCGACGGACCCGTTCGGCGACTACCTGACAAACACGCTCGTACAGAACGGAATCCAACCGGATCTGATCGAACGAGACTCCGAGGCAGCAACGACGCTGGCATTCGTGAGCCTCGATCCGAGCGCCGAGCGAACGTTCAGCTTTCACCGGAACGACACCGCCGACACCCGGATGCGTCCCGGTACCGTCGACGACGAAACGCTCGCGGGGGTCGACTGGGTTCACTGTGGCGGGGTGACGCTTGCCGACGAACCGAGCCGGACGGCGACGCTTGATCTGCTGGAACGAGCCGGGACGGCAGAGGCGACCGTCTCCTTCGACCCGAACGCCCGCCCCGAACTGTTCGTCGAAGGAGAGTTTGTCGAGTACTGTCGGCGGGCGCTTCGCCTCGCCGATGTGGTCAAGGCGACGGCAACGGATCTCCTCGCTACGGGCGTCCTCGACGACGGCGACGGCGACAACGACGCAGCCGGACTAGCCCGGTCGATCTGTGAACAGGGGCCCCACACCGCGCTCGTCACCCGGGGTGGCGAGGGCGCGCTCGCCAGGTCGACACCGGCGGCCCCGTGGAACCCGACTAGGGAACCGCTCGTCGTCGAACACGGGGGGTACAGTGTCGAGCCGGTCGACACGACCGGTGCCGGCGACGCCTTCACCGCGGGTGCGATCCGGTCGCTGTCCGCCGGCGAGTCGCTCCGCGACGCGGTCGGTTTCGCGAACGCAGTGGCGGCACAGTCGACCACTGAGGCGGGCGCGATGAGCGCGCTTCCGACGCGCGCGGAGGCGGAGACGCTCCGGGACTGAGCGGGGTGTCGATGACAACGAACTGGCTTGGACCGAGACCGTTCTCGGTGAGCAGGAACGGACACAGGATATTTATATTCGAACGGCCCAACAGCCCGGCGGGCAGGTGATAGCGGTTCCGTCGCGTCGCCGCGACACGACGCGTTGACCCCATTCGGAACCGGGTTCTGCCCGTATGAACACGAACGACGCTCGTCGGGGCCGCTGCTCCCTACCGAGCGTCGATTTCCACCGTGGCTCGGGGGTTCTCCAGCCGTCTTAACTCTCGATCATCACACCACGGATCGATAGTCGCGTCACTCCCCCTCGTAGGGCCATCGTCCGCCAGTTTTGAGCTCCTGTTTGTACCCCTCGTCGATCGCGTCGCGGATCGCCTCACGTGAGCGGTGTTCGACCGCCGGTCCGGCAGCCTCCTCCCGTCCGTCCGTGGCGAACCGATACGTCGCCTCGGCAATCAGGGTCGCCATCTCCCGGAGGTCACGCGAGTCCAGCTTATCAATCGTGTCGGCGTGGGTGTGTCCCCAGCCACGACCCGACCCGTCCGAACTCGTCGATGCCATTACGGCGGGAATTCCCTCCTGTACGAACGCCCACTGGTCGCCGTGTGGCGAGATCGTCTCGCCGGTCGACAGCGGCGTGCCGAACGCGTCGGCAACCGCCTCGAACGTCTCGGCCATCCCCTCGAACCCGTTGGTTCCGACACGGAGATCGCGTGAAGAGCAGGCTCCGTCGAGGTTGATCACGCACTCGATTGCGTCTTTCGGCGTCGTCTCCGCGGTGTGGTACGCCCCCCACAGACCGATCTCCTCGGAACCGAACGTGATCAGCCGAATCCGTGTGTCGAGGTCGTCAGCGACGGTCGAGAGCAGACGGCCGACCTCTGCGACGAGCGCCGACCCCGCGCCGTTGTCGTTCGCGCCGTCGCTCACGTCGTGCGCGTCGACGTGTGCGGTGAGCAGGACGGCCTCGTCGGTGTCCGGTCCCACGTCCGCCACCGCGTTCACCGAGGTCGTCGGCTCGTTGCGGCAGTCGACGTCAATTGTGACCTCGGGTCCGTCGGTGTTGCTTCCCGCGTCGGTCTCTCGATCTCCCTTCGTTGCGAGCCGCGCGAGCCGTTCGCCGACCTCTTTGCTCACGCCGACCGCAGGGATCGGGCCAGGGCGGTTGTGGTAGCCGATCTCACCGGTTGGCGGGAGCGACCCCTCGATGTGGTTCCGAAAGACGAAGCCGACCGCGCCGTGTTCGGCCGCGTTGACGTACTTCTCCATCCGATGGAGCCACCGGTCGTGTGAGTCAGGGGTCCGAGAGGAGGCCATCGCGATCGCTCCCTCTAGCTCGTCCCCGGCGGCCTCAAACTCATCGTAGGTGCCGTTGCCGACATCGACCAGCGGAGCCGTGACCTCGCCCGCCGGCGTGCCCGGCAGCGCGACCGTCTCGTGGCTGCCGTCGTGTCGGCGCTCAACCCG
>LFFM01002428.1_pt1 | contig 12322 bp, 13 predicted proteins | sample 643131 | NCBI WGS metagenome assembly LFFM01 (sample SAMN03777445, study PRJNA286221) | soda lake metagenome | biome: soda lake; feature: Kulunda steppe; material: water; isolation source: sample Tc-Br brine of Tanatar trona crystallizer | place: Russia: Kulunda steppe | collected 2011-07
GCGCGCGAGCCGTCGCGGCTGGGGCTTTTGAGGCGGTCGTGTCGATCGTAGCAGGAGCGTCTCACTAAGCAACCACTGATAAACGGAGCGGCTGGGGATTTTGAGGCGGTCGTGTCGATCGTAGCAGGAGCGTCTCACTAAGCAACCACTGATAAACGGAGCGGCTGGGGCGTTGCAGGCGGTCGTGTCGGTCGAAGCAGGAGTCACCTACCGAGCAATCAGAGCCCCGAAAACGGGATGAAGCGGCGACCGCGTCGCCGCCGGGATACGGCTGGATCGCACGAGAGATCGGAGCGGAGCCCACCAGTGGAGGACCGACGAGCGGTCCCACGCGCCGGGAACGGTCCGCGGGCGTTTTTAAATCCGGGCACGGATCGTCACGTATGCGGTACCTCGTCGCGATCGACGGCTCCGCGGAATCGGACGAGGCGGTGCGGTACGCCTCGAACCACGCGGTCGCGCTGGACGCGACGCTCGAGATCGTCCACGTGCTGACACCGGAGACGAAGCTGGTCGGTGGCGAGGTCGTGCTCCCGGGCGACGATCGCTCGACGGAGCGCGGCGAGCGCGTGCTGGCGGAGGCCCGGCGACTGGCGCTCGACGCCGCCGGAGACGACGGGGAGCCGGCCGTCGAGACCGAGCTGCTCGCCGGACGACCGGCGGACGCGATCGCCCGACACGCCCGCGAGACGGACGCCGACGCGATCTACGTCGGTCACCGGGGCCTCTCCGACGAACGGGAACGCGTCGTGGGGAGCGTCGCCAAGAGCGTCCTCGACAAGGCGACGGTTCCCGTGACCGTCATTCGTTGATTTTTATTAATTGAACCGCGCCATCTTGCCATTCACTTATAAGTATCTCGCCAAGGTTGGCAGCAGGGTTAATAATCGCTGGTCGGCTACCTCCGGCAATGAGCGATGCTGACGGGCGCCCGGCCGCGACGATCGAGGGGCGGTTCGGCGTGCCGGAGATGGACTGCCCCTCCTGTGCGGGCACCGTCGAACGGGCGCTTGCGTTCGACGGCGTGACCGACGTCGAGACCCGGCCGACTGCGGGATCGGTCGTCGTACGATTCGACCCGGAGCGGATCGACGAAGCGACGATCGCGGCGGCGATCGAGCGCGCGGGCTACGAGGTCGTCGACGCCGACGAGAGCGTCGTCGCGGACGACCTGCTGAGGAGCCGGCGGGCGATCGCGACCGGCATCGGCGGCGCGTTCCTCGCGGTCGGACTCCTGCTCGAGTGGTTCCTGCCCGGACTGAACCCGACGCTCGGCACGGTCGCGCCCGCCGCGTTGCTCGGCACCTGGGAGCTGACGGGCGCGTGGGTCGCCTACCTGCTCGCGGTCGCCGTCGCCGGACCGCCGATCCTCCGGAGCGGGCTTCGGTCGCTGCGCGCCGTCAGCCTCGACATCGACCTGCTGATGTCGATCGGGATCGTCGCCGCGATCCTCATCGACCACCCCTTCGAGGCGGCGACGCTCGCGGTGCTGTTCTCGACCGCCGAGCTGCTGGAACGCTTCTCGGTCGACCGCGCTCGCAACTCCGTGGAGGAGCTGATGGCGCTGTCGCCGGACGTGGCGACCGTGCTTCGCGACGGCGACGAGGAGACCGTCCCGGTCGAGGCCGTCGGCGTCGGCGATCGCGTGGCGGTTCGGCCCGGCGAGCGAGTGCCGCTCGACGGCGTGGTTCGCGACGGAGCCGGCGCGGTCGACGAGTCGCCGATCACCGGCGAGTCGGTCCCGGTCGAGAAGGCGCCGGGCGAGGCGGTGTACGCCGGCTCGATAAGCGACGCGGGCTACCTCGAGATCGAGGTCACCGCCCCCGCCTCGGAGTCGACCATCGCCCGCGTCGTCGATCTCGTGGAAGCCGCCGGGAGCGAGGGAACCCGTGCCGAGCGGTTCGTCGACCGGTTCGCGGCCGTCTACACGCCGATCGTCGTGCTCGCGGCGATCGCGACCGCGACGCTCGGTCCGCTCCTCGTCGGGGGCGGCACGGAGACCTGGTTCGTCCGCGGGCTGGCGCTGCTGGTGATCGCCTGCCCGTGTGCGTTCGTCATCTCGACGCCCGTGAGCGTCGTCTCCGGGGTGACGGCCGCCGCACGCAACGGCGTGCTGATCAAGGACGGCGAACACTTGGAGGCGGCGGGGGACGTCGACGCCGTCGCCCTCGATAAAACCGGGACGCTGACCACCGGCGAGCTGTCGGTGACCGACGTCGTTCCCGTCGCCGCCGACGCGGACGACCTGCTGCGATGTGCGACGGCACTGGAGCGACGAAGCGAACACCCGATCGCCGGGGCGATCGTGGAACACGGGGAGCGAGTCGGTGTACGCTCCAGGGACGTCGAGTCGTTCGAGGCGCTCGCGGGGCGCGGGGTTCGCGCCGACCTCGACGGCACCACCCACTACGCCGGCAAGCCCGCGCTGTTTGCTGACCTCGGCTTCGACCTGAGCCACGCCCACGTCCGGTCCGACGGGGGATCGGCGCTGTCGGCGGCTGACGGGGCGTCCGGCCCGGATCCGGAGCGGTCGGACGCGGACGATCCCGGCGACCCGACCGCCGGGGGCGTCGACCCGGAGTCGTGTGTACGCGGCATGTATCTCGATCTGATCGGGGAGACGATACCCCGGCTGCAGGCTGAGGGGAAGACCGTCGTGCTCGTCGGGACCGACGAGCGGATCGAGGGCGCCATCGCCGTCGCGGACACGGTTCGGCCGGAGGCGGCGTGGGCGGTCGACCGGCTCCGCGAGTCGGTCGGTCGCGTCGTGATGCTCACCGGCGGCAACGAGCGGACGGCGCGCGCGATCGGCGACCGGGTTGGCGTCGACGACGTCCGCGCGGATCTGCTGCCGAACGAGAAGGTCGAGGCGGTCAGGGAGCTCCGTGACGCCACCGATGGCGGGGTCGCGATGGTGGGCGACGGGATCAACGACGCGCCCGCGCTGGCGACCGCGACGGTCGGCGTGGCGATGGGTGCCGCCGGAACCGACACCGCCCTCGAGACGGCGGACGCCGCGCTGATGGGTGACGACCTCTCGCGGCTCCCGTACCTGTTCGATCTCTCCGCCCGTGCCGGGACGACGATCCGGACGAACATCGCGGCATCGCTCGGCGTGAAGGCGCTGCTGGCCGCCGGAGCCCCGTTCGGCTACGTCACCGTCGCGATGGCCGTGATCGTCGGCGACATGGGTATGAGCCTCGGCGTCACCGGCAACGCCCTGCGTCTCGGGAACGTCGACCCCGCGGAGCCGCCGCCGGCCGGCAACGACGATCCGGAGACCCACGGATCGACGACGGACGTGAGTCGATGACGGCCGTGAGTCGACCGGAGAGCGCGTCGGCGACTCTTCCCGTGCCGACCCACGATTTAACCAATACGCCGACGTATTAACCGTCATGCCCTCCGAGCGTGCCGCCGACGAGGCGGTCCGCGAGCCGACGGCTCGCAACTCGACGTCCGCCCGTGACCCGGCGTCCCCCAGTGACTAGGCATCGATGTGTAACCTGACGTCCGCCAGCGACTCGGTAGCGATGCGTGACTCGGCGCCCGCCCGTGACGCGGACGGAGCCCGGCCGGACCCCGCCGCCGAGCGGCTCGAGTGGGGACCGGTTCGGCTCGACCGGTTGCGGTCGCTGGCGGCCGGGATCGGGATCGGGCTCCTCCTCGCGGTGACGGTCGTCGTCGGCGTTGCCGGGGTCGCCGTCCTCGAGACGGCGCTCGCCGGGGGGCTCACCGTCGGAGACGGGTGGGTACTGCTCGTCCTCCTCGCCGTCGGTGGTCCGCTGTCGGTCGTCTACCTCCTCATCGGCCTCGACCGAACCGGAACGGCGGGACGGCGGCGCCTCCGTGCCGCGTTCGGCGACTACGACCTGTCGCCGTCGACGTTCCGACCGACGTGGGTAGCCGCCGGAGCGGGAGGGTCCGGTGCCCTCCTCCGGTTCAGTCCGGGGCCGTTCGGCGGGCTGCTGTGGCTGCTCGTCCCGCTGATCTGGGTCGTACCAATGCTCGCCGGCTCCCGGGGGACCTCGGTCGCCCTCGATCCCGTTGAGCGGACGATCGAACGGACCGTCCACACCCACGACCGGAGTCGGACGGACGACCTGAACGCGGTCGTCCGTACGCGCCGGATCGACCTGCCGTGGCTGACGACGGTGCTGCTGGCGTATCGCGGTAACGACTGGTACCGGTCGACCCCGTGGCTGTTCGTTCCGACCGAGCGTGCCGACGAGGTGGAACGGGCGATCGACGCGGTGCTCGCCCGGAGCGACGGTCCCGACAGGGCGAGCGTCCCCGAACGGGTCGTGCTCGCGCTGGTGGGTAGCAGCTCGCTGATCGTCGGCGTCGCGATGGCGGTCGCCGGCGGCGAGAGCGGCGGGTGGGTGCTGGCGGTCGTGGCCGCCCCCCTGAGCGTCGTGTTTCTCGCGCTGGCGCTGCGGCTGTGAGACGGGGGAGCGTCCCTACGTCCCGCTCGGATCGCCCGCCGTCCCGCTCGGATCGCCCGCCGTCCCGTCCGAATCCACGAGCCGGAGCGCCATCTCCAGCTCGAAGCTCTCCGCGTTGGAGGTCTCGAAGCCGATCTTCTCGTACAGCGACACTGCAGGAGTGTTCCAGCGTTCGACGGTGAGCCACACGCGGCCGACGCCGTTGTCACGTCCGTACCCGAGCAGTCCACGGATGAGTCGGGTTCCGATTCCCGCCTCCTGGTACTCCTGATGGACGAATATCGCCAGTTCGTAGACGTCGTCGTCCGGGACGAGCGTCGCGTGTCCCGCCACGTCGTCGCCGCACCACGCGAACACGTTGAAGCAGTCGTCGGCGAGGATCGTGGAGAGCCATTCGCGGATCCGCGACTCGCTACCCGGTGGAATCCCCTGTGCACGGTCGGACGGATCGAAGGCGTCGTACATCGCGACGAGCGCCTCTCGCTCCTCGTCGCTGCCCTCGTACGCGCGGACCTCGACGGAGCGGCCGGCGTGGTCGACGAACTCGACCGGGGGGACAGGGAACGGTCCGGCGACCTCGTCCGGGAAGCGGCGGTCAGTCATCTGATCAGCGTGACCGACGTCTTGGCGTTTAACAGGACGAACTCGGCGATCGTTCCGAGGGTGATCTTCCCCATCGGACTGGTCCGTCCGCCACCCAGCACGATCCGGTCGAACTCCTCGCGTTCGGCGATCTCGACCAGTCGCCCGCCCGGATCGCCCTCGATCCGTCTGACGTCGGCGTCGATCCCCGCCTCGGCGAGCCGACGCTCCACCAGCTCGACGAGCTCGTTCGGCGAGGAGTCCGAGTCCGGATTGCTCACGATGGCGATCGTCAGGTCGTCGCCGGCGACCGTGGCGCGCTCGATGGTCCTGTCGAGCGCCCGCAGCGAATCGTCGCTGCCGCCGATCCCGCAGAGTACCTTCATGCACGCCACGTTCACGGGCGAGGTAAAAAGGGTTCGCCGTCGGGCCGAAGAGCCCGTGGGGGTCGACGACATCCGGGTTGGCACCGGTACGGATCGACGATGTCCGGGCTGGTACCGATACGGATCGACGGGTGCGCGGCGGTGAGAGGGAAGCGATTAGTCACCGCCGCCGCAATCGACGGTATGGAGACGACGGAGACGTTTCGCGGGCTGTACAGCCGCTCCTCGGGACGCGTCCACGAGACTGCCGACCCGACCGCCCCGGACGACGGGGAGCGACGCCTCGACCCGACGTACGACTACGACGCCGTCGACCCCGACGACCTCCCGGGTGTCGGGAGTCGGATCGGTCGTGACGCGAGCGGTCCGGGCGCGGACGGTGGCGGATCGGTCCCCGGCCGCGGCCACTGGCGGTTCGACGCGCTGTTGCCGTTTCCGGCCCGTACCGCGATCACGGCCGGCGAGGGTGGAACCCCGCTGGTGGCGACCGACCGACTGGCCGACGAGCTCGGCGTCGAGTCCGTGTACGTGAAAGACGAGGGGCGGAACCCGACGGGGTCGGTGCTCGACCGGGGGCTCTCCGTTGCGGTCACGGCCGTCTCGATGCGCACGAGCGAGGGCGACCATGGGGACGACGACGCCGGGGAGCCGGGGGATGCCGTCGACGTCGAGCCGCTCGTCTGTGCGAGCCCGGGCAACGCCGGGGTGTCGATGGCGGCGTACGCCGGACGAGCGGATCTCCGGTCGTACGCCTTCGTCCCGGCTCGATGCCCGTTCTCGAACAAGGCGATGACGAACGTGCACGGCGGGGAGATGCGCGTCGCCGGCGGGCGCTATCCGGACGCCGCGGCGGCCGTCGACGAGCAGCTCGAAACCGACTACACGAGCCTCAACGAGTTCGACACGCCGTATCGCCACGACGGGATCAAGACGGTCGCGTTCGAGCTCGTCGCCGATCTGGGCGGTGCGCCGGACGTCGTCGTCGTCCCGACCGGGACCGGCGAGGTGCTCGCCGGGGTTCGGAAGGGGTTCCACGAGCTCGACCGGATCGGCGCGATCGACGGACTGCCGCGGCTCGTCGCCGTCCAGCCCGAGGGATGTGCCCCGGTGGCGGCGGCGGTCGAACGGGGACTCGACGAGCCGGAACCGTGGTCGACGCCGGACACGATCTGTGGCGAGCTGGAGGTCCCCGATCCCGCGGGCGGGCGGGCGGCCGTCGAGGCGGTGCGTGAGAGCGCCGGAACCGCGGTGACGGTGTCGGACGAGGCGATCCTCGAGAGCGCGGTCGCGGTCGCACAGAACGAGGTTATCGAGGCGGGTGCCGCAGGCGGTGCGGCCCCGGCCGGCGTGTGGGCGCTCGCCGAGGACGACTTCTTCGACGGCCCGGAAACGGTGGTCCTGCTCAACACGGACGCCGGGCTCAAAACGCCGGACGTGCTCCGAAGTCACTTGATGGGTGCGGGGATCTGACCGTCATCTGCCCCCGAGCAACGCCGAGCCCCGAACGGCGACGCGATCGCGAACGACCGGTCGGCGACGGTTTCGGGATCGTTCCCGTTACGAGGCGAAAGCTGAACGTTTTAACCCCCACGGGTCGGAACGCCAGCACATGGTGCGGGACCCGCTACGCGAGGAGGAGCTGCCGTCCACCGAGGAGGTGCTGGACGCGCTGGCTGACGACGCCGCACAGCAGTTCGTCGTGGCGCTCGCCGAGCCGAAGACGGCGAGCGAACTCTCCGAGGAGTGTGACGTCCCGCTCTCGACGACCTACCGGAAGCTCGAGAAGCTCGCCGACGCCTCGTTGCTGGAGGAGTCGACGGAGATCAGACGCGACGGCCAGCACACTACTCGGTACGCGGTCGCGTTCGAGGAGGTCACCGTCTCAATCGACGAGGACGGCGAACGGACGCTGTCGGTCGAGTTCAGCCGCCCGGACCGGTCCCGTGACGAACGGCTGGCCGAGCTGTGGTCGGAACTACGGGAGGAAACCTAATCATGCACGTCGAACTCGTCATTATCGTGGTAAAGACCGCCATCCTCCTGCTGGGTGGTAGCATCACGTACTACGCGCTCCGCGCGTACTCCCGAACCGGCAACCCCTCGTTGCGCGCACTCGGCATCGGGTTCGGCATCGTCACGTTCGGCGCACTCGTCGGCGGCGTCTCACACCAGTTCCTCGACGTCGGGCTCGCCGTCGGGATCGCCATCGACAGCACGCTGACCGCGGTCGGGTTCGGCGTGATCGTCTACTCGCTGTACGTGGAGTGAGACCACAGCGGGGGAACGCTCCGCGTTCGACATCTCCCGGTTTCGGTAGGCTTTTGCGGCGCTCCGACGTGGGGTTCGACGATGAGCGAGACCGCACGCGAGGAGCTCTCTCGGCGGATAGCGGGCGAGATCACGTTGAGCGACGATCCCGGTGCGACCCTCCGCAAGTGGCGAACGGACTTCGACGTCTCCCAGACGGAGCTGGCCGACCAGCTCGGCGTCTCCTCCTCGGTCGTCTCCGATTACGAGAGCGGTCGCCGGGAGAGCCCCGGCATCGGCGTCGTCCGCCGGACGGTCGACGCGTTGCTCGACATCGACGAGCAGCGCGGCGGGGGACGGCTCAGACAGTACGCGCGCGTCCTCTCGGCGGGGTTCGAGAGCGACATCGTCCACGACCTCCGGGAGTACTCGACGGCGATCCCCTTAGAGGAGTTCTACGAGGCCATGGGCGCGACCGAGATCGTGCGCGGCGATCAGGACCACATCAACGGTCACACCGTCATCGACTCGATACAGGCGATCACCCGACTCTCCAGCGAGGAGTTCTACCGACTGTACGGCCAGTCGACGAACCGCGCGCTCGTGTTCACGCGCGTGACTCGCGGCGAGTCGCCGCTGGTGGCGATGCGCGTCGTCAGCCCGACCCCGAACGCCGTGCTGCTCCACGGCATCGATGCCGACGACCTGTGGGAACACGCCGGCGAGCTGGCGCGCGTCGACGGCTTCTCGCTTGCCGTCTCGACGCGCGACTTGGAGGACTGTCTGGCGGATCTCCGTGACCTGTAGGGTCGCCCGACCGGCTCAGTAGTCGAACCCGACGGCGTCGCCGTCCGGACGGAGCGGACTGGACGGATACGGCGGGTCGGCGTCGGGATCGTTGAATGCGCCGGGCGCAACGTCGTTCGGAGCGTCCGGATACCACAGCGCGGCGAGCGTCTGAACGTGGGTCCGGCCGCTCGCGAGCTCGAACTGCCCGCCGCCGTACATCGTGATCCCCTCGCGATCACAGTAATCGATCGTCTCGAACAGCGACTCCAGACTCCCGAATCGGGAGGGTTTCACGTTACACCAGCCCGGGTCGACCGGGAGCGACCGCAGGCTCTCGACGCCGTCGATCGGATAATCGAAGGCCAGTCGGTCCGCCTGCGGCTTGAGCAACGGCGTCGTCTCCGGCGTGAACGCGGCGTCCTCGACGACGGCGGCCGGAAACGCTGCGAGCACGTCCCGATACAGCTCCGGATCGGCCGTCACGTCGACCTCGGTACCCTCGTACCAGCCCTTGAGATCGAGCACGCGAATCGCCTCCGTCTCCCGGAGGGCGACGAACAGGTCCTCGGGCCACTCCGGCGTCGGGTCGAGCTTGAACTCCAGGTCCGCGTCCGCCTCAAGCAGCTCCGTGACCCGGTCGATCGTCGGCGGGTCGCCCAGGCGAGTCGACACGACGAACCGGACGGGGTCCGGCTCGATCCCCAGCCGCTCGCCGAGCGTCTCGCCCGCCTGCCGGAGGCCCAGATCGAGTGCCGCGCTCTCGATGGCCCACCGTCTGTAGCGCCGCGACCCCTCGCGCTCGGGCGGCCTGGCGGCGAAGAGGTCGACGTCGGCGAGATGCGCGGACAGCCCGTCCACCGTCCACGCGCCCTCCAGATCGATCGGGTCCGTCCCGACGAGCGCGTCGTGGTCGGCGGTCTCGTAGGTGACGTCCTCGCCACGACCCACGACGCCGTCGCCGGAGAGCCGGAACTCCGTCGTGGTTCGCTCGAAGTCGCTGGTCGTCCTCGCGACGTACCGTCGTCGCTCGACCGTCTCGATCGTCACGTCGAGGTCCGCGATCCGATCGTACGTGCTCATGATCCCGTCGATGCGCGCAACGGGGATAAAACCGACAGGCCAGGAGCGCCAGTGGACCGACGACCCCGGACCGTTACGCCGCCCGAGTTCGGAGCACCGCGACGCGAGTCGAAAGCGCCCAGAAGAGCGGGATCACGGTGAGCACGACCGCGCCGGCGGCCGCGACCTGCAGGACGGTCGTGGTGAACCACGGCTCGCCGCCCGCGTACGGCAGCGGCGTGTGCGTCACGTCGCCGACGACGGGAACGAAGTAGTCCATGAGCAGGTCGACCGTGTACCACGCGGCGGCGACGGCGACCGCCTCGACCGGGAAGTCAGTCATCCGGTGGAGCACGAACGCCTGCACGACCATCCCGAGATGGCTCACCAGCAGGAACGCGTACATCGGCGTCGACGTTCCGGCGAGAAACCCCGGCGCGAACGCGACCAACACGTACGGCGTCCACAGTCCGAGCTTGATGTTTCCGAAGAAGGCGAGCGCCGCGAGATAATCGTTCGGTCGCCCGATAGCCCACGACGCGAGCGCCAGCGCGATGAACAGCGTCGCCGCCGGGCTGTCGGGAACGAACGCCCACATCTCCGGCGTGACGCGGCCGAACTGGAACCGGTAGTACCAGAAGCCGAAGGCGGTACCGGCGAGGTTGATCGCGACGATGACCCAGACGAACCGGTACGCGACGTCCTCGAGCGGTTTCGGGAGGGGCGCGATCCATCGCGGCAGCGACTCGCGATCGGGCGGTTCGCGTCCGAGCGCCCTGACGACGTCCATACCCGTCGGTCGGTCGGCCCGCTCAAAGCGGTGACGGTCCGCCGACGACCGCGACGGTCCCCTCCGAGGGCGGCGTCCGACGAAAAGGGCTATGGGTGCCCGGCCGAAAGCCACGCCCATGCGCCCGCGAACGTTGCTCGCGTTGCTCCTCGTCGTCCCCTTCGTCGACGCGCTGTTCCTGATCTACGTCGCGACGCGACTCGGAGCGGTCATCACGGTCGCGCTCGTCGTGTTGACGGCGATCCTCGGCATGCTGTTGTTGCGCGCGGAGGGACGGGCGACCCTCGCACGCGTCCAGCGGAAGCTCGCTCGCGGCGAGCCGCCGACCGACGAGCTGGTCGACGGCGGCCTGCTCATCGCGGCCGGCGCGCTGCTGCTCACGCCGGGACTCGTCACCGACGCGATCGGGTTCGCGTTCGCCGTCCCGCTCACGCGCGTCCCGATACGGATGGGACTGAAGCGGTACGTGATCGTGCCGTACCTCGACCGACGGACCGGCGGGTTCGCCACCGGCAACGTGTACGTCGGCGGCTTCCCCGGCGGTGACGGCAACGACGGGTTCGGCGGCGGGTTCACCATGGGCTCGGGCGGCGGCCCGTTCGGCCCCGGAGACGACGACGCTAGCGGCCCGTTCGACTCCGGGGGCGGCAGCTCCGGGAGCCCGTTCGACCCCGACGGCGACGTCGACGCGGGCGGCACGCGATCCGGCGCGGATGCCGGCGACGCGGACGCGGGAAGCGGCGGGCGGGTCGGCGGCGGCGGACCCGGGACCGAGAACGGGTCCGACGACGACGTCGTTGACGTCGACTTCACGGTCGAGGAGACGGACGACGACCGCGACCCACGGGACCGGTAGCGGACGACCGGAAGCGACACGTTCGCGGGCCACCGGGCTCGTTCCGGCGCGAAATCACCGGACCGCGACGCGGGCGAAACCCGCCGACTGCGGCGACACGATCGAAAGGAAACTCTTAAACTACTACCAGCGTAACGACTGAATGCGCTCGCCTGGGCCAATAGCTCAGTCAGGTTGAGCGCTCGGCTGATAACCGGGAGGTCCACGGTTCAAATCCGTGTTGGCCCACCTACAACGCGCACGGTCATTGGCCGTGCGGGATTGGTGGGCTGGGACTCCCCAGCCACCCAATTTCGGTATTCTAACGCTCCTGAGAAAGAGGTCCTAAATCGTAATCCGAACAGTTCCCTAAGCGCGCCTCCGCGCCATACCTCGGTGCATAGAGTCGGAGGTGTCGGTGCGTGAGCCTCGGTCTCTCGGGTACCTTCACGACCGAGAAGGACTGAGAGATCCGAGATAAGAAGACGTACACCGATACCGACGAGAGGCGGTCGTTCCGCCATGTCTGCCACGAGTGTCAGACCGCCACCTGGTGGGACGTCCTCCGCGTCGTTGATACGGACCCGGGTGCGGGTGGGGGGTAAACATGAGCACCTTCGGCCCGATCTCCTCGAAGCGCGCCGGATCGAACGCCGAGGCGTCGGTCGTCGACGTCCACCCGGAATTCGAGCACGTGCCCGATACGGAGATCGAACACGCCGACGTCCGAGTCGCCGAGCCCCTCAAGCTCGCCGTCGGTGAGCCACACGTTGTACCGATCCTCGTTCGCCGTGGATTTTACCCGCATACGAATTTGCTAAACAAGCCGGCACGTAATACGGCAGGACCGGGCGGGTCCCCATCGTGATCGTGGCGATTTCGAGGAGTGTTTTGACGACTTGTATAACAAGTCGGCAGGTCACCGATGCTCGTCGATCCACTCACACCACGCGTGGAAGTCTTCGGCTCCGCACTGGTCGGCGATCGACTGCAACGTCCCGGTCGGGATCTCGTCTTCCGAGGCCAGGGACTGTCACGATCCGGACCTCCTCCGTATCCGGTGACTCGTAACGCATCTTCAGGTGACTACCGACGCGACCGACACGCTCGTAGCCGAAATCGTGGAGAACAGACGCGATATCTCGCCCGGAGAAGTTCGTCCGGACCATTCAGCTCATGAAATCAGGAA
>LFFM01002429.1_pt1 | contig 12319 bp, 12 predicted proteins | sample 643131 | NCBI WGS metagenome assembly LFFM01 (sample SAMN03777445, study PRJNA286221) | soda lake metagenome | biome: soda lake; feature: Kulunda steppe; material: water; isolation source: sample Tc-Br brine of Tanatar trona crystallizer | place: Russia: Kulunda steppe | collected 2011-07
ACAGTCGGATCTGGATCAGACCGGTGGACGAGGAGATCTCCGTCGACCGGCCGGACGAAGAAAACATGATGGATGGGAGATACGAGGGCGTGCGGGAGCTCGAAGCCACTGCGACGGTCGATTTTCCGGGTAGTGCCGAAACCATCGACTACTCGGACTCGGTTCTGAGTGTGGTTGGGAACCTGAGAGTCAGAGGCGACCGCGCTGGTGAAGAGTTTACGCTAATATCCCTCGAGGAGATCACCAGCAACTCCGACGAGCACCACCGTCTCCGTTTCACCGGTCATGAAGACCAGCCGATGGACCTGGAGTTCAGGACGCGACCGGTGTTTGACTGATCGGCTCCGAGGCCGGTTCGGCACCGATTCCGTCCTCGGGCGGATCGAAGCCAGAGCCGACCGTAGACGTGCGAACGACCCGCCGATCACACCGCGAGTGCGATCCGTTCGCCCGTCTCGAGCCCGTTCCGGAGGGCGGCGTGCAGGCGCGCCTCGCCGGTACGGGGTGGTGAAGGTCGCTCACACACCCCCGTCCGAGACGATCAGTCGTCTCCTTGCCGTGGTGTGAAGCCGCTGTCGGTCACGGTATCCTCGACGCCGGCAGGCTGGTCGAGGAGGTGACACGCGGCACGATGATCCTGCCTCTCCTGTAGTGCCGGCGTGACGTCTTCACAGACGCTCTCGTACGCCGCGAGCGACTTCTCCGCCTCTTCCCACTCGTCCTCGAGGGCGACGGAGAGGGCTTCCCGAACGCGCGAGCGGTGTGGTTCCGAGAGCGCCGCTTCCTCGAGGTCGAGCATCGTATCGACGATTCGGTCTGCGAGGTCGTCCGTCTCGTCCGTCTCGAGGAACTCCTTCGTGCCGGAGAGATCGACGTCCCGGTTTCGTATCCGGTCCCGAACGGTCTGGACGGTCCGGAACTCGTCCTGTTCGATGTCGACGTCTTCGGGCGGGATCACCGACGGACATCGCGTTCTGAATCGACAGCCGGTCGGTGGGTTCCGCGGTGAGGGCACTTCGCCGGAGAGCGTGTCGACGTCGCGCTCACGCTCCCCGACGTCGACGCGGGGGACACTCTCTAAGAGTGCCTTCGTGTATGGGTGCTGTGGGTCAGAAAAGAGGCTCCGACTGGGTCCAACCTCGACGATTTCACCGAGATACATGACGGCGACACGGTCACAGATGTGGCGAATAACGGAGAGGTCGTGTGAAACGAGCAGATAGGTCAGTCCGAACTCGGACTGGAGGTCATCGAGCAAGTTCAGAATCTGGGCCTGCACGGAGACGTCGAGCGCACTGGTCGGCTCGTCGAGCACGACGAAATCCGGATTGAGCGCGAGCGCGCGAGCGATGCCGATACGCTGGCGCTGACCACCCGAGAACTCGTGGGGGTACCGATCGAACTGATCCCCCGAGAGCCCGACCCTGTTGAGCAGGTCCCTTACCCGTTCCGTTCTGCGCTCGCGTTTCGATCTATCGTGGTCGTCGCCTGGGGGCCAGTCGTGAACGTCGAGTGGCTGTCTGACCGTCTCGCCGATGGTCATTCGTGGGTCGAGACTGGAAAAGGGGTCCTGAAAGACGATCGCCGCCCGGCGCCTGAACTCCTGGAGTTCGGTCGTATCCATCTCGTAGACGTTCGAACCGTCGAAGTACACCTTCCCTTCAGTTGCCTCCTGTAACCGGAGCACCGTCTCGCCAGCCGTCGATTTGCCACAGCCGGACTCGCCGACGAGCCCGAGCGTCTCCCCCCGTTCTATCTCGAAGTTCAGCCCATCGACCGCCTTGACCGCGACCGGGTCGTCACCCAGCAACCGGTCGAGGAAACTGTCCCGTTCGAAAAAGTACTTCCTGAGGTTTCGCACCTCGAGTAGCGGGTCGGTCATCGATCGTCGCCCCCCGTCGACTCGAAGTGCTCGTCGGACAGTGCCTCCCCCTCCTCGTATGGGTGGTCTGCGAGATAACACATCGATACGTGATCGTCACTGCCGGGGCCATCGAAGGTCCGTGGTTTCCTGAGACACTCCTCCATCGCCTTCGGACAACGGTCGGCGAAGTAACAGCCACCTCCCATCTCCGAGTCGAGAAGGCTGGGAACGTTGCCTTCGATCGGCCGGAGTCGTCCACCGACGTCGTCGAGCACCGGGACAGACCCCAGAAGCCCCGCCGTGTACGGATGGACGTTCTCCTCGAAGATGTCCGCAAGAGTCCCCTGTTCGACGATCTCGCCGGCGTACATCACGCCGACACGGTCACACATGCGGGCCACGACTCCGAGGTCGTGTGTGATCAACAGAATCGTCATCCCGACCTCTCGTTGTAGCTCGGAGAGGATATCGAGAACCTGTGCCTGTATCGTGACGTCGAGTGCGGTCGTCGGCTCGTCCGCGATCAGGACGTCCGGCTCCCCCGCCAGCGCCTGGGCAATCATCGCCCGCTGGAGCATCCCCCCGGAGTACTGGTGTGGATACTCCTCGGCGCGTTTGACCGGGTCCGGAATCCCGACCATCTCGAGCAGTTCGATCGCGCGCTCTTTGCTCTCGGTCGTGACGAAACGCTTCGATGGCAACAGTGCGGACGTGAGATACCCCGAGAGCGAGTACTCGACACCCTGGGTTCTGGCACGAGTCGAACGTGGGTCGGCTCGTGCACGACGCTGTACCTCCACCGCTTCTGCGATCTGTTCGCCGACGGTCACGCTCGGGTTGAAACTGCTCTCGGGGTCCTGGAAAATCATACTGAACGACGGGCCACGGAGTGACCTCCGGACTGATTCCGGCACCGAGAGGACGTCGACGAATTCGCCGTCGACTGCGTCCGGGTAGTCCGCTTCGAGGGCGTCGGCGAGTTCCGCGTTCCGGTACTCGATCGATCCGCTCGTGATCTGCCCGGGTGACTCGACGAGGTCCACGATCGAGAGTGCAGTGACGCTTTTGCCGCTACCACTCTCGCCGACGATACCGAACACTTCGCCCTCTCCGACGTTCAGTGAGATCCGTTCGACGGCGTTTACCTGTCCTTCACTGGTGAAAAATCTGGTCGAGAGGTCGGAGATCTTGAGGATGTCTTCGGTCATCTCAGGCACCTCGCTCGCTCTGGTCGACGTTCGGGTCCAGGGCATCACGGAACCAGTCCCCGAGCAGGTTCACGCTGATGACCGCCAGCATGATACCGATACCCGGGAATATCGAGACCCACGGCCTTCGCCGAAGGTAGTCCTGTCCCCGCTCGATTTCGTAGCCCCACGAGAGCGTCGTCCCCGAGAACCCGAGGTACGCCAGTGACGCTTCCAGCAGGATGATGACCGCGACCTGAATCGTCGCTAGGACGATGATCGGCGTCATGCTGTTCGGGAGGATGTGTTTGAGCAGGATTTGGGCGTGACTGGTTCCGAAACTCCTGGCCGCCTTGACGTACTCGGCGTTTCGAAGCGACATGGCTTCCCCGCGGGCCACACGGGCAAACCAGACCCAGATCACCAGTGCCCCGACGATGGTCACCGTTCCGGGTATCGGGATCGTCGCTGGCATCCCCTCTGCGAACCCGGCCATCACTATCGGGTCGGGTATTCCGACCGGTCGTTCGCCGAACACCCCGATGAGCGCGAGGGCCAACACGAGCGCCGGGAACGCGAGCATCGTATCCGCAACCCGCATCAGGCCGTCGTCGACACGCCCACCGTAGTAGCCCGCGAGGAGGCCGATCGGGACGCCGATGAGCAAGGCGAGCAGCGTCGCGGAGAGCCCAACGATGACTGAAACCCGTGCGCCGTAGATGAGTCGTGAGTAGACGTCCTGGCCGACAGTGTTCGTCCCGAGGACGTGGGTGCTGTTCGACTCGATAGTGACCTCGGTGAACTCCCCGTCAACTGCCACCTCCGTCTCGTAGGAGTGTCCGAGCGGTGGATACTCGCTGCCGGTTTCGGGGTCGAAATGTCCCGTATCGGTCGGGTCGTGGGTCGCAAGCAGTGGTGCGAACAGCGTCATAACGACGATGACGACGAGAATACCCAGGCCGATTTTCGGCAACAGGCTCTCCGAAAACGACTGTCTGAGATTCGATCTGACACGGTCGGAGATCACGACTCGCTCACCTGTGGGTCGAGATAGTTGTACAGGGCGTCGACGACGATGTTGATGACGACGAACCCGACCGCGATGAATATCACGATACCCTGGATGACCGGCCAGTCACGGTCATTGAGTGCGTCGATGAGCCGGAGGCCGAGGCCCGGCCAGTTGAACACCGTTTCGGTGATGACGGCCCCACCGGCGAGCGTCCCGATCTGTAGACCGATGACGGTAATAATCGGGATCATGGTGTTTCGGAGCGTGTGTTTGTACAGGATGAGTATCCGGGGCAGCCCCTTGGCCTCCATCGAGGTCACGTACGGTTTCCCGAGCTCGTCGATCATCCCACTCCGGGTGAGACGCGTAATCAACGCCGTGAAGTACGTCCCGAGCGTGAGAGCGGGGAGCGTGATGTGTCGGAGCCACGCTCCCAGCTCCGAGAGCGATTGCTCGAACAGGACGGCGGAGACTGCCGCTGTGAAACCGATTTCCCGTCGACCGGTCGGGAAATCGAAGAGCCCCAGGCCGATCGAACTCGGATACTCGACGACGAACGAGCCCGTCGAGAACGAGGACGTTCCGATCGACGGGTAGGGAATGCCGTACCAGACGCCCAACACCAGAATGAGCATCAGGCCCAGCCAGAAGTTCGGCGTACTGATACCGAGAAGTGAAAAGAGCGTGGCTCCGTAGTCCGCCGGTTCGTTCCGGCGAGTGCCGGAGATCACGCCGAGCGGAACGGCGATGACGAGCGCAACGACGGTAGCGGCGACGGCCAACTCTATCGTCGCAGGGATACGGCGGATGACTATCGCTGTAACCTCACTACGGGCCTCCCAGGAGAACCCGAAGTCACCAACCAGGATACTGCCCAAGTAGTCGAGATACTGCGAAAGTAGCGGCTCGTCCAGTCCTTCTGCCTCTCTCACCCGCTGGATAATCTCGTCGTCTGCACCCTCACCGGCCATCAACACGGCGGGGTCTCCCGGAGAGACCGCACGGAGGATAAACATCACCGTGATCACTCCCCAGACGACGAGGATGCCCTGCAGGAGACGACGAATCAAGAATTTCAGCATCGAGAGCTAACTGTCGTAACCCGAGCGTGGGATCGTAATTACGTTTTCCTTTTGTCACCGATTCGACCGCCGGGGACAGGTCCGGGGTCGGTCAGACGCTCACCTTCCAGGGCAGTCAGACGCTCATCTCCCAGAGGTAGATGGTCTCGTCTGCGCGTGGCTCCCACTGGATGTCTTCACGGATACCGTAGATCGACTCCTGAACGTTGAGGAACACCCACGGTGCGAGGTCGTGAATCTGTGCGTTGATCTCCTGTAGCGCCTCACGTCGCTCGTCGGGGTCTTCGATCTCCTGGCTCTCGACGATCGCATCCGTCAGGTCGTCGTCGGCGAAGCTCCGGGTCTCTTCGGGAACGAAAAAGCCCTGCACACCGTAGTCGGTGTCACCGGTGACGGTTCCCCAGCCGATCATGTAAAACGGATGGTCGGGATCGTCGAGACCCGCAGCGTTCTCGTCCGAGACGGTCCCGAAGTCGACGATGTTCGCACTACAGTCGACGTTCGGGAGTTCGTCGATCATGTCTGCGGCTCGCTCTGCGATCTCTGCGTCGTTTACGTACCGGCCCTGTGGCGCCGTCAGTTCGATTTCCACGCCGCCGTACCCACTCTCCTCGACGAGGCTCTCGGCCATGTCGTAGTCCTGTGGATACGGTTCGAGATCCGGATTGTACCCGTTGATGTCCGGCGAGACGGGCTGACTCGTCGGTGTCCCGAATCCCGAGAGTATCGTCTCGATGATCTCCTCTTGGTCCACACAGTAGTTCATCGCCTGCCGGAACTCCTGGCTATCGTAGGGCTCGACGGAGTTTTTCATCGGACAGAAGATGGTCCGGAAGCTCGGAACGTTCCGGATGTCCGTGTCCTCGTTGTCCCGGACGTCGCCAACGTCCTCGGGGAGGATATTGATCGTCAGATCGGTTTCGCCCGTTTCGAGCGCGTTGAAACGACCGCTCGATTCGCCGTCCGCGTTGAACGTCACACGGTCGAACGGTGGCTCCTCGCCCCAGTAGTCGTCGAACTTTTCGACGACGATCTCGACTTCGGGTTCGAACTCGACGACCTCGTATGGCCCGGTGCCGTTGAAATCTTCGGGGGAGTCCCCGGAGAGGACGTCCTCGTCGGCACCCCGATCCTCTGCCCACTCCCGGTTCATCGCGCGAGCGTAGTTGCCGAACTCGAACTCGGCGAGCCCCGGTGCACCGCCGTAGGTGATCTCGAGTTGCGTCTCGTCGATGGCTTCGGCACCCGTAATCGACCCGAGACCGAACTGACCGAGATCACTGACGAGCGCGAAGTCGGGATCCACCGAGCGGTTGATGGTCCACGCGATGTCGTCTGCGGTCAGCGTGTCGCCATTGTGGAACGTTACGTCGTCTCGTATCGACACTTCGGTCGAGCCGTCACCGGTCACTTCCCAGTCCTCGGCTATCCACGGGAAGATGCCGTCACCGGGGTCGAACTCGAAGACCGGTTCGTATATGTGGTCGTAAATGTCGAAATAGTCCCCGGTGATGTGATCGAGCGGGTCGATCGTGTCTGGGAATTCGGTCAGGGTGACCGTGATCTCTTCTTCCTCGTCCGGATCGGCATCGTCGTCGTCATCGTCGTCGGCACTGATACAGCCGGCTATCGCCGTTACCCCCGTAGCGGTGGTGGCAGCCCCTGTTAGCTTGAGTAGCTTCCGGCGACGGATTTCGTTGTTGTTCTGCACGTTTAGATGACTGTTGTTCAACATAGTTAAATTTAATCCTCCGGAGAGGATCACGATCGGTAGTTCTCGCCGTCGTCGATCGGTGACTCGATTTCCCGATCAGGCGGACGCGGCCGGAGACCGGTGGCGGTCGATCCAGCCGATAGGGGTCGCGGCGAACGCGAGGCCGATACCGATTTCGAGGGCGAGGAAGGCGATCCAGTGGTAGAGGGGGAAAGCGACCCACGGTCGAGGGGGGGCAACCGGGAGGAGTGGTTCAGCCGGTGGTATCCTCGGGAGAAACGACGTGGATCGAACTCCCGAGGTACTTCTTCAGGGCCTCGTCGACCGTGTCCGCCCTGAACTCACCGAGCTGGCTGCCGATCGCGTCCCGGAGCGCGTCGAGATACAGCCGGTCCGTCCGGAGTTCGCTGAACGTAACCGACACCACGGACACGCCGAGGGCGTCCTCGACGATCTCACGGAAGTACGTGTCGTCGCCGACGGTGCCACGCCAGAGGTGATCGCGGAAAAACATCCAGCCGGGCTCTCCCGGTGGGTCCGCCACTCGAGACAGCGTCGTCTCGTATTCGGCTGGGTCGATCGATAGCTTCGGCCGTGAGGGCTCGACCCGGAAGCCGACCCTGAACACGTACCGAGCGGTTCCCGTCGACGAGTCAGTGTGGTCCATACCGTGTCCTTCGACGGCACGCAAAAAAAGCGGCACCGTCGAACCCCGTGTTTCCGGACGTCGGGGTCGCGTGGGACGCAGCCGCCCCTCGATCGGGGAGCGCCACGTCCGGACGCGTTAGAACGGCGGGTATGGCGTCTTGCCGTGGGTTCGGGCCTGAGTGATCGACGGAGTCGAATTTTCTATATCGATGTGCGGTTTATCACACCGCGAGTGCGATCCGTTCGCCCGTCTCGAGCCCGTTCCGGAGGGCGGCGTGGAGACGCGCCTCGCCGGCGACCCAGTCGCCGAGGGGGTAGAGGCCGTGGTCGGCGGCGTCCTCGAGCGGGCCGGCGGCGACCCGTCCCTCCGGGAGCGCGTACCGCCAGCCCTGGTGGTCGCTCCAGTCGGGCGCACGCAGGCGGTCCTCGCCGATCACGTCGGCGGTCATCGCCGCGAGGTCGGCGACGTTCCGTTCGGGGGGGTCGTCGTACCGCTCGACCGACCACTCGTGGCTCGCCTGGACGACGAGCACCGACTCGCCGTCGGGGACGTGTCCGGGTTTGCACTCCTCGCGGGCGATCCAGCCGATCCCGTGGTCCTTGCCGGGGTTGACGAGCGCGTAGTACGGACGGTCGAGCGCGAACTCGTAGCCGAGCACCGCGGTCCAGATCGTCCGGTAGGGGACGGCGTCGACCGCCTCGGCGAGACGCTCCCGGAGGGGGTCGTCCCACTCGGCGTCAGCCAGGAGCGTCGCCGTCTGGGGGGCCGGCGGGTTCAGGAGGAGGACGTCGAACGGCCCCCACTCCTCGCCGTCGTCGTCGACGAGCGTCCAGACGCCGTCCCCCCGGCGCAACGTCTCGATCCGCGTCCGTCGGTGGACGGCCGCCTCAGTCGCCCCGAACAGCCGCTTTGCGATCTGGGTGATCCCACGACGGTAGCTCCACTTGTGTTCGTCACTCTCCCGGCCGGGGGAGACTTCCCCCTCCCGGTCGAACGTCCAGATCGGCTCGGCGACGTCGACGAGCCCGTCGGTGTCGAGGTGCTCGGTCAGCAACTCGACGACGCGCTCGTCGGCCGATTTCACGTAGTTCGCGCCGTACTCGTAGCGGATCGGTCCCCGCCGGCGGGTGGCGGCCCGGCCACAGACGCCGCCGGATTTCTCCACGACCGTCAGCTCCGCGTCGGGGACGGTTCGATCGAGGGCGTAGCACGCGGCTGCGGCCGCGCCACCGGCCCCAACGACGCCGATTCGGGTCATCGGCTCCGGTTGGGGCTTCGCGGGGAAATCGCCACCGGTCGCCACCGGCCTCGCCGGTTCCGGGGTGTCGCCGTTTCTGACCGTCCCTCGAGGGCGACGGTCACCGCCGGATGGTGGCGGGAAACCTGACCGCTTCCCAAAGCCGTCTATACGCGTTCGTGGTGGCACATGCACATGACCACCGTCGTCGACCTCGAGATCCCGGCCGAGAACCTCGGCCTCTCGGAGACGTTCGAACGGCTGCCGTCGTTCGAGTTCCGGATCGGGGGGGTGATCGGTGACGGACCGCCGCTGGTGTGGACGAGCGGCGCCGATCGGTCGGCGATCGAGAGCGCCCTCGAGGCCGATCCCTCCGTCGACCTCGTCGCCGTGTTGATCCACTCGGAGGACGAGCGGCTCCTGGTTCGTCTGGAGTTCGACCGGTCGATGAAGCTGTTTCACCGGATCGCCGCCGAACACGCCGGCGCCGTCCTCGAGGCCACCGGCCGGGACGGAACGTGGTCGTTGACGCTACTCTTCCACGACCGGGAACCCCTCTCCCGGGCCCACCGACGGTTCGAACGGTACGGCTTCGAGGCCACCGTGGGCCGGGTGGCCACGATGGACGGCGCCGACGACGACGGGACGCCGCTGACCGAAACCCAGTACAAGACGATCGCGACGGCCTACGAGCTCGGCTACTTCGACGTTCCCCGGAAGGTAACTCTCCAGGAGCTCGCGACCGAGCTCGGGATCTCACACCAGGCGCTCTCCGAACGGCTGCGCCGGAGCCACGCCGCGCTCGTCGGCGCGGAGCTGTCGGGCCGGGCACCGCCGAGGCGGATCGACCCCTGATCCGCCGGATGTGCGAACGTTTCGGCCACCTCGGGGAGTAAATTACGCTTATAGTCGGTCAAACGGCGAATGAGTTTAGATAGTTGTGCACGATCGGCGCCATGAGAATTTTATCACCAATAGACAGGCTTATTACTGAACGTACATACGGATCGTACGTCGGCCTCGTGCCGACACACGGCGTATCGCCAACCGAACGATCCCTGTGAGTCCGGTGGAACGCGACCGTCCGATCGACCGACGGAGACGTTCCCCGTGGATCACTCATGCTCAGTCGGCGGCCGTCCGTGGCTGTACGGTCGCCGACCCGGTCGGGCCCATCGAGGCGCGCTCACCGAGCCCTTATTTCGACCCCGCTCGAAGCCGGCGGCATGTCCCTCGTCCTGCCGAGCGAGCTCGTCGTCGACCGCCTCCTCCCGACCCTCCGGTCGATGCTCGCCGTCCGTCTGGCCGACCGGGGGCTGACCCAGCGGGAGATCGCCACCCACCTCGGGGTCACCCAGGCGGCCGTGAGCAAGTACGTCGGCGGGGAGGCCGGCGGCGACGAGCGCTTCCGTGAGGACCCCGAGACCGTCGCGGCCGCAGATCGGATCGCCGCCGGCATCGCCGAGGGGGAGATGGACGGCTACGACGCGCTCGCGGAGGTGCTCTCGCTGATCGACGCGCTCGTCGATCGGGGGCCGCTGTGTACGCTCCACGAGGAGGAGATGCCCGTCCTCGAGGGGCTGGGCTGTGACCTCTGTGTCCGGGGCAGCGACGAGACGGTCCAGGCCGAGCGGGAGGCGCTCGCGGACGTCCGGACGGCCGCCCGGACCGTCGCGACGACCCCCGGCCTGTCCGAGTACGTCCCGAACGTCGGCACGAACGTCGGGACGGCGCTCCCGGAGGCGGCCGACGCGACCGAGGTCGCCGCGATTCCGGGTCGCATCTACGTCGTCGGCGGGCGGATCGAGGTGCCGGCGAACCCCGAGTTCGGCGCCTCGCGAAACGTCTCGACGGCCGTCATCGCCGCCTCGGCGGTCGATCCCGCCGTCCGTGGCGCGGTCAACCTCGTCACCGACGACGCCCTCCTCGCGGCCGCCCGCGAGCTCGGAGTCGACGCCGTGGAGTTCGATCCCGACTACGAGAACCGGGCCGACCGGCTCCGCGACCGGTTCGAGGCCGAGGACGGGGTGCCCCGGCTGGCCTACCACCGCGGCGCCTTCGGCGTCGAACCGATCACCTACGTCTTCGGAACCACCGGCCTCGAGGCCGCCCGGTTCCTCCGGGAGCTGGTGGCCGCGACGTCTCCCTCGGACCGAAGCGATTAGTGACGACGCGGTGTAGCGTACCGCGTGGCCTCCGTACCGACGATCGTCGCGGTCGCCGGCACCCTCGAGTGGCTTCTCGTGGTCGGGGAGTTCGAGGCGTTCGCGGCTGACGTCCGCAAACTCCGGGCGGACGTTCACGCGTCCCTCGCCGAGGACCTCGACGGCGAGTTCGAACGCGTCGACGATGAGCCCGAACGCGTCGACGGGGAGGGGCCGTCGTTCGGACCGTCCGACCGGCCCTCCGGTGGTCAGTAGATCAGCTCGTCGTCGTTCTCGACCATATAGAGGGTCCTGGCGGCGATGTTGACCGCGTGGTCGCCGACCCGCTCGAGGTCACGGATCGTAAGCAAGAGTCGCGAGACGTCCTCTAAGAGGATCTCGACTTCCTCCGGGGAGTCGAGCTCCCGTTCGATCAGGTCCCGCACGACGACCGCGCTCGCCCGCTCGGCGAACTGATCGACGTCGTCGTCCCGGGCCGCCAGCTCCCGGCAGCTCTCGACGTCCTCCTCGGCGTAGGCTGCCATCGCGTCGTCGATCATCTCGAGGGTCAACTCCCCCATCGCCTGGACGTCGACGTCCGGAAAGAGGTCCCGGCGGGCTTCCTTGGTGTACTCCCCGAGGTTCACCGCCAGGTCGCCGATCCGCTCGAGGTCGGTGATGATCTTGAACGAGGAGGCGATAAACCGGAGGTCGCCGGCGACCGGCTGCTGGAGCGCGAGCAGTTCGATACACTCCTTTTCCAGATCGAGGTACAGCCGGTTTACCTCGTGGTCGCCTTCGATCACCTCCTGGGCGAGCAGCTCGTCTTTCCGGTCCAAGGCGTCGAGGCCCATCCGGAGCCGTTCCATCACCACCTCGCTCATGTAGAGGACGTCCTCGCGGAGCTCCTCGAGTTGCTCCTGGTACGATCGTCTGGCCATAGGGGTACCCACCCGGGAAGCGTGATGTAACTTGTGGTCAGCCAGCTGTCACCGATCGCCCCCTCGATCGCAGGAATAAATCGCATATCGCGATATAGAACGTAACTCCCACGTTCACAACTCCTGGAATCGGTCCTGACGACGCGTGATCGGCCGGCGGATCGGTCCGCTGGTCGCGTGGGCCGCGTTCCCCGAACCCGTGTCGACGGTACTCAGTCGTACTTTCGAAAGCCCATCTCGCGGGCCATCTCTCGAAACGACTGCCGACAGAGCCAGATGTCGTACTTGCCGACCAGGCCCTGTTGCCGACCGGTGTCCCTACAGACGCGCCGGTTCCCGGTACGCTCGCCCGTCGGATCGGTGCCGTCGGTCGAGTCGGTCGTGTCGCGGCCGGTCACGCCAACGCCCCCGCTTTCCGTCTCAACGACGGTTCGATCGCCGTGTCCTCGGAGAGCTCCTCGAGTAGCTCCGTGGCGTTACAGTCGGCCA
>LFFM01002430.1_pt1 | contig 12315 bp, 23 predicted proteins | sample 643131 | NCBI WGS metagenome assembly LFFM01 (sample SAMN03777445, study PRJNA286221) | soda lake metagenome | biome: soda lake; feature: Kulunda steppe; material: water; isolation source: sample Tc-Br brine of Tanatar trona crystallizer | place: Russia: Kulunda steppe | collected 2011-07
AGTGTTGGCAAAGTTTTGCTCTTATGATTTTTGATATTGTATGCACGAAAAATAAGCCTATATACTTAAAGATGTACGTAAGCAAAATGGTATATCTAAACCGTACACTTGAGGCTTGTATGTACTGTTTAGAAGACTTTAGAAAATTAATGTAAGCAAATTACGCTTTATACATTGTAAATATGTGGTGGAATTTAATACATGTCAGAAAAACATACAAGGCCGCCGTCTTGTGGTTTTGGGTTAAATTTTACAATTACATAACGCGGCTGGCATATGAATTTGAAATACGTACTAATCAGTTTATTCTTACAACATTCACATTCAAATATATTCATATGCTTTACAAACACAAAAAAACAAGACAGTTTTATTCACTCAAAATTATCTGGAAAAAGGCCAAAAATCGGGTTTGTTACATGGATTAATTAATTGTACTAACTTGAATTTATATGCAAATATACCTCTTTTCGAGATATCGATACAACCCCTATGAGAGACATACCGCTAAAATCGATTTTAAGCCGGTTATATGGGCCTGTATAAGCTTTGAAAAAACTTTGAATGGTTTCATACATACAAGGGTAACTATGGCTGTATGGGCCTTGTATGTCCATATAGATTTTACTTATAAAGGATATCTCAAAGCTTCATATTTGACTCTCATTGAATTTTTGGCCCTATAGGTACGAAACCATTCAGACACAACTAGGTATGGCTGTATGAAGCTATTAAGCGGCTTAAAATCGATTTCTGTGGTATGTCTGTAGTACTATATTCAATACGGATTTTCAGGGTAAAATTACATTACGCATGCGAGGAATTAACATAATAAATCATGATAAATGTGGATCACTATATTCACTTGATTATAGAATTCAATTGTAATAGTTTATCATCATATATAACGAACTATAATGATAGATATATCCAGCTATATTATTAATCATGATAGACTTAATTATAGAATTCAGTAAATCAATATCTTGTATCAGAAAAAATCTATAATGCGACACAAGGCCATAGAATGGCCATACAGCCATTTTACGGTTTACAGCTACCAATACACATAGAATCTTTTCAAATGAAAACAGGTAGTTCACATACCTGTAAGTGGTGAATTCAGTACTTTAGACTGATTAGATCCAAAATCGCTAATTTACATTATAATTCGTTATATATACATAAAGCTAGCTTGTATTAAATACAACTTGACTTTAGTTAAAGTGGACTTTCATACTATCCTACTATAATTGTTAAAATTAAATTGTACTGAATACAAGTGTAATAGAACTAAAGTACAATTGTAAGAAAAACAAACAGGGTTTAGTTAAAGTAAACTTGCCTACAATACAACTATATTTGTTTACTTAGTTCGGAAAAAGGTAGCTCGGTATTCTTAGCCTTGGCTAAGTTAACAATTAGATCTATCTAATTCATAATTTTGATAACTCTAAATTTAATTTTTAGATGAGTCTAATTTAATAACTTGATAGATCTAATTAGTACATTGGGTTAGTCTAATCCATAGTTTCGGTTATTAACAAAATTGTATTAGTTAGTACCAATATCGTAGTTTAGTAAGATCTAATAAATTAATTCATAGTAGTTAATAACATGTTTAGATAGGATATAATACATATAGATGGATAGATCTAATTATTGGTTGTATCTTTCATAATATACCTATACAGTGTTTGTATGTTCAATATAAGGGTACAATAGTGAATAAACAAGTAGTAAAACAGTAAGGTGTTAGGTGAATAGTTTAAAACATAGGTATGGGGGATTGTATTAAGTAAATTTGAGTGAATAGTATGGGGTTTTGTTTTTCAAGTTTTTGGATTTAAATTAACCTAAATCCGGCTTAATCCCCTCTCATAATCTTATATTCAAAATAAACTGTTATTTTTGTTGGTATATACCTGTAAATAATAAAATAGGTATGCATGTTCTTGTATAGAAAATCCATGTTTTCCCTGCATTTTGGGTATGTTTTAGGGTGATTCTATACATAAACGTGCATAGGTATATAAAGGAAACATCAATATCAGTTAGATCTTGAAACCCCCGGATAGTTATTAAATCCAAAACCGCCATACGGCTTAGGGGTTAGCTACTTTTTCGCCTTGTTTTGAGTTAATTTTTGCACATAGTTAATAAATAAATATCTGTAAGGGTGTTTTCAACACGAAAAACCGGGGGTTAACACATTGAAAACCACCCTACAAGGGTCTTTTATAAGTAAAATCAGTATGGTATCATATGAGACGATAAGTGAGTTTATCGTCTGAAGTACTATCATACCCGCACCCTTATTGGTTTTTCAAATTATTTAGTAAAAACCTAATTAAACGTCCAAAGATTAGCTAATATGGTTTAGAAATTGAACTTATAGCTTATATTGTTAGATTTATGTCCATATACCATTTATATATACAGTCAGTATATAGTTAATACAAGTCAGTATTTGTTAGAATATAAGTAAATAAACCGATCACTTGTTAATTGATTAAGATAAAGTCAATCAAGAAATAAGTAAACATTTGTTCATAAATACAGTTATTAACAGCTAAATTCTAAAGTTTTAAGTTGATTTCATTTAAATAAAAAAGTTTCAAGTTTGAATCAAAGTTAAGATCTTAATTTATTAAACGTCTTTAAATATTTAATATCAGGAGCAAAAAAGGTTGTCTATCTTATCTTTAGATCAGTACCTAATATCACATGAGTAAAATTGTAAAAGGAAAATTGCCAAAAAAATTCCTCAACAGATAATTGCCTTCTATATCAATACCTTACAATTCCTCCCCCCTCCACTAATCATAAAACAAGCTACTGTACTCTCTCTATGTATTGCGAGGCTTGATCTGGAATGAATACATAGTCTGCACCTTTCCCATGGATATATTCTCCATTATCTCCCATAGGATGAATGTATATAATTACTTCTCCCAGTTCAATCTCCGTGTAATCATTATACTCTCCTTCAACAATAAATACAATGATAGTCGGTTTAAATATACACAAATTTTTTCTCAACACATAATTGCCTTCAGATTAACTTCCAAGGCTCTCTGTCGTATCTTCCAGCAATCTCCCTCGCCTCTACTATAGCTTCCTCTATTCCCTCACAGTTACTCATACGTTGGCCTCTATTCCGATCTGTACTATTGTATAACCATATATCTACTTGTTCACCCGTCTCCTTGAATACAATTACTTGCTCTGTTTCTTTATTCACCCAACCATTCTCTACACTACCATACCAATTGATATAATTCTCCCTATACAATCTTATTAAATCTCATATAAAAACTTACTTCATTCGCCTATCCATTTAATACGCCAATCGAAATCATAATTTGGCGATTGAAACATTCGTTTAAGAATCGTATTGACCTGTTTTTCATTACAAGCCAAAACATATTGTTCTTTATCAATATAATTAAAAGACACATGCCAAATTGTTTCGGGATTTAAAACATTATCCATAATTTTTTTGAGTTTAACACATAAAAACTTTACTAATGATCCAAAAAGCTGCCGTCTTCGACTTGAACGGTCTTCACATATACATTAAGTCCGTGATCGAGTGCAATATCAATCATATTTTTAGTACCGGGACTTTCACCATCCCAAATAGCCACCAAAACATCAGCATATTCTGCCATTTCTTCATTCCGGATATCTCCTGCTGATTTCCCATACCGTTCCCATTCAGCTTCGAATTCAGTGAATACAATATGAGGATATTTACTACAAATATCTTTAGCTAATTTATCTACACCATTTGCATCTGCAAAAATCAATTCATCTTGATTAAATGGATTGAGAGGAGATTCATTCATAGCATCTTCGACTACTTTTTCGTCAGTGATACTCCGAGAACCAGCTACAATTGCTTTAACCATAATAACCAATCAATGTTGGTGAGTAATAAATCCTTCGAAATGTCAATAATAAATTTGCATTTAATTTATTTTTTATACAATTCAAGCCTTTCTATCACTCCACGACTTTCAAAGCCTTTCCATTTCCGTAAAATTGGTTCAGGATTTTCTAATGGGTGGATTTTAGTAAACGTCACTACTCTATATTCAATGCCTTGCTCTGAAACCATACACAAGTCTCTGTCACGGGTTGTATCGGGATCTTTAGTAACTGTGAATGGATTCTTCCATTGGTGAGTATAAGTCTCTACACGGATCATATCTCCGGGTTGTATATCGTTATTATCTAACCAAAACCAAAGCATTTCATTACTTCCACCTCCGAAAATCGAATCAGGTTTCTTATCCATAGTGGATACTCAATAATAGGTGAGCAACGATAAAAGCATTCCGTAAAAGAAATCGAATGTCAATAATATAACTTTAATCCGAAATTAGTTTTTTAAGTAGGATATAGATTCCGGAAATAAACAACCCAAAGAAAACGCCAATTGCAAAGTGTCCATTCTGATTATTTTCATATTGATTCTGAACTTCCACACGATTCTCTGTCGTTTGACAGTATTCTTCTTGGTCATCATCGTGAGTATGTTCGCATTCCTTAATGTCCTCATTTTCTGGAGCTTCAACATACTCCCAAGATCCATTTTCCCGGTCATAAGTAACAGGAGGAAGTTCACATTCGCTATCATCTACACCATGACGGCCAATAACACGGGTGTAGACAGTAGCATCGTCAAATCCGTACTGTTCTCCCAAAGAAATAGTAGTTTCTTCACCACTTACCAGTTTTTTACGGAATTCATCGACTTCTTCTGGTGAAATATCAATAGGTGATCCACGACCAACACTATCGTTTTCGGACTCATCTTCGCGCTTACTTCGCTTGTATTGCTCTGCAAAAACAGGCCAATGGCGTTTCAGGACAGTTTTTGCATAATTGTAGTCCTTATCAACAGAAGATTGACGTTGGACATCGTACATCGATTTCGGATTCTCCATATTATACGCTGTCCGAATGATTTTTCGTTGATCTTCATTTAATTCTTCGGGTCGTGTTGCACCATCAGGCCAATCGATGTAATCCATATTAATTTCTCCTTCGAAAACAACATCATTGTCGTTATTTTTTGTTGCATACTCTACATTTTCTGCATCTTTTTCCAGCGAAGGACGTTCGCTGAAATGTTGGTAAGTCGAGTCGATAGGCTCACCTTTGTATTTTCTATTGACCACATATATTCACTATTGCCTATAGTTATAAATCTAACGGAATTCTTCTCTTACCTATCAGTTTTATAACTCATGAAAATCTTCATCCAGATCTATAGCTCCAACGAATATAGATCCACCATATCCTTCAACATATACCATTCGGCCTTTATTTGGCATTTTCATTTTTATAATAAAATATACATACTTATTAATAATAACATTCCAATCCAAATAAGTATTGTTAATACTGCTGTTCCATAACCTTCAGAAAAACCATCGGATTCGTTCGAAAAACCTAATAATGTAATAATTGGCATCATCAATGGGGCAAATATTATCAATAGAAATATATTTTTTTCATTATCAATTGAAAACTCCATTAATCGATCTGGGAAATTAACTGGTCCTTCATCAGCACAGTGTTGACAAGCTAATTCCTTCCGATTACCAATTATAAAATCTACTGCTTCTTTTTTCGCTACTTCATTATTACAACTAGCGCATGTAACAACTTCTATCTCAACATCACCATATGCTGTATGGACTGTTTTTTTATCAGTCATATTTTATTTCTATCTTATACAAAGTATTTTCGTGCAATTACGACCTATATTAGTCGATCTTACTTAAAAAAGTTTCTAATTATAAATCTCTTCTTCCTCCAAAAATGAATCAAGATATTCTTGAACAGCCATACCAGCAGCTATATATAAACTATTGTGACTTACAATAGGTGCATCTCTTACTTTGCATCTTTTTTGAGATTTCTTTCCAAATGCAGCTTCTACCATTTGAAATAGGGGACTATTCAACTCTTCAATGACAGCAGCATCATAAATATCTCGATTTTCTCTCTGTCTCCCAACTGCTACTGTATATTCTCCGATTTCTACTTTTTTCATAGTTCTAATATCAGTTGTCATTTTATGAATAGACTTCCAAAGCTTCTTCAATTTCACTCAATTCCGTAATCCCATTAAAAGATGTATAAACTTTATATTTATCTCTAAGAATTAATGTTGGAACCGATCTCACATTATATTTATTAGTTAATTCAATTTCTTCTTCGATATCAATTTCTCTAACAGGAATTTTATCAAAATCTTCAAGGATATCACTTTGCATTTTGCACGGACCACACCAATCGGCTTCGAATTTTAGCAACTCCATACAAAAACAATTAGCAGGCTTCAGTATTAAAGAGTTTCGGAAATATCTTCCTTCAAGAATTTCTCATTCTGGTTGTTTTCTTCTTCCTTATCTTTAATGGCATCACAGATCAATTCTTCGATTTGATTATTAGCTTCTTCCAAGCCATTAATATGACCATCTTTGAATCGGCTATGTGTCCCCAACACCAACTTGGCTTGTCCGATTTCTTCTGAAATCTTCTGATGCACATCGAACAACGTAGCAATATCTTGTGCCATATCAAATTCAAAGAACCAGTACAATAAAAAGATTACGATTCATCGTTGAATATCCATTTATCAATATACCAAAATACACAAGCACCAATTACTTGCGAAAAAGCCAATGCAATTATAGGACTGAAATAATACGAAAATAAAGTAATTGGTCCAGACATAACTACTGTTGAAAGCTGCCAACGACCATGATATATGAGATATTTTTTATTTTTAATAGTCGAAAATACTTTCTTTAGTTCCATCCTCTTGCTCATTCTCTTTTAATTTTCTTTTGATGTATGTTGAAATAAAAGGACCACTAATATACCAACATTCTTTACACTTTTTTCTAAAATGGCCATCGTCACCAATAAAAAAGCTTGTTTTACTTGAGTTGCATTTTATACAATTATTCATTTCTTATATTTAACAATGTATACAATGAAGAATCATTATACTTTTACTTCTTCCTCATTTTCAATGAGTCCTTGGTTTCCAGTACCCGGCTCCACATTCATACCTCCAACACCCTGATTTTCACCACTATCAGCAACTTCTCCTTCAGGATTAAACCAATCTGTGGCTTTTAGCAATTGACTACCCAAAATTATAGCATTCTCCGTGATCATGTATTGATCTTGTTCTCGATTCCATTGAACCGGGATATATTTGCTATCAAATTCAATTTTAGACCCTTCAAAATCAGATGGTTTTACGTTGAAAAAGCCCATAAATGCCAAAGCTGCTGTTTTATCGGACCATCCAGTATTGGGAAGATCATGAGTATAGATTTCGTCATCAATTTCAAATTCAACAGTCAATGCATCCACGTTCAACATTGGACCTACTGAATTATAATAAGCTGAATGAACTTTTGCTTCTTTTGGAATCATATTTATTCTCCTTTCATATTAACAATTGGAATCAATTCTTCTTCGACAGTTGCGGTTGGTTCTATCCATCTGAGAATATCATCACTCGATTTATATGCACTTGGGATTTCATCAAGCACTTCCTCTTTATCATTGAACGAAAAAACACCTTTCATTTCTTCTTCAAATTGTTCTACATCGAATTCTCTGTAAGCCCACCGTCGAGAACCACGTCTTCCAGCACCATGTGGTGCTGAATTGTTATAATCAACATTTCCTTTACCACGGCAAATGATTGTTCCTTCAGCCATATTGAATGGGATAACAAGTCGTTCACCAACTCCAGCGCGTGTCGCACCTTTACGAATAATCCCATCTCTGAAATCAATATAATTGTGGATACTGTCAATCATTTCCTCTGATTCAACATCGATAGCTTCACAAGCAGATTTCAACATTTCTTTTCTATTCTCTCTTGCATACTGCTGTGCAAAAATCATATCAATGATATATTGTTCTAAGGCTTCTCCTTCAAGATAATCAAGTTCTTTATTCCGATTAGAATCTGGAATGAGAGAGACAAACTCTTGTCTCTTTTCTTCAATTTCCTTACCTTCGAAATCTTCTCTGATTTTATCCATTTTATAAAAAGATTCACCTTTTCCACCCTGAATCCAATCTAAAATATCTGTATAATATTCATCTGGTTCAAATTTAATATATTCCCACATCCAATCATCAATAGATTCAATAATTGAAATAGCAATTTCTTTCTCACTTGCTTTCTGTTGCCAATAAGAAGCAACTGCACCACCAACACAACGTGATCCCGAATGAACTACCAACCAATAATCTCCTGTCTGTTTACTTTTTGAAAACTCAAAAAAGTGATTACCTGAACCGAGGGAACCCATAGATGCAATGACTTTATTCACATCAAGTCCTACTCGTTTGCATAGATTCATGAAATATTCTTTTCCATAATCGTTATTAATATTCAAGCCATAATTATCAAAAATGGATTGACATTCGCTCCACGGGAAATCGTTTACAATGTGATAATCCGGATCGGAATTAGTACCTCCTAATCCCATAGGAACTGCGTCTCTGATTTTTTTATTGATTTCTGATGGAGTCCACATTTCTCCAGTAGAATGAGTGCCAATATTCACAGCAGTAACTCCACAACCAATGTCACTCCCAACTACATTAGGAGTAACACGATTTTTAAGCGGCATTGTAAATCCAATAACTGCTCCTGCTCCAGCATGTCCATCAGGCATAATAGAGATGTTATCCCTAAAACCTTCATGATTTACAATATTTTGAACCTGATTGAAAAATGTTTCATCAAACATTTTTTCATCGCCATACACAGAAGCAGTAGTGAATTCCCCTTCAATTTCAATCATTGAATAAAGATTAAATACCAAAGCATAAAAATATTCCGGATTAAATATTGACTGTATCTACAGGTTTATTATTAATATATTCTTTAATATTACTAAGACCTTTTTTACCAAGTGAATCAGTCATCTCAAGTATACGTTCATCTGTTTTATATTCGAAATCCTTTGGAGTTGTAAATCCAGATTTATTTAGAGATTCAATAGCTGATTCACCGACCCAATCGATTTCTTCGAAATCAATTTCTACTTCAGAATCATTAATCCGTAGATCAGGCCTCAATTCAAACATACCAGTTGAAACAACACTCTTGAAATAATCAACTTGCTCCATTCGATAGTTTGAACCATCGTAAAGAAGAACGATATCATCATTCATATAATCAATCGTGTAAATCTGTCCACGATTATGTTCATAGTGCTGTCCTTCTTTAACCGGGATATTTTTATCAGTCATCGTTGTTGATTCTCTTTCTAACGCCGTGTGCTTCCAATTCAATGGCTTTAACATCTGAAATGGCTCTATCATCGATCAAGAGATCAAAACCCGGCTTCTCCATGCGTAGAGCATGATACATCACACCCCACTTGTTCAAGAAGTATTCAGTTTCCGTTCTAACTTCTTCCCGACGTGCAGTATATATGATAATGCAATGGTTTTGTTTATACAAATTGTTAATCAATTCTACCATATCCCAACGTGGATCTTCATCCAAAGAATCAACCCACCACGGATCTCCGGTTCCTTTTGTTATAGTGGAATCGAAATCCACAAATATTTTTGCCCCCATTACTTTATATTCCCAATTGGAAACATTTCATCAGTTTCTTCTCCATGACTTTCTGTATGCTTATTACAATATTCAGCAATAAACATATAAATATCATTGTTGTTTTCAACATCATATCCGAGATATAAATGTTGACTTGAATTACTACAACTTATATAATCCCATTTACCATCAATGCGATATTGATTATCATCTTCAATTTCAAATGTTACAGACATTATTGGATGTTTACTTCGGTTTGTTGGGAAATAATCTGAGCATAACTCCGTGAACTTCGTGGATTCGACTGAATCTTTAGTGATTCAATTGGTACAGTGCCCTTAAATGCAGTTATGATTCCATTACCATCAAACTCTTCAGTCGTCGTGCGTTTGTAGGTATCTTTATCTTCATTATATACTGTAATCTCAATCTCTTCAATATCTGAGTGGTTTAGGCAACGCTTAACTTGACTTGCAATGCTTGTATAGATATCGGCTTTACTATCTTTCTTTGTAAAAGCAACAGAGAACTGTTTTTCTTCGGTTCCAAGATTTGGATCTGTTTGAGTATACTCTGAAGCGGATTTGGAATCCATACAGTTTCAATTTATTCTAAGGTCTTATAAACCTTGTCTTTTATTCTGTTTATGGGAGAATCACATATCGGACAATAATATTTTTCATATTTTTCATCATACATTTTTTTCTGTGAACATTTTTCACAAGGTTCATACAATTTGTCAGTTAAAATTTCATATTTTTTTGCCGATTTTTTTTGTCCCAACGGATAGCCACAAATTGTATCAGGTTGATTGAAATTGCGAAAAATATACTTATCTAATCGACGATTGCCTATCTTATTTATGTATATTTTTATAATTTCTAATCCTTCTTCGTTTTCGACTTCCGCGATCTCTTTCTGCAATTCCTGAATCAAATCCATTATTCCATTACTTCATATTCATCTTCATATTCAGCTACTTCTTGATTTTCAATTATATCTTGACTACCAAGTATGAAACCACATTTTTGACAGACTCTATCTTTGTAGTTTCCTACGATCTCTGCTTCAATTTCACCACCGCAATCTGGACATTCGTGTTCAGTCATTGTTGCACCCATTCTTCAGGTTTAGTATCGTAATCTAATTCTTCTGCTTGGAGATATTCTTTAATTTCATGAAGCGGCTCTTCTTCAGTAAAATCATCTCCGTCATATCTGATTAGTACAGGAACCTCTTCAGGTACAGGCTCCACACCTTCTGAATACGCATAATCCATTTCTGTCTCACTAACCGAAAGACCAACAGTAGCGAGATTAACAGGCCGTCCCCACATTTCAAATAGCCTTTTCATCACTTCTTGTGCTGATTCGAGATTTAGAACCACTCCGTTGAAGCGATGAAGTAGTAATAGTTCTCCACTATTTCGGAAGTTATTTGTTGAAGCTTCAATTGTTGGTTTCCCAAAGTTAGTGAATTTCAAAAGGAATTTCTTTTTTACATCAGCAACATCGTGACTTGAAACAGCAAATTCTTGCTTGGAAATTCTATATTCGTATGAGAAAAAATCATTATCATCAACGAATTCTTGTGTTAGAAATTCATCAATGAACATAACATCATTATGTGTTTCTCTGATCTCTCGCATTCGCTTCCAACCTCGTTCATAATCAACATCAGTCAATGATTCTTCTATCGTATCATATTGATCTCTATCAACAACATAACGGTAAGATTTTCTTAGTTCCTTGAGTGGGATATTTTGAATAAATCCTTGATTTTGAATTCTTGTCAACGAGTAATTTCGCTTGATAATATCATCCGAATCTCTTTTATCCAATGTATCATGAACTTCTTGAAAATTAATTTTACGTTTGAAGTTATCTGGATTTACTCCTTCCACACGAAGCAATTTATCAACAACTTCCCGACGATTAACTGTATTTTCAATATGCTTCCAAAGAGCCAATCCAAAACTATATGGATTAAAGCCGGGACTATTTAGAACTGCACTCATATGATCTGCATACTTGATTAAATCAGTTTCATCGGCAATTTGTTCATCAGTCATCATTATAGATTCCCAATATGCAGCCCAACCTTCATTCATAACTTTAGTCATTTTTTGGGGTGCAAAATAATAACATTCTTCACGAATGATATCAAGAATTTCTAATTGCCATGATTCGTATTTTTCTGATGTTTCTCCATTAAATTGCTTGCCATTATTTATAAGGAATTTGAGAATATCCTTTTCTGTTTCTTCTACAATAGAATCATGAACGGCAACTGGGTTTGGATCTTCAATAACAGCTTGCTTAACATCTTTACTCAATTCAAGACTTTCTAATGGGTTGATTTGAGTATTATCTTCTTCAGCTTCTTCGATATTATCTCTCCAAATAAATTCAGAATATTGATTAATATTATCTTCAAGACAGAGGATATTATCAATCCATTTTTCAACTTCAGATCTATCGATATCTGGATTTTGCATGATAGCTTCAATCTTCTCTGAATTGCGTGCTAACATTTCAGACGCATTGGGATTATCTTCAAACCACTGATTATTAGCAAAGAAATCGGAATGAGCTTCAACGTGAGTAATTACTGCTTTCTGATCAGCGATATCATTACTCATTTGAAGGAAAGCATGGCATGGGTCATCGTTGTTTACGATTTCAAAA
>LFFM01002433.1_pt1 | contig 12310 bp, 11 predicted proteins | sample 643131 | NCBI WGS metagenome assembly LFFM01 (sample SAMN03777445, study PRJNA286221) | soda lake metagenome | biome: soda lake; feature: Kulunda steppe; material: water; isolation source: sample Tc-Br brine of Tanatar trona crystallizer | place: Russia: Kulunda steppe | collected 2011-07
AGACGATGATCCCGATCGCCGTCACGTCGTTCGGAATCATTTCCGTGACGAACAACACGAGCGCAACGGCGATCAGTCCAAACACGACCAGTGCCCCGGTCGAGAGTTCAGCACCGATCATGGCGACACTCCCCGGACGGGCAACAGGGACCGTCCGAGGTCGGAGGAGTGAGAACCAGCACGCTCCCGGTCCATGGGACCACGGTTGGAGAAGGGGTGTTCGCAGAGTACGGTGAATAGTTCAGTATGCACCACTCCCTCGCGGTCTGTCCCACTGGCTGCAGTCACACCGTTCGGTGATCAGCCATGTCATAAAATAGTATCGTTCAGTGGTGCACGCATGATACAGACACGGTAAGGGAGCCGGTCGAGAGAGTAGGTTTCAGGCCGGGGCCTTCGCCCAGCGCTGTCGTTCGTGGAGGACACGGCTCACGAGTGAGAGATCACGGAACCCGAGCAGCTTTCTGATCGCACCCCAGTTCCCTTTGTTAGCTTTCGCGAGAGTTTCGTCGTCGAGCCGGTTTAGATCGGCCATGAGTTTGTCGTACCTGTCGTTAGACGCGAGATAGAGCAAATGCGTCATCAGCAGACGCTTGGTGACGTTCGGGGCGACGTCACGGTGCCAGAGGTTGTCGTACACCTCGAGGTTGTCCGCCGTCGGTTCGATGTCCCCGTGTTTGAGACAGGTGTCCGCGGCGATTGCGGCTGCCCGTCCCGATTTCATACAGGTGTGGATCCCCTCCCCCCAGAGTGGGTCGACGGTCGGCACGGTGTCTCCGATGGCCATGAAGCGGTCGGTGTGAATTTTCCCGGGGGGCTGGATGTGTGCCGACCCACGGTGTTGTCGCCCTTCGATCTGTTCGGCATTCTCGAAACGGGGATCGGTATCGATCCAGTGCTGGAGGTAGTCGTCGATACCGAAGTTGTCCTTCCCGTACTGGCTGTGACTCTCGTTTTGGATGTAACAGACGCCGACTTTCGCTGTATCCTCGCCAGTGTGGAAGATCCAGGAGTAGCCACCGGGTGCGAGGTCGTGATCCAGTCGGAGCATCATCGAATCGTGTAAATCGGCGTACTCGGGGTGGTCGATTTCGATCCCCTCGAGTTCGTACTCGATCCCGATGGCGTGGTTCTCGCGTTGGAGGGAACTGACGTCGAGTTTCTTCGCGAGCGGGGCGGCGGGACCGGTCGCGTCGATGACGATGTCGGCGTACACCTCCTGGTTGCCGTTGTATCTGACCCCGACTGGCTGGCCGTTCTCGACGATCGGTGCCGTCGCTCGTGATTCGAACCGGTACTCGGCTCCCTCTTCGCGGCTGTCCTCGACGAGGAACTGCTTGAATTTCGCGAAATCGAGGACGGCTCCGGGTTGAGGTTGGACATAATACTCGTTCGGTGACTCGAGGACGACGCTCTCAGTATAGTGCTGGACCACGTCGTCCGGAACGCCGAAGGAGGCCATCATCGATGGGAACGTTCCCGCCGTCGACTTATTCGACTGTTTCGGGAACTCGTCTTCGCGTTCGGTCTCGAGGACGACGACGTCGTACCCCCGGGAAGCCAGGTCACGGGCACACTGCCCACCGGCAGGCCCTGCCCCCGCGATCACTACGTCGTAATCATCGTTCATATTGCATAGAGTGTGTTGGAGGGTAATGAGTATACATAGTTCGTCTTTCCTCTCAACCTGACAAGGAAAATGGTGAGGCCTCTCTCGCAGCCGACCGGTTCACGTGGACTGGCCCAGCAACCGTGTCGCCACCGTCTGCGTCCGCACGGTCAGCGTCGTCGTCGTCCGAGAACTCGCCTGGAGCGTCGTGTTGATCGCACTATACAGACCCTCGAACCGGACGGTGCCATCCTCTCGGCGCCACTCCCCGCCGTCACGGCGCTCGAGGCCGCAGGTGTCACAGGTTTCCTCACCGCTTCGGTCGACGGGCTCGAAACAGCCGTGACACCGTCCGAGACCGACGGCGACCACCTCGCTGTGTCCCACGACATCGTGTAACTGTGCCTGTAACGTCCGAGCCGTCTCACAGAACGCCTCGAGTGCCCCGGCGAGGTCAGCGTCGTCCCGGTTCGTGAGGCGCTCGAGGTCCGCACCCGTCTCCGTCGCCTCCTCCAGAGACTCGAGCGTTGCATCGACGATCGCGAACTCGAGGAGGGCGTTCTGGCGTGCCTCGACGTAGTCGGGTTCGTCGCCTGCCTCGAGGGTACTCGGCATCGTGGTGGCGAGGCCGGCGAAGTCCGCGACGGTCGAGATGCTGTCGCTCTGGAGTGCCGTCACGCGTTTCATCGCCTCAAAGAGGGTGTCTTGACTGGCCGTCGGCGGGGGTGACGGTTCCTGCAGGGTCGAAAAACAGTCGTCACAAACGGTCACGAGCGCACTCTCGTGGACGGCCCCCGTTTCCGGGACCGGTCCGGGGGCGACGACGCGAACGCCGTTGCCGCTTTCGGTCTCGTCCCCACGCCCGCAGTGACGACACGTGTACCCGTCGCGCTCGAAGATCCGTGAGCGGTCTCCAGCCCAGTTTGATGGATCGGTTGCCACGTCCGTCGCTCACGCTCACGGCGCAAATAGTCACCGGCTTTTCGCCAGGAAATCAGAACAGGGTAAGTCCCCGAAGCCGTAGGACACCTAATGAGCGTTCACCGGATTCCCCTCGACAACACCGTGTTCGAAGGTGCCAACAACGTCTATCTCGCCGACGGCCCGGATACCGTGCTTATCGACACCGGCGTTGCCGTTCCCGAGACGAAAGCCGCACTCGAGGCCGGCCTCGCCACCTACGACCGTACGTTCGCCGACGTCGACGCCATCGTCCTCACACACTACCACGCCGACCACGCAGGGCTGGCTGGGGCAATCCAGGCCGAAAGCGGTGCGACGGTTTACGCCCACGAGGCTGACGCCCCGCTCATCGCCGGCGACGAGGCGGCCTGGGCCACCCTCGAGGCAACCCAACGCGACCACTTCGAGTCCTGGGGGATGCCAAAGGCGGCACGCGAGGAACTGCTCGCGTTCCTCGAGGCGGGCGAGGAAGCAGGTATCTATGGCGACCCCGTCGACGTGACGCCGATTCAGGACGGCGACACGCTCTCGTTCGACGGCCTCGAGCTCACGACCCATCACGCGCCGGGGCACACGGCGGGGTTGTGTTGTTTCAGCCCAGCCGATCGCCCCCGTGAACTCTACACGGGTGATGCCCTCCTCCCCGAGTACACCCCGAACGTCGGTGGCGCTGACGTCCGTCTCGAGGGAGCCCTCGGCGCGTACATCGAGACGCTCGAGTGGCTCATCGAGGCCGACTTCGACCGCGCGTGGCCGGGTCACCGTGATCCGATCGCAGAGCCCACCGCTCGAGCCAAATACATCCTCAGCCACCACGAGGAACGCTCCTATCGAGTCGCCGAGGCGCTTGCGACCGACGGGCCCGGTGATGCCTGGACGGTCAGCGCCCGACTCTTTGGGGACCTCTCGAACATCCACATTCTGCATGGCCCTGGCGAAGCCTTCGCCCACCTCGAGCATCTGCGTGCGGCAGGTGCGGTGACCCGTCGGGACGATGGTGGGTCAACACAGGGAGGAGGCGACGGTGAGCGCGACACGAGCGACGGTGGCGACGGACACCAGTACGCACTCACGGAGCACGGACGGACCACGCTCGAGTCCGTGACCGATGGGCGATGGCCCCTCTCGGAGCTCGTCTAATTGTCGGGACGCCAGGGTAGGAACCACCTGCATCGTCTCTGACATCCGTTTCGGCGGAATTACTTTAACAGTGCTGTGAGAGACGTGACATATGGGTACACTCGAGCGTCCGCCATCGCGTCCAACCGTTCGCGGCCTCCTCGCGGCGACCATCGACCGTCAGACGTACAAGAATCTGGCCTATCTCCTCCTTGCGATTCCGCTCGGCTTCTTCTACGCCACGCTCGTCGGCTTCGCGCTCGTCTTCGGGCTCCTCACGTTCGTCGTCGGCATCGGCGTCGTGATCCTCTTCGTCACCCTCATCGGGGTTCGCCTGGTCGCCCGGTTCGAACGCTGGTTGGCGAACGCCCTGCTCGGAACCACCCTCGAGGCCCCCAACGACCGCGCCGACGTCGAGGACACGTGGGGCGACCTCGCGAGTTACCTCTCGGCGGTCTCGACGTGGCGTGCTCTCGGGTTCGTCCAGCTCAAGTTCTTTTTCACGATCGTCGCCATCTTCCTCTTGTTCGGACTCTGGACGGCACTCGACCTGCTGACGACGCCCGCCCGGTATCCCGTCGGCGTCGAGTTCGGCGAGATGAACGACCAGCCGGTTATCTGGTCGATCGACACCATGCCCGAAGCCGCCCTCGCCGTTGGCGTCGGGGTCGTCCTCGCGTTCGTCCTGCTCACGATCACGAACGTCCTCGGGTACTTCGCCAAGCGCATGGCCATCGCCTTGCTCGATGGGCCGACTGTCGAACACCAGACCTCGAGCGTCGGTGACGACACGAAACCTGACCCGGACGCGAGCACCGACGCCCAGGCCAGTGCTGACACCCATCCTGGGCCCGAAACGGGGATTTCGAGTGCGGACCCCTGATCAGGCCTCGGTGACTCGCCAGGGCCCACCGACGGCCTCCCGCTCGACACTGTCGTAGGCCCCACCCTCGAACACCGTCACCCGGCCGGTCTCCTCGCTCAGGGTGAGCGTCGCGATCACGTCCGGCCGGGTCGAGACGTCGAGCGCGCTCATGTGTCTCGCCCCCATCCAGGGCTCGTACTCGAGGTCCGACTCGATCGCGTCCATTCGAAACCGCACCAACTGTTGGGAGACGATACCATCGACGGAGATCACGACCGCGCCGTCACACGTGTAGGCGGTTTCGGTCGCCGCCTCGAGAAACGCACCTGGTTCCTCGAGCGGGTCGCGTCCTCCATCCGGCCAGACGTTCGCACCCATCGGATCGGCGAAGGCCTCGAGGGAGGGGCCGGCGACGATAGCCAGGTACATTCCCGGGCCGTAGACGCGGGGTTCCTCCCAGCGGTCGAAGCCCAGGCTGATCTCTTCGAGGGCGTCCCCAAGGGTTGCGAGCAGGCGCCCCACTCGAGGGTGGCTGGGGTAGTCAATCGTCAGTGGGTCCGTGTCCGCGTCGGTCCCGTGCTCACTACCGTTCGTTTCAGATGGGGGCATACCAACACTCTTCGAGGGGGCGTCAAAGTCGTTTCCACGGCCCATCGACGGGATCTATCGAACCGAGCAAAACGCTTGTATACGATGTAGACATTGTAAACACTATGGGAACGATATCGACGCGAGTGCCGGAGGAGTTAGAAGGAGAACTCGAGGAGTACCTCGAGAAAGAACGACTCGATCGGAGCACAGCCGTTCGAAAACTGCTCGCGGAGGGGTTGCAGGCCTGGCGACGAGAGCAGGCGCTCGATCAATTGGCTGCCGGCGAGATTTCGTTCACGAACGCCGCGAACCTCGCGGACCTGTCAGTCTGGGAGTTCGCCCAACTCGCCAAAGATCGTGACATCACGTGGGTGTCCGGCGAGCACCTCGAGGCCGATCTCGAGGACCTGTAAATGTGGGTGTTCGACGCGACGCCGCTGATCTACCTGGCGAAAGTCGGTCGGCTCCGACTCGTCGGCGCACTCGAGGGGCCCTGTTGTGTTCCCCAGCCAGTCTACGATGAAGTCGTCACGACTGGCCTCAAAGCGGGGTATCCAGATGCTCGGCGTATCGAGCAGTGTGTCGACAGCGGGCACGTCGAGGTTGTTTCAGTCGTCAACACACAACTCGAACCGCGACTCGATGAGAATCCACAGTTGAGCGAGGCCGATGTTGCAGTCCTTGGGTGTGCGGCGTCGCGGGGAGCGGTTGCCGTGATGGACGATGCAGCGGGTCGGAGGGCTGCAGATATCGAAGGCATCGAAACGCGAGGAGCCGCCTACATTGTGCTATCGTGTGCCAAGCGAGGTATCATCAGCGTCTCCGAAGCGCGGGACATCATCGATTCGATGATCGACGCTGGCTGGTACTGTGCACCAGACGTGTACGCCCAGCTAGTCAAGAAACTCGAGTCGTTCGAGCGATGAATGGGGCCAGTGGTGGCCCTCGTAAAATGGTCTCGAACAGGCCCAGATGAACAACGCGTCGAAAGATCAATGCTGTCTACTCGAGGTCGTACAACGCGCCGTATTTCGCTTTCACGTAGTCGATGAAGTAGTCTGCCGTGTAGGCCTCTCCGGTCGCTTCCTCGACGAGGTCGGGGGTCGTATAGCGTTTGCCGTGGGCGTGGATTTCCGCACGGAGCCAGCCGTTGAGGTCCGCGAACTCGCCCTGACGAGTCCGTTCCTCGAGGTCGCCCAGGTCGGCTTCGGCGGCGGCGTATAGCTGGGCGGCGAGCACCGATCCGAGTGAGTACGTCGGGAAGTAGCCAAAGGAGCCGTGACTCCAGTGGATATCCTGCAGGCAGCCGTCGGCGTCCGTGTCCGGGCGAATACCCAGGTAGTCTTCGTACTTGTCGTTCCAGGCCTCCGGGACGTCGGCAACCTCGAGATCGCCCGAGAGGAGGTCGCGTTCGATCTCGAAGCGGATGACGATATGGAGGTGGTAGGTGAGTTCGTCCGCTTCGACGCGAATGAGGTTGTCGTCGTAGACCTGATTGGCCGACTCGAAGGCCTCCTCGGGGGAGACGTCTCCGAGTTCGGGGAAGCGCTCGCTCGCGATCGGCAGGAAGTGCTCCCAGAACGGACGCGAGCGACCGACGTGGTTCTCCCAGAGACGGGACTGTGACTCGTGGACGGTGAGGTCTCGAGCATCACCGAGGGGGGTGCCGTAGTGGTCGTCTGGCAGGCCGAGGGTGTAGTTGGCGTGGCCGAACTCGTGGATGGTGGACGTGATCGAGCCCAGCAGGTCGTTCTCGTCGAACCTGGTCGTCACCCGGGCGTCGAACTGCGTCCCCGAGGAGAACGGGTGGGGTGCGGTGTCCAGACGGCCGCGTTCCCAGTCGTAGCCGAGCGAATCGAGCACGTCTCGCGCCAGCGCCTCCTGATCGGCATCGTCGAACGTCCCCGCAAACGCGTCCGTCTCGAGGTCGGCGTCACTCTCGTCGATCGCCTCGATGAGGGGGACGAGTTCGTCACGCAGCCGTTCGATGACGCGTTCGGCGGTCTCGAGGTCGAGATACGGTTCGTAGTCCGCAAAGAGCACCTCGTACGGGTCGGCATCGGGATCGATGTGGGCGGCGTACTCCTTTTTTAACTCGACCAGCTTCTCGAGCGTCGGCTCGAAGATCGAAAAGTCGTCCGTCTCGCGGGCTTCCATCCACGTCGGGTGGGCGTTCGCGGTCGTCTCCGAAATCTCTTCGACGAGTTCTTGGGGGACGCTGGTGGCGCGGTCGTACTGGCGGCGGACTTCGCGGACGACGGCGGCCTGTTCGCCCTCGAGGGCTGCATCCTCGAGCGTCGCGAGGAGTTCGCCCGTCCGGTCGTCGGTCAAGAGTTCGTGACTGAGCGAGGAGAGCGTCGACAGCTGTTTCGCTCGAGCGGGCGTCCCGCCTTCGGGCATAACGACCTCCTGATCCCAGCGGAGGATTCCCGCCGCGTTGCCGACGTTACTGATGCGTTCGATGCGCGTCTCGAGTTCTTCGTAGGCCTCGAGGTCGCCCTCGGTTTCCTGTCCAGTTGCCATAGCTCGCAATTCTTGCGCCGCGCGTAAGAACGTCGTGGTTTCGCTGACGCTACTGTCGTCCCTGGCGATCGCTGTGTGTCTCGGGAGGTTGGGAGAAACGGAGAATCGAGTCGGTTCCTCAACGCGGTTTGTCGAGCGTCCGTCGAGAGGTCCCGACCGGAGTCAGAGAACGGACCGACGCAGGGAGTTCACACACCGAGCGAGGCAGCGTCGGTCACCAGGTGTCAGTCACGGACTCGTCCGGTGGCGTTCCCTGTATCCCTGATTGAGTGGCATCGAGCGGAATTGCGCTCTGTTCCCAGAGCGTCCCCGATACCCCCGTACTCACCTCGTTGAGCGCTTGCGTAGCATTGGTGTGGACGTCGCTTTCGATGAACGTCGACCACTGCTCAAGCGACTGAAAGCCAAACCGGATTCTGATCACCGGGGTCACGCCGTTTCGATTGTGTTGGACGCTGAACTGGGTCACCGCCTGATGGGCCACCCACGGGATTGCGTTTCGCTCGAGCCAGTGTTCATACTCCGCTCGAGACGATCGAACGATGTCGAACTCGATCTCATACGTGTATTCTGTGTCCATGGTGAACTCCGTTTGTGTGGCTTCTGCACAGCCAGCTTACAGTCGGCGCTGCGTATGAGAGATATATGCATATCACCGACTTTGAGATGTACCTAAATAGTTCAGTATTTTAAGTGACGGTCATCGAAACGCCGAGGTTGCGAGTTTCGATTCGACGGCGGAGAGTCGCTGTGACATGGCCGATTTCGAGATGCCAGCGTCGGCAGCGAGTTCGCCCACGGTCGATTCCCGTGGCGTTTCGTAGTAGCCCGCAGCGACAGCGTTCGTCGCCGCTTCTCGCTGTTTCTCAGTCAAGTCATACAACTCGAGAACGACTTTGTTCGACTGCTCGGTCCCCTCGCCGTCGATACGGGTGAGTCGACGCAACGCGACACCGGCAGTTGCCTCTTTGAGCGCATCGATCAGTGCAGTGAGTCGTTCTCGGTCAGGGAGATAGGTTTCGACAACCAGAAAGTCAGGACCGTATTCGGTGGTGCGGGGAAGACAATCGAACTCGACGAACACCGGACAGTGACAGCCAGCACTGATGACGCCTTTCGAGTGGACGAAATCGGTTGCATCGTCGCTCTGGACGGTCGCGTCCGTGTGGCAGGCCTCCCCAACCAACTGCTGGTTGATGGACTCAACGCTACTGTCGAGGTCGTCGATCGGACAGCGCACCGAGTCGGCCGGAGTGATCTCGAATTCGGCGTACAGCCGATGAGTTTCGACCGCGGTACTCGATTGGCCATCACTCATATCAGTTCTTTTCTTCCTACGCCTACATAGCTATTGGCCCTCGTTACCGCTCTGTAAGAACCCATGGCGTCGCGACGAGAGGGGCCAACTCGGCGCACCCAGCAGGGATAGACTCCGTTGAGAGCGTGCGGATCGACTGGCGTCGGGGCCGTGTTTCGGGGCTTGCAGACGTGTTGCATCCAACCCGTACAGGAGGTATCTTGGGAGCAACTTCGATACAGTGGCTTGGGATTGAACGTCGCGTTTACGTACCTCTCGAGTAAAGAACCACTGTCAGCGTCGTTCGGTTCGACACCACCATCCCAGTATGACACCGCCATCCAGCGATGATCGGCCCCACCCCACACGGACGTCCCTCCTGTTCGAGCGACGACGTCGACTACTGATCGCCGTGTTGGTCGTGGCAACCGTCATCGTCGGGAGTGGGCTCGTTTTCGGTTCGGGTGGCGGGTTCGAGGTTGCAACCTTCGGGGTGACGTCTCCGGAACATGAGGCCCTCGAGTCGATCGACGAACGGTTCGATCGGGAGACACGACCAGTCTCACAGATCGTCGTTCGATCCGAATCGACCGACATGACCTCGAAACCAGTCCTGTTGGAGACACTCGAGTTACAGCGGGAACTCCGCGAAGACCCGACGGTGAACGAGACACTCAGGGACACGCAACCGACAGTGGGGGTTGCGAACGCCGTCGCGGTGGCGTCTGACCCGCGGATAGCGCTCGGCGAGCAAATCGGTATCGAACCCAAGTATCGGACACTGGAGGGGCGGACCGACGAACAGGTCGACGCCGCCCTCGGTGTCGCCCTCGAGAGCGATGACCTGTCCCCGCCCGGCCAGCCACCTGTATCCGCACTGCTTCCGCGGGGGTACGAAGCCGGCGAGCACGCCGACGCACAGCTGATTATCGTCGTTCACGACGACGACGCGGACGACGCGGAGTTGCTGGCAGCCCAGCAGGCCATCGAATCGACCACCGAAACGCACATGGAGGCCTTTGCTGTCGATTCCTTCGTCTTCAGCGAACAGCTCGTTTTCGACCGGAGTGGGCAGGCGACCGCGGAGAGCATGCTACTTATCGGCCCACTGATCGTCCTCGTCGTTGTCGGCTTGCTGGCAGTGAGTTATCGTGATCCGCTCGACGTGGTCCTGGCGTGTGTCGGGATCGGCATCGTCTTCGTCTGGGTCGCCGGGACGATGGCCTGGCTGGGGTACTCGTTCAACCAGTTGCTGATAGCGATTCCGTGTCTGTTGGTCGGGCTGGGGGTCGATTACTCCCTTCACGTGGTGATGCGATACCGAGAGTACCGATCGAGCCACCCGGGGTGGCCTCCCGAGATGGCGATGGCGGCCGGCATCACCGGCGTACTGATTGCGATCGGGGTGACGACAGTGACCACCGCGACGGGATTTTTGGCGGGGGTTATCAGCCCGATCGAAATCCTTCAGGAGTTCGGGCTGGTTGCCGCCGTCGGCATCGGCTCGGCGTTCGTCGTCTTTGGGCTGTTTATTCCGGCACTCAAGATCGAAGGTGAGCGGCTCCGTCGTCGGGCCGAACACCCGCCCCCCACTGTCGGCTCACTCGAGCGCTTTCGCCGGCCCCTTTCGGCTTTTGGGTCCGTTGGGACGCACAAACCGCTGCTCGTCGTTGGACTCGCGCTCCTGGTGGCAGCCGGCGGCCTGATGGGGGCCACAGCGATCGAGTCCTCGACTGACCGAACCGAGTTCCTGCCGGAGGAACAGCCCACCTGGATGGAACCGCTTCCCGCGGCAGTCCAGCCGGAATCGGCGGGGATCCGGGAGCGCGCACAGTTTTTGGAGACGACGTTTGAGCCGTCGTCGGATCGAACCGTCGAGATACTGATCGAGGGAACCGTCACAGCCGAGTCAACTGGCTCGACGATCGCTGACGCACAGGAGCATGCCGCCGATCAGCCGACGACGCTCCGATCGACGACGGACGACCCACGAATCGAGACGCCGCTGACGACGATCGAGCGCGTCGGCAGTGACAACGAGACGGTTGCAACCCTGGCCAACGAAAGCGACACCACGGATGATGGGGTGCCCGACCAGAACCTGACGGCGCTGTTCGATGCCGTCTACGCCGCTGATGAGGCCGCGGCCAGTGAAACGATCCACCGCGACGCCGACGGCGAGTACGACGCCGTTCGGCTGACGATCGTGGTGGACGATACTGCCGATGCCGCCGATATCCGTGCGAGTGCCGAGTCAACGGCGGCCGTCGTCGATGCGGATCCGAACCTTCGAGCCACCCCGACGGGCGAACCGGTGACCGAAGCGGTCGAACAGCGCGTTATTCTCGAGACCGTCCTCACCACGTTCGTACTCGCGCTCGTGATAATTACCGTGCTCCTGGTCGGCGTCTTCCGTCTCCGTCACCGCTCGTGGATACTCGGGCTGGTGGCGATGACGCCAGTGTTGGTGGCCATCGCGTGGCTCGTTGGGACGCTCTCGTTGCTGTCGGTCCCGTTCACTGCGGAAATCGCACTCATCGCTGCCATCGCTATCGGGCTGGGGACGGATTATACGGTTCATCTCACCGAACGGTTCGCGACCGAACGTCGAGCGCACGGCCGCCAGCGGGCACTCCACACGGCGGTTACTGAAACCGGCGGGGCGGTGCTCGCCAGCGGCCTGACGACGATTGCCGGGTTCGGGTTACTCATGTTGACGGTCATCCCCTCGTTACAACGGTTCGGCTTCGTCACCGCGGTCGTGACCGGCTACGCCCTCCTCGCGACGCTGGTCGTGCTCCCGGCGCTGTTAACGCTCTGGGATCGACACTGGCGGTAAACGCCAACCGGGCGGACGGCAATGAGAGCCCCCTCGTGATTGGCGTATTTCCCACTCGGGAACCGTGCTCAGTAATATAAATACCTGTATTGTGAAGAAATGCTTAATTGTGGTGGAGGGTCATACGTTCACCCGTTATGGCTAACGATAGCGACGAGGTGCTACCACTCGACGACGAGGAGGTAGCCGAAATCGAGGAGGGGTTGAACGGAAAGTTCACCATGCCCCGTGGCAGTTCCGAGATGCATCGAAGGCGCATGCTCGGGGCGATTGCCGGTGCTGGGACGGTCGCCGTGGCTGGCTGTCTGGGACTGTTCCAGGAGCCAGAGGGACGAGAAGAGACCGATGATCCCGGAGCCGACGATGACGACGAGCCAGCGGACGACGATGATGAGATAACCGAACGACCGGATTATACCGAAATCGATACGATGATGCCGGACTGGGTAATGAAGGATCTCGTCATCCCGCTCGATACCCAGATCGCGTACAACGACGAGCAGA
>LFFM01002438.1_pt1 | contig 12297 bp, 18 predicted proteins | sample 643131 | NCBI WGS metagenome assembly LFFM01 (sample SAMN03777445, study PRJNA286221) | soda lake metagenome | biome: soda lake; feature: Kulunda steppe; material: water; isolation source: sample Tc-Br brine of Tanatar trona crystallizer | place: Russia: Kulunda steppe | collected 2011-07
CACCCCGGTCACGACTTCCAGAAGGCGACGGTGAACAACACCAGCACCGGGATGATCTCGATGCGACCGATCCACATCAGGACGATCATCGCCGTCTTCGTCGTCATCGAGAAGCCGTTATAAGATCCGTAGGGGCCCGCATCGCCGAACGCCGGACCGATATTGAGAAACGTCGAGGCCGCCGCGCCCATCGCTTCGAACTCCGAGACGTTCGTCCCGATCCGAGCCGAATCGACGACGACGAAGATCGTGAACAGAAAAAAGATCACGATACTCAAGAGCAGATACGCGTAGATGTCGCGGATCGCGTCCTCCTCGACCGGCCTTCCGGAGAGTCTGACCGGCCGGACCGCCGACGGGTGGACGCTCGTAAAGAGGTTCCGTCTGAACGCCTTCAGCGCGACCAGCCACCGGAGCGATTTGATCGAGCAGGTCGTCGAGCCGACCATTCCGCCGATGAACATACACAGAAAGAGCATGTGTTTTGCGGCCGCCGACCACAACTCGAAGTCGGTGCTGGCGTACCCCGTCGTCGTCACGATCGAGGTGACGTTGAAGACGGCGTGACGGATCGTCGCCTCGGGGCCGAACTCGATCTCGGGATCGATGAAGAGCATCGTCGCGACGATCGCCGCGAAGAACCCGAGCGCGCCGATGTAGAAGTGGAACTCCTCGTTTTTCAGCAGCCGCATCGGGTCGCCCTTGATCGCGAAATACATCAAAACGAAACTCGTCGAGCCGGCGATCATAAACGGGACCACCGCCCACTGGACGACCGGCTCGAAGGCCCCGACGCTCAGCGGTTGGGGAGAGAAGCCGGCGGTCGCGACCGAGGTAAAGGCGTGGGCGACGGCGTTGTACAGATCCATGTTCGGCGCCAGACCGAGGAGATGGAGCGTATAAAAAACGGCTACCGCGAGGGCCGTGATTCCGAGATACAGCCCCCAGATGAGACGAGCCGTCTCGGATATCCGCGGCGTCAGTCTGTTGACGTTCTGACTCTGGGTTTCGGTGTCCATCAGCTGTGCGCCACCGACGCCGAGTTCCGAGAGGATCGCCGTCGCGAGCACCAAGATCCCGAGCCCGCCGAGCCACTGGATGAGCTGTCGCCACATCAGGATCGATCGATCGTGGGCCGAGAAGTCCTCCAGTACGGTCGCGCCGGTCGTCGTCAACCCGCTCATGGACTCGAAGACGGCGTTTATCGGGTGGGCGATCGTCCCCGTCGCCGCGACGACGAAAGGGATCGCCCCGACCAAGGCGACGAGGAGCCAGATCAACGCGACCGCGAGAAACGCCTCGCGGGGGCCCAGATCACCCGGGTCGCCGGGAAGCGCTTTGAACCCGCCGCCGAGCGCAACGGTCGCGGCGATCGCCGCCACAAACGGCAGCACCGACTCGCCGTACAGGATCGCGAGTGCGAGCGGAAACGACAGCGGGGCGGCCAGATACAGCAGTACGCGACCGGTGAGATCGAGGCTCGTCTGCCAGTCGACGCGTAGCCGTCCCATACTATGCCATCTTGGTGAGTTCGTCGACGAACGATGATTCGACGAAGACGACGATGTGATCGCCGGTCCGTAGTTCGGTATCCCCCCGTGGGACAATAAACTCCCTGTCGCGGGTGATCGCTCCGAAAACCAGCCTCGCGTCGATCTCCTCGGCGATATCGCGGATCGTCCGATCGATGAGTTCGCTCGAGTCCGTCAACTCGAGTTCGAGCACTTCGGCCTGATCGTTTTCCAGTACCGCGATGTTTTCCGCGACGCCACCGTGGGTGAACCGGGTGATCTCCTCGGCCGTGACCTGTCTGGGGTTGATCGCCACGTCGATCCCGATCTCTTCGAACAGTGTCACGTACTCGCCGTTGTCGACGACTGCGACGACCCGGTCCGTCCCGAGCCGTTTTGCGAGCACGGAGACGAGTAAGTTCCGCTCGTCGCTGTCCAGCGCCGCGACGACGATATCCGCTTCATCGACGTGTTCGCGGGCCAGGAACTCCGTGTCCGTCGCGTCGTGTTCCATCACGAGCGTGTTCGGCAACTCCTCGGCCAGCCATCGAGCACGCTCCGTGTCCTGTTCGATGAGCCGCGGTGAGAGTCCCCGCTCCTCGAGCAATCGGGCGGTCTGATAACCGATCTCCGAGCCGCCGATGATGACGATCTCGTCGGCGCTGTCGGGCGTCGCGTCCGGTTTGAGATCGCTCGCGAACGCCTGAACGCTTTCCGGACTGCCGATGACGACTGCCCGATCACCGGGTTCGATGACCGTATCGCCGCGAGGGAGTATCATCTCCTCGCCCCGAAACAGCCCGGCGAACGTCAACGACTCGAACCGATCCGCCTCGGCGACTGTCTGGCCCGAAATCGGGCTGTCACCCCCGATCTCGAATTCCGCCATCTGGACCAACCCGCCGGCGAAGGGATCGACGTCGACCGCGGACGGCAACCCGACGACTCGGACGATGTTCTCGGCGCTCAGGAGATCCGAACAGACCATGAAATCAACGTCGAAGGCCGTTTCCGTCAGCTCCCACGTCCGCAGGTATTCGACGCTTTTCGTCCGAGCGATCGTGAACGGGTCAGCGATCGTCTTTGCGGTCCCGCAGGCGACGAGGTTCGTTCGGTCGTCGTCGGTACTGGCGATGAACATGTCCGCATCGTCGATCCCGGCGCGTTCCAGCGTCGAAAGCGATGTGCCATCGCCCGCCAGCGTCATCACGTCGAGTTCGTATTTCAACTGCTCGGCCGTCTCGGAGTCGATGTCGATGACGATCACGTCGTGATCGCCGTCGAGACTGTCAGCGATCGAGGTCCCGACCTCCCCGGCCCCTACGATGACGATCTGCATACGATCCACCACTTGCGGACGCCTCAAGTGCGTTACTATGCGCCCCAATCGCTATCGCCGGTCATCGAAAGCGTCCCCAGCAACCGTCCGAGCGTCTCGTCGGGGACCGCCGAGTCGAGGGTCGCCACGATACCGTTCCCTTCCCGCCCGGGATATCGAGAACCGCCACGTCCGGGAACGCGTGCACCGATAGCTGTCGATCACCGAACGGCTCCGATGGATATCTCTCCCCGGTAACGCGACGCAGTACCGGTAGCTTCGATTCGGGACCGACCCCGCCGCGGGCCGCCTCCTCCATCCGTTCCACCTCGATACCGTCGTCGCCGTAGCTCACGATCGCGCGGATCTCGTCGGCGGCGATCCGCTCCAGTTTGTCGATGACGTCGGTATGCACGGACACGGGAACGGCCGCTCCGGCGATATACGTCGCCCTGTATATTGCCGACTACTATCCGTTCGTACTTCGATCGGGGACCGAACGGCGGCCGTCACCTGACGACCACGACCGGAACCGGTGCCCGACGGAACACCGTCTCCGCGACGTTTCCGACGAACAGCCGCTCGGCGAGCGAGCCGCTGTGGCTTCCGATGACGACGGTATCGAACTCCTTCGAGCGATCGACGATCGTCCGTGCCGGATGTCCGACCGCGACGACCGTCCGTAGTTCCGTGTCGTACTCGGCGGCGATCCCACTCGCGCTCTCGAAGACGGATTCGGCCCGTTCTTCGACCGCGGCCGGGAGATCGTCCTCGAAGGCGAGCCCCGCCATCTCTCCCATCATCGGCGTCGACGTTCCGACGACGTGGAGGACGGTTATGTCGGCGTCATCGTAGGTTTCGAGCGCGTACCGCAGCGCCTTCGCCGCCAGGTCCGAGCCGTCCATCGGAACGAGTACACGGTCGATCATACGTCACTGTGGACGTGTGAGAACAAATAGTCACGGTGAAACGACAGTCGCCTTCGGTTTTCGAAAGTGTGTTTCAAGCGAGAACCATTCCCGACCGATCGCGGGAGAGATCCGATGTCGACCTGACGTCAGTCGCCGAACATCTGGCGCATCATCGGGTGCATCTCCATCATCTGCTCTTCGGCGATCTCCTCGTAGAGCTTGTAGGTGATGGAGACGGTCAGCAGCAGGCCGGTCCCGGTCACCTGCCCGATCGTCCCCAGCATGTTCGCCATGACTGCGAGCAGACCGACCAGGGCCCCGCCGATGACGGTCACCTGCGGGATGTACCGTTCCAGCACCTTCTCGGTGACGCCCGGCGACTGCCGAAAGCCGGGGATCTGCATCCCCGATCGCTGGATCTGTTTGGCGGTCGCGTTCGGACCCATCCCGGTCGTCTCGACCCAGAAGATGGCGAAGATCCCGCCGCCGACGATCATGAACGTCAGATCGACGCCGACCCGCATCATGATCTGCCAGGGGGCCGCCGCCGTCTCGCCGAGCCACCACATCCAGTCCTCCGGCGAGTAGATCGGCGCCAGATAGTAGAACAGGCCGCCGGTCGGTTCGGCAAAGCCCTGCTCGGTCCCGGCGTAATCGCCGAGCCATTCGGGCATGCCAGCCCACTGGGCGTTGAGAATACGGCCCATGAACTGGATGTTCGCCTGCAGCGCGCGGACGAGAATCATCGGCAGGACGCTCGCGTAGATGAGCTTCACCGGGAAGCGACCGCGAGCACCCTTCACCCGGGCGTGACTCAGCGGGATCTCGACGCGGACCGACTCCGCGTAGACGACGACCCCGAAGATGAGAAGCGTCGTGATCAACGCCAAGAGTTCACCCGGCCCGAGGAACAGATCGAAAAGCCCGGTCTGTGTCAGGACGGGCCCCATTTCGACTTGGCCGGTGAGGATCCCGTACCACCGCGGGAAGAAGCCGACGTAGCCGGCGTCGAGGCCACTCCAGGCGATGAACCCACCGATGAGTCGCTGGCTCACGCCGGCGATAATGAACAGCCCGATCCCGCTCCCGACGCCCCACTTCGAGATGACCTCGTCCATATAGAGGATGAGCATGCCGCCGAGGAAGATCTGGGCGAACATGACCCACCCGAGTGCGGACACGGAGATCCCGAGCGACGCGGCGACGTTCGGGTTCGGCTGAAGGAAGCCGGCGAACACCATCGGAAGCGCCGTCAGCGCCGTCATCACGATGACGAGCAGCTTCTGGAGCCCCTGGTAGAGCGCCTGATCGCGGGGGTTCTCGTCGGTGTCCAGCCCGAGTAGATCCGCGCCGCCGAGCAACTGCAGGACGATCGACGCCGTGACGATCGGGCCGATCCCGACCTGCATCAGCGATCCCTGCTCGCCCGCAAGGATGGTTCGGAACTGCCCGAAGATGTCCTGGCCCTGCCCGAGCCCGTAGATCCCGACGTTCGTCAGGAAAAAATACAGGACGAGCACGCCCGCGGTCCACCCGAGCTTCCGTTTGAACGGGACGTGACCCGTCGGTCGCTCGACGGCGGGTAACCGCGTGAGTACCGGTTCGGCGGCCTCCTTCCAGCTCATTTACGCTTCCTCGTTATCCTCGTCGGTTGAGTCTTTTTCGGCTTCGAGCGCCTCGCCCCGCTCCGAGAGAACGGCCTCGCCGCCGGCCGCCTCGAGCGCCTCGGTCGCGCTCTCGGAGAAGGCGTCGGCGACGATCTCGAGTTCGTTGTACACCTGCCCCGCGCCGAGCACTTTCACGACGTCGGCGTCGTGGCCGTTCTCGACGACGTCTCGGACATCGACCGTGTATCCGTCACCGGACTCTTCGGCGACGTCCTCCGCGGCGAGGACGGCGATGTCCTCGTCGAGTTCGCGGAGGTTGACGGTTTCGACGTCACGGCGGGTCTTCTGGGGCCGTTTGAAACCGGATTTGCCGATCGGTTCGTAGTTGTGGAACTCGTGTTTGTCGCGGCCCGCACGGCCACGTCCGCCGCGGTTTCCGGCGCCGCGGCGGTTCTTGTGCGTTCCGCCGCCGTGGGTGCGAGAGCCGCGCTGTCGTCGTTTCTTCGAAGTCATTATCGCATCGCCTCCAGGAGCGTATCGATCTCCTCGGTCGTGTGTTTCCCGAGCTGGCCGCCCTCCTTCGTCGGATGCTTCACGCCGTCGTGGCCGCCGCGTGGCGGGTGCAGACGGAGCGTCGGGGCGATCCCCTCGGCTTTCAGCGTGGTCTCCTCGTCGAGCAGCGCCGCCACGAGCGCCGACACGTCGTCGTAGTCGGTGTGCTCGGCGACCCACTCGTCGTCGATCTCGCCGTCGCCCTCGGCCGGCTCGGCCCGCCGAGAGACGAGCAGCTCGACCGTTTCCCGTGTGGGTTCGCCGTGGGCGACCCAGTCGTTGACCTTCGTGATCATCCCCTCGTAGGTGTCCGTTTCGGGAACGAAGGTCGCGTGATTGACGCGGTGGAGGTTGAGCATGCCGAGGGTGTCCCGGACGGCCTCGCTTTGGTTTACCTCGCCGCGGAGTTGGACAATCGCTTTCATTCTCTGGCCTCCTGTCTAACCTGTCTCGTGTGCTCCGGCGTCCGGGACTGCGAGGCGTTCTGGAGGGCGTTGTACGTCGCCTTCGCCAGGTTGAGGGTCGTGCGGGTGTTGCCGTGACAGTTCGTCCAGGCGTCCTCGACGCCGGCGAGTTCGAGCACGTGTCGAACCGTCGGTGCCGCCGCCAGTCCCAATCCGCGGGGGGCGGGTTCGAGTTCGACCTCGACGGAACCGGCCTTGCCGGTCGTCCGTCGCATCAACGAGTTCCGTCCGCCCGGACGGTCCTCCCACGAACCCGAGCCGAGCGGGACGTCGATGATGTTCAGCTTCGCGACCTCGATCGCCTTCTGGATCGCGCCGCCGACCTGATCGTCCCGGCCCTGCGCGTAGCCGACGTAGCCGTCGCGGTTCCCCACGACGACGACACACCGGAACTTCACCCGCCGGCCGGAGTCGGTCATCCGCTGGACCATGTTGATATCCAGGACTTCGTCCTCCAGCCCCGGGAGGAGCTGGTCGACGATCTGTGGTTCCTTCAGCGGGAGCCCCGACTGCAGTGCCTCCTGCATCGAGGTGATCTCGCCGTCCGCTACCTTCCGTCCGAGCCGCGTTCGCGGCTCCCATCCGTTACTCATAGTTCATCCTCCAGGCGCTCTCGCACCTCGTCAAAGTGGGCCGGGAGCTCGGTCGCGTCGAACTCGCCGCTGTAGAGGCCGCCCTCGGCTTCGGCGTACTCCGCGATGTGACTGCCGCGGGTCCGCTGCCAGTCCGCGAAGACGTCCTCGTTGTGCGGGATCTCCAGCCCTGCGTCGATTGCACCTTCCTGTACTGCGAACACCTTGTTGCCGGGCGTCGCGGTGTTGAGTCCGATATCGAGCACCGCCTCCTCGAGGCCCGCCTCGACCGCGCGCTTGCCGGCCAGAAAGCCGGTCAGGTACGCCGCCGGCAGGTTGCCCGTCGGGGCCTCCCAGCCGAACGATTCGAGGTCGTCCGAGGCGGCGTTCGCCACCGTCTCGTCACCCTGTGGGCCCGTCACGATCAGCTGCGCCCTGGTCTGGTTGTTGCTCTTGCGAGCAACCAGGCGTGGTTTGCCGGATTTCAGCAGGCGCAACCTCTGATGGTAGTTCGTCCGGGCCTCGCGGCGACGCCGCATCGGCACCGTGTATCGTGGTCCTGTCGCCATTATTGTTCACCGTAGGTTTCGTTCACGTATCGGTTTAGATCCGCGACGCTGTCGAACTCGCCGCCGCTGGCCATCTCGTAGAGCTCGCGGTACTGCGATCGATCGATATCGCCGGCATCGCGCAGCTCGCGCAGCTCGCGGCGCTGGGCTCGGATCCGGCTTCGCCAATCGTCTTTCTTGTTCTGTCTGCCGCCGGCCTTGCCCTTCCGGGACCCGTGTCCCTTCTGGTGGCCGTAGGCGCGTTTCTTCTGTCGCTTCCGGGCGCGACCGCGGGAGTTGCCCGTCGCCGTCTTCGCCTCGATCGTTCCGGAATCGATGAGTTCGCGGACGTCATCGCGCGTGATCGCGTCGGCGATCTCGCTCTGTGCGTCGGGATCGAACTTGATCCGGTTCTGTCCGACATCGAGGATGTCGGCCGCGAGCCGTCGCTGTGCCTTCAGATCAGTCATTCTTCCACCTCGACTTCGACGTAGGTCGGGTTGAGAACGCGGATATCGGCCTCTTCGGCCTGCTCTTCGATGCGTTCCCGTTTTCGGGCGCCGACCGTCGATCCGATCCGAACGGCCTGACGGTCGCCGTCGATACCCTCGAGATCGTCGGTGTTCTCGACACGGACTTCCTCGAAGCCGCTCGGATGTAGCCCCCGGACCGCCTTCGGCGTCCGGTAGCCGGCTTCGACCTTGGGGCCTTTCCCCTTGATCCCCCGGCGCTGCTTCGAGAGCCCACCGCGCGGCCGTCGCCACGAGGTCGGGGTCCGCTTTTTCTTGTGGTAGTCCTGTCGGTTGAACTGCGGCTTGCCGACCTTGTGACGCTGTCGGAGCAATCGCGTTTCGTTTTCGGAGAGTTCGGGCGTCTTCTCCGTGAGTCCGCGTGGCCGCAGTTCGGTCTCGACGTCCTCGTCCGGCTCTTCCTCTTCGGGCGTTTCGTCCTCGACCTCGGCGTCGGTTTCCTCGGCCAGCTGAAGGTCTCCGACGTCGGCCTTGATCCGCGTCGCGAGGGCGTTACCGATCCCCTCGATCTCCGCGAGTTCCTCCTGTTCGAGCTCTCGGATGTCCTCGACGGTCTCGATGCCCGCCTCCCGGAGGAGTTCGGCCTTCGAATCGCCGACGCCGCTGATGTCGGTCAGCGCCTCGAGTTCGGCTTCTTCATCCCCCTCCGACTCGGACTCCGATTCGGCTTCGGCCTCCTCGTCGGTTTCGGCGTCCGCCGCCTCGTCGACCTCGAGACCGCCGATGTCGGCCTTGATCCGGGCTGCGAGCGCGTCGCTGATCCCGTTGATCTCGGCGATCTCCGCCTGCGTCGCGTTCCGGAGATCCTCGACCGTCTCGAATCCGGCCTCGCGGAGCTTCTCCGCTTTCGCGTCGCCGACGCCGCTGATGTCGGTCAACGCCTCGTATTCGTTGTCTTCCTCGCTCATTAGACGTCACCTCGATCGGGCATCTCCGTGATGTAGACGCCGTCCTGGAAGACACGCGTGTCCTTGTCTGAGACGCGTGTCAGCTGTTCGATGTCCGCGGCCGTCTGTCCGACGTCCTCGATGTCGGGGCCGCTGATCGTCAGCTCTTCACCGTCGACCGCGACTTCGGTGTCGCCCCGGACGGGCGTCCGTCGGGGGGCCTTCTCACCGAGGAAGTTCTCGATGACGATCTCCTGGTCCTGTACCGACACCTGCATCGGGAAGTGCGAGTAGAACACTTCCATACTGTACTCCCAGCCCTCGGTCACACCGTGAACCATGTTCGTGATATGGCTCTGGAAGGTGCCGACCGTGGAGTTGGTCTTCGCGTTGTCGTCGTCGGACTCGATCACGACGGTGTCACCGTCGACGTCGACCGTGATGTCGGGGTACCAGAGGCGTCGCGTGACGCTTCCGTTCGGCCCCTCGACGGTCAACTCGAGGTGGTCAATCGTCGCCGTGACCTCGTCCGGAATTTCGATTTCTTTGCGCATTGTTCAGTAGACGTATGCGATTACCTGGCCACCGATACCCTGATCGCGGGCCTCGTAGTGGCTCATGACGCCGTGGCTGGTCGTGACGATGAGCGTCCCGTAATCGCGGGCGGGGAGGAACCGTTTCTCCCACTTTTCGAACTCGTCCGCTCCCGCCGAGTAGCGGGGCTTGACCGCACCACATTCGTTGATGGCGCCTTTCAGTTCGACCTCGAATCGCCCGGCTTTGCCGTCGTCGACGAACTGGAAGCCGCCGACGTACCCGCGGTCGTAAAAGACCTCGAGCACCGAGCCGATTTCGTTCGAGGCGGGCTGTATCGTCTGTTCTAGATGGCCGACGCTCTCGGCGTTGTCGAGCCCCGACAGCGCGCTGGCCAGTGGATCGTTGTCCGCCATGATTAGCTGTACTTCCTGAATCCCATGCCGCGGGCGATCTCTCGGAAACACTGTCGGCACAGCCAGATGTCGTACTTGCCGACCAGTCCCTGCTCGCGACCGCAGCGCTGGCACGCTTCGAGCTGGCCGGTCCGCTTTGCGGCCTGCTCGCCCGTCTGTTGTTCCGTTTCTGATTCGCTCATTCTGTCTCGGAGACCTCCACGTCGTAGTTCGATTCGAGGAACGCGATCGCGTCCTCGGCTGTCAGTTGGTGTCCGGCCGGAATCGGCCGAGCCTGCTTGTCGCGTTTCCGCACGCGGTAGCCCGGGCGGACCAGATTGACGGTCACGTCGAGCCCGAAGATACCGATCTCGGGATCGTACTCCTGGCTCGGGAAGTCGGTGTGCTCCTCGACGCCGAAGCTGAAGTTACCGGTCTCGTCGAACTGCGCCGCGTCGATTTCGGCGAGCGGCAGCGCGGTTTCGAGGAACGCGACGGCGTCCTCGCCGCGCAGCGTCACCTTCGCACCGATCGGGTCGCCCTCGCGGACCTCGAAGTCCTGAATGGTCCGCTTTGCCGTCGTGCGAACGGGCTGTTGGCCGGCTACCTCACCGAGGATCTCCTCGGCGAGCGCGAGCGGCTGGCCACCCTGGCCGACGCCCATGTGGACGACGACCTTTTCGACGGTCGGTTCGCGCATCTCGTGGAACTCGCCCGTCTCGGTTTCCGAGCTCATTCGTCGTCACCTCCGTTCTCGTCGACGTCGCCTTCCGCCGTCTCATCGACGTCGACGTCCGTATCGTCGTCGGTGAAGTTCTCGTCGATGACGACGACGTACTCCTCGATCGTCTCGAAGCGGTCGTCGCCGTCCTCGATGAGGACGTTGTTCGCCGACGATCCGGGCGTGACCTGGATCTCGTCGATCGTGCCGATCCGTCCGGCGTGGGAACCGCTTACGGCCGTCACGAGTGCGCCCTCCCCGTAGGTGAAGTGGGCGACGATATCATCATCATCGTTGGAGACGACGATCGAGTCGTTCGCGTCGTAGGCCGTCGCGTCCTCGACGAGCAGCGTCTCGCCGCCGTGAAGCGCGAGCTGGGTGTCGCCGCCGGCGATCTGCGTCTTGCCGACGATCTTCCCGAGCTTCGATCCCGCCGAGTCGGCGTCGATCGGCGTCAACGAGAGCCGGCCGCCCTCGTCGGGGAACACGCGGTAATACTCCTCGCGCTCTCTGAAGGCCAGGATGTCGAACATCCCGATCGGCTGTCGCTCGTCGGAGACCGCCTTCCCGTTGACGAGCACGCTGTCCTCTCCGAGCGCGTACCGCGCTTCCTTCTTCGAGTCGACGTAGCCGAGCACGTCGCGCAGGACGATGAGCAGCGGAACGCCCGACTCGCCGTGCGGACCCGCGGCGGCCTTCGTCGTGTACGTCTCCTCTTTCCGTTCGACCGGCCACGATTTCGGAACGGCCAGCCGTTTCTGATGTTTCGTCATTCGTTGTCCTCCTCCGCCTGGAGGCGCGCCTCGCGTACCTCGTCGTCGAGATCCAGGTCCGTCACCTGGATGTTGCTCGCCTCGAGCGGACGGGGAACCTCCTCGCCGTCCGCCGTCTCGAGCGTCACGTCCTCGACGTGAATCGAGGCGCTACGGAGGTCGACTTCGACGACTTCGCCGGATTCGCCGGCGAAGTCGCCGCGCTGGACCTCGACCGTGTCGCCCGCGTTGACGCGGACGCTCCGCTGGCCGTACTCCTCGCGGAGATCCGGGGACAGCGGCGCACGGACCTGCTTTTGCTTTTCGTGCAGCGGGGCGCGCTCCTGTCTGTTGCGCTGTTTGGTTGGTTGTCGTGTCATGGTCTATACGATCATTGTCGCCGTCGAGGCGATCGAACCGAACCGTTCGGCGACCTCTCTGGCGATCGGGCCCTTGAGTTCGGTCCCTCGCGGGTCCTCGTTCTCGTCGACGATGACGGCCGCGTTGTCCTCGAACTTGAGGCGCGTGCCGTCGGGTCGACGGATCGGCTTCCGCTGTCGGATGATGACCGCCTCGAGCACCTGTCGTCGCATCTCCGGCGTCCCCTTCGTGACCGAGACGGTCACCTTGTCACCGATCCCCGCCTTCGGATGGCGGTTCTTGGTGCCGGAGTAGCCGGCCGTGGAGATGACCCGAAGCTCGCGTGCGCCAGTGTTGTCGGCACACGTGATGAGCGAGCCCTTCTCCAGCCCCTGTGTCACGTCAGCGTTGAGCGCCTCCATCAGGCATCGACCTCCGCTGTGACCTCAACCACGACGTGGCTTTTCGTCTTCGAGAGCGGTCGCGTCTCTGCTATCTTCACGTCGTCGCCGACGGAGAGCGGTTCCAGTACCCCCGGCACGTGCGCCGGAATCTTCGATCGTCGCTTCATGTAACGATCGTATTTGGGTACCTTCACCTCGTACTCCCGCTCGACGACGACGGTACGGTCCATG
>LFFM01002439.1_pt1 | contig 12295 bp, 9 predicted proteins | sample 643131 | NCBI WGS metagenome assembly LFFM01 (sample SAMN03777445, study PRJNA286221) | soda lake metagenome | biome: soda lake; feature: Kulunda steppe; material: water; isolation source: sample Tc-Br brine of Tanatar trona crystallizer | place: Russia: Kulunda steppe | collected 2011-07
TATAACCATTGTTAATTACACCCTTAATCTCTCCATTACCTTCAATAAAAATCGACTTTTGCTTAGCCATTACTTCAGGCTTTTTCTTGCCCATAGCCCTTCTTAATAAATCAGCTTCTCCCAATGAGTAACCAGCAATTTTTTGAGCAATCTGCATTACTTGCTCCTGATATAAAATAACTCCATAAGTCGGTTCTAAAATTTCTTTTAAATCCGGATGGAGATATTCAATTTCTTCTTCCCCATGACGACGAGCAATAAAGTCATCAACCATTCCACTTCCTAGTGGACCAGGTCGATACAGGGCCAACAAAGCTATAATATCCTCCATCTCAGTCGGCTTTAATTTTTGAATTAATCTAATCATACCCTGACTTTCTAATTGAAAGACACCTAAAGTCAAACCTGATGATAAAAGCTCAAATACCTTATCATCAGCTAAAGAAAGTTCTTTTAACTCTATTTTTTTACCATAGTTTTGCTTAACTAACTTTAAAGTCTTATCAATTACTGTCAATGTCCGCAGACCTAAAAAGTCCATCTTCAATAACCCTAAAGCCTCTAAATCATCCATATCATATTGAGTAGTAACTTCACCATCATTTTGATATAGCGGAGTATAATTCGTCAGCTCTTTTTCAGTAATTACTACTCCGGCAGCATGAGTTGAAGCATGACGAGGCAACCCTTCAATCTGTTTAGAATAATCAATTACCTCTCTTACTTCATCATCTTGTTGATACATCTGGTTTAGCTTATCCGACTCTTCTATTGCTTCAGCAAGATTAATCCCTAAAGAGTTAGGAACAGCCTTAGCTATCTTGTCTGTCTTATCATAGCTAACATCTAAAACTCTTCCCACATCTCTAATAGCGCCTCGAGCAGCCATGGTTCCAAAGGTAATAATTTGAGCTACCTTATCCTGACCATATTCCTTTGTCACATAGTCTATAACCTCATCACGTCGCTCATAACAAAAATCAATATCAATATCAGGCATAGATACTCGAGCTGGATTTAAAAAACGTTCAAATAATAAATTATATTCTAAAGGGTCAATCTCAGTAATATCTAGTGCATAGGAAACAATGCTGGAAGCAGCACTCCCTCGACCTGGGCCAACAATAATCTCTTCCCCCTTAGCAAAATCAATAAAGTCTTTAACGATTAAAAAATAGGCCGGATAGCCCATCTGATTAATTATCTTAAGCTCATGTTCAGCCCTCTCTTTTACTTCTTTTGTCAGTTCACTATATTTCTCCTCTAACCCCTGATAAGTCAACTTTTTTAAATATGATTCCACACTCTCCTCAGCTGGCACTGCATAATGAGGTAATAATGTCTTATCAAAATCTAATTCTACATTACACCGCTGGGCTATTTCTACTGTATTGGTAATTGCCTCAGGATATTCGCTAAATAACTCTCTCATCTCTGACCCAGATTTAAAATAAAATTCATCATTGGGAAATCGCATTCTATCTTCATCACTTTTTATCTTCCCAGTCTGAATACATAATAAAATATCATGTAAATTTGAATCCTCTTGTTTTAAATAATGAGCATCATTTGTAGCCACCAGCTTAACATCTAACTCCTGCGACAGATTAACTAATTGCTGGTTAACAATTTTTTGTTCTTTTAACCCATGGTCTTGTAACTCAAAGAAAAAGTTATCACGCCCAAAAATATTTAAATAATTCTTTGTTAGCTCTTTTGCCTGTTCTAATTGCTGATCAGTAATTAAAGTAGCAATCTCACCTGCTAAACAAGCGCTTAAAGCAATTAAACCTTCATGATTATCGGCTAATAATTCCCGATCAATCCTTGGTTTATAATAAAACCCATCTAAATATGCTTTAGAAACCAACTTTAATAAATTCCTATAACCTTGATTATTTTCGGCTAATAAGACCAAATGATTCTGCTTCCTTTTTCTTTTATTCCGCTGACGATGGTTATCGCTAACATAGACCTCACAGCCAATAATTGGCTTAACTCCTGCTTGTTTAGCAGCTTTATAGAACTTAATTATCCCATGCATTGAGCCATGATCTGTCACAGCTACTGCTGGCATATTAAATTCCTTGGCCCGGCTTACTAAATCTTCTATTCTAATTGCACCATCAAGCAGACTATACTCTGTATGTAAATGTAGATGGACAAATTGATCCATCATACTTCCTCCTCTCCTAATAATATAATTAGGCAAAAAGTAGTTATTTCCTTGTTTTAATCTACTATTGACTAAATTAATAAAAGCTACCCCGAGGGGTAGCTTTTATTAATTGTTATTTTTTAATTTATTTAGTTAACAATTTTAGTTTGAATCTCTTTTTCCTCTTCTTCACGTAAAGTATCATCAGACATATCTTTACCATCTTCACTCTCTTCTGCAGTCTGACCTTCTAAAACGTGGATATCCCACAATTGATGGTTAGCTCGAGCCCAAGAATCTTGTAAGATTCTATCAGAACTGCCCCACCAATCATCTTGTTCACCAGTTAATACATAATCAGTTGCTTTATTCTGTAAAACATAACTTCCATTTACATCAACAACTCGCCACTTCTGATGCTCTGCTCCTGTATAATCTCTTTCTTCAACTATCCCTCTGTCATAACTGTTAATGTCAAGAGCATTACCACTCTCTACGTTTACGAAAGAATAGACACCATCACCATGATGCTTAGCATTCCACATCTGAGCTTCTGCTTGCTGCCAACTTCTCTCTCGAATATAAACATTAGTTGACCACCAGCTACTTTCTTCTACTCTAGATACTACATCTCCAGTATCATTAGATTGAATTGCTACAATCATATCTTCTGGTTCTGGATCTTCTGGATCCTCAGGCTCCTCTGGGTCCTCAGGGTCTTCAGGGTCCTCAGGATCTTCAGGAATATCACCTAATTCTTCTAAAGCAGTTGCTGCATCAACAATTCCTGCCCCATATTGGTTTTCTGGGCCAGCATCTTGTGCTGTATCTACCATTACATCCCAAACTTCATCAGCCGAAAGATCTCCATCAGCTGCTCTTATTAAACCTGCTACACCTGCAACATGTGGTGACGCCATTGAAGTTCCAGCTAGTGAATCATAATTATTGTTCGGATAAGTACTATAGATATCTTCACCCGGTGCTACAATATCTAAACCAGATCCATAATTAGAAAATCTAGATCTATTTCTGTTTCTATCAACTGAACCAACTGAAATAGCATATTCATAGCCTGATGGATAAGAAACAGAACCTTGCCCATCATTCCCTGAAGCTGCTACTACAACTGTACCTCCAGCATGAGCAGTCTCTACTGCATCAGCCATTGCTTGTGAATAACCGCCACCACCAAGTGACATATTCATTACATCTGCACCAACATCTGCTGCATGTAAAATACCTCTTTGAATAGCATCTAATGATCCTCCACCTTGAGCACCTAAAACTTTAACATCAATTAAAGTAGCCTCTTGCATTACACCAGATACATTATTATAACTAGCAACTGTACCTGCTACATGTGTTCCATGACCTTGGCGATCACCTAATCCTTCACCAGTAAAGTCTCTGCTTGCATTTCTATCTACTAAATTTGCTAAATCTTGATGATTATAGTCAATACCTGTATCTAAAACTGCAACGCTAACTTCGCTTGAGCCTGTAGTAGTATCCCAAGCTTCAGGAGCATTTACCATATTATAATGCCACTCTTGTCTACGATCCATATTTCCTACTGTTTCATATTTATAATTAGGTTCGATATATTTTATTTCTTCACCTTGTTCAGCTAAAACTTCTTTTAATTCAGCTTTTCTTTCTGCAAAATTACTGGCATCTTCTTCTCCAGTATAACTTACTGTATGGATATAGCCCATCTTTTCTACTATTCCTTCAGTTAACTCTGGACTAAATGCTTCGGCTTCACCCGAAGATTCTAATAAAGAAGATCCAACTGCAAAATCACTTGATTCTGACAAAGTATTAGCCTGTTCACTCGAAACATCCTCTGCCACAGCCTGAATATTTTCTAAACTAACACCTTCAGCTAAACCTTGATCTTCCAAAGCAACAATTAAATTGTCATCGTATACTTCTGCATCTACCTCTACACCTTCTTCTGCTTCTTCTCCAATATCCTCTTCAACTTGATTTGAACAACCAATTACCAGCGTAAAACTCATAAGTACTACTAACAACAAAACCCCAATTCGTCTCATTCTTTAACTCCCCCTTATTTTTATTTTAAAACAATATTATAAACTAATTATAAAAAATTTATTCGCCAATAAGAAAAAGAGATAATTAATTACTTATCTCTTCGGTAATTCAGCCATCTACATTAGCCATATCTACTAACATAGATCTGTAATTTTGCACACTACCTTTACAGATAGTTTGCCCTTTCGGATTTAATTTTTAGTTAATTATAGTATCTTATATTCATATAATACATATTTTTTACTTTGTTGTCAAGAAAAAGTTTAGTTTTTATTTTCTTTAAAGCAAAATAGAACTATCCATATATAAATAACTCTAATTACTTTTAGACCAACCCAGCAATTTGCTTGGACAAATTATATTAAGATATAATTAGATAATAAAATAATTATTTCTTTGCCTTAATATGTTGTTAGTTATAAATAATAAAAGCCACCCCATTCGGGGCAGCTTTTATTATTTATAAATCTATTTATTTAACTTCAGCTTCTAGTTCTTCAGCTTGATTACCAAAAGTAGTGGCAGACATATCTTCAAGAGCTGCACTCTCTCCTTCTAGAACATGGATATCCCATTCTTGGTTGCTAGTTCCAGCCCAATCTTCCTGTAATATTCTATCAGAACTGTCCCACCAACTACCTTGTTCACCACTTAATACATAATCAGTTGCTTTATTCTGTAAAGCATAACTTCCGTTTACATCAACAACTCGCCATTGCTGATTTTTTTCTTCTGTATAGTCATCTTCTACAACTATATCTCCACTTTGATAGCTATTAATATCAAGAGCATTACCACTTTCTACGTTTACGAAAGAATATACTCCATCGCCATGATGCTTTGCATCCCACATCTGAGCTTCTGATTCTTGCCAACCTCGTTCACGAATATATACGTTAGTTGACCACCAACTACTCTCTTCAATTCTAGATACTACATCTCCAGTATCATTAGATTGGATTGCAACAACCAAATCTTCTGGTTCTGGATCTTCTGGGTCTTCAGGATCTTCAGGATCTTCTGGATCATCATCGTCATCATCGTCATCATCGTCGTCATCGTCGTCATCGTCGTCATCATCACCATCATCAGGTATATCTTCTAAAGCTTCTTCTGCATCAACAATCCCTGCTCCATATTGATTTTCTGGGCCAGCATCTTGTGCTGTATCTACCATTGCATCCCATACCTCATCAGCCGAAAGGTCTCCATTTGCTGCTCTTAGTAATCCAGCTACACCAGCAACATGTGGTGATGCCATTGAAGTTCCAGCTAGTGAATCATAACCATTGTTAGGATAAGTACTATAGATATCTTCACCCGGTGCTACAATATCTAAGCCATCTCCATAATTAGAAAAGTTAGATCTATTTCTATTTTGATCAACTGAACCAACTGAAATAGCATATTCATAACCTGATGGGTAAGAAACTGAGCCTTGCCCATCATTTCCAGATGCTGCTACTACAACTGTTCCTCCTTCATGAGCAGTCTCTACTGCATCAGCCATTGATTGCGAATAACCGCCACCACCAAGTGACATATTCATTACATCTGCACCTACATCTGCTGCATATAAAATACCTTGTTGGATATCATCCATTGACCCTCCACCTTGAGCACCTAAAACCTTAACATCAATTAAATTAGCCTCTTGCATTACACCAGATACATTATTATAACTAGCAACTGTACCTGCTACGTGTGTTCCATGACCTTGGTCATCACCTAGTCCTTCGCCAGTGAAGTCTTCACTTGCATCTCTATCTACTAAATCTGCTAAGTCTTGATGATTATAGTCAATACCTGTATCTAAAACTGCAACGCTAACTTCGCTTGAGCCTTTAGTAGTATCCCAAGCTTCAGGAGCATTTACCATATTATAATGCCATTCCTGTCTATCATCCATATCTCCTACTGCTTCATATTTATAATTAGGCTCAATATATCTTACACTCTCATCTTGTTCAACTAAAACATTTTCTAATTTTGCTTTAATCTCTTCAAGCTCATCAGAAAAATCTTCGTAATCACCTTCATAACTTACTGTATGGATATAACCCATTTTTTCTACTATTCCTTCAGTTAACTCTGGGCTAAATGCTTCAGCTTCATCAGAAGATTCCAATAAAGAAGACTCAACTTCAAAATCACTTGATCCTGACAAAACATCAGCCTGTTCACTAGAAACATCCTCTGCTACAGCTTGAATATTTTCTAGACCAACACCTTCAGCTAAACCTTGATCTTCTAAAGCAACAATTAACTCACCTTCTACTAATTCTGCTTCTGCATCTACCTCTACACCTTCTTCTGGTTCTTCCCCAATATCCTCTTCAACTTGATTTGAACAACCAATTACCAGCGTAAAACTCATAAGTACTACCAACAACAAAACGCCAATCTTTTTCATTTTTTAATCCCCCTTGTTTTTATTTGAATTGATATTATACCCTAAATTAATTATACGTGATATTTTGTCCAATAAAATCCTATCCCCCAATAAGAAAAAGAGATAAGTTAATACTTATCTCTTCGGTAATCCAGCCATCTATATCAGTAAATATTTACTAATATAGATCTGTGATTTTGCGTACTGTCTTTACAAACAGTTTGCCCTTTCGGATTTAGTTTTGCTAAAAATCTATACCCCAATAAGAAAAAGAGATAAGTCAATACTTATCTCTTCGGTAACCCAGCCATCTATATCAGTAAATATTTACTAATATAGATCTGTGATTTTGCGCACTGTCTTTACAAACAGTTTGCCCTTTCGGATTTAGTTTTGCTAAAAATCTATACCCCAATAAGAAAAAGAGATAAGTCAATACTTATCTCTTCGGTAATCCAGCCATCTATACCAGTAAATATTTACTAATATAGATCTGTGATTTTGCGCACTGTCTTTACAAACAGTTTGCCCTTTCAGATTTAGTTTTGGTAAATTATTAGATTAATTCAATAACTTATATTTAACTCAATAACTTAAACTTATATTTAACTCAATAACTTATATAATAATAATACATAATTATTACTATCTTGTCAAGAAAATTTTTAATTTTTTATAAGAAAGTTTATTATTCAGTAATTATCAGCTTAGTTTTAAATAAAATTCATTGGCCAACTTTTTAATACCAAGATTAACTTTTGATTGTTATTATCATAGATACATAATGTTATAAACTAAAACATAAAATTAAATTATATCTAAAAATTATAGCAGGCAGGTGATAATCGTAGCTTTATCCTCCACTTAAAGTCGAAATAAAGTTAAACTGGAGTTTAGTAGCTACAAAATTAATGAAAAGATTACTGATAGTTTTTTTTACTGCTTTAGGTGTTGTTTTAGGCGGTTCAATTGTAGGCAGTCTCGGAGCAACAATCGTTGGTGAATCACCAGTGAAAATTATGGGCCAACTATCTCAAGAACTTAAATTATGGGCAGTAATTACTGCATTAGGGGGAACATTTACTACTTTAAGAGTTATTGAAGGTGGAGTTTTTGAAGGTAAAATAAGTCTATTAGTTAAACAATTTATTTTATTAACTGCAGCTTTTTTAGGAGCACAATTAGGATTATGGCTAATCGCAATTTTAACTGGGGGCGATTGAGTTGGCTATTAATTTTTTAACCTTGACCAAAAAAGAACTTTTAAGACTTTTAGCAAGCTTTATCTTAGGAATAATTATTGGAGCAATAAGTCTTAATTTAATCGTTGGCCCGCAATTAGATAAGCTTTTATTTGAAAATAAGGAATTAACAAAACAGGCTAAAGAACAGAAAGAGCGTTTATCTAAATTAGAGGAAAGTTTAGCCAAAGAAGAGAATGAAGTCATTAAAAATTTAGAGATTAAATTTGATTCAGAAGTCGACAAACATATCAGACAACAACTTGAAGAAAAGGTCTTTACAATTGTTAAAGATTTAATTGGCAAAGAACTAAAAAAAATAGATCCAGAACCATTAATCAGGGCTCTGGACCAAAGAATAATTAAAATAGATGATTCAGAATATAAGCTAGATCTAAACTGGTTTATTTTCCAACAAGAAACAATTATTTATTTTGAAATCATAGATTGAGATTTTTATCCTTGCTTAACCAGCTTAGCCATCCTAGTTAAAGCAGCTTCAATTTGAGTTTCAGATGAAGCATAAGATAATCTTAAATAACCTGCTTTACCAAAATAAGAACCAGGTACAGTAGCTACTCCTGCCTCTTCTAATAATAAATTGGCTAAAGATTGATCATCGCTTACTTTTTCTCCAGCAATTTCTTCTCCGATTAAGCCTTTAGCATTAACAAATAAATAAAAAGCCCCTTTAGGTAGTTTTGCTTTTAAACCCGGAATCTGATTAATCTTTTCAGTAATCAAATTTCTTCTCTGCTTAAATTCTTCCACCATATTTAAAGTTGGCTCTTGTGAACCAGCTAAAGCTTCTTTAGCTGCCATTTGAGCAATTGAATTAGCATTTGATGTACTATGACTCTGTAACCGACTCATAGCTTCAACTACTTCTTTTGGCCCGGCAGCATAACCAATTCGCCAGCCTGTCATCGCATAAGCCTTAGAGACTCCATTAATTACTATAGTCTGATCTTTAATCTCGTCATTCAGGCTTGCTATACTAACGAAATCACCTTCATAACTTATCTTACCATATATATCATCAGCAATAACAATAATATCATTTTCAACTGCTATTTCAGCAATCTTTATTAACTCATCACGCTGATATACAGCTCCGGTTGGATTATTGGGACTGTTTAAAATAAGTGCTTTAGTATTCTCATTAATTGCTACTGCGAAATCTTTGGCGGTCAGTTTGAAATTATTACTTTCTTTAGTTTCTACAGCATTAATTCTACCTCCGGCAAATTTAATCTGTTCAGGATAGCTGACCCAATAAGGAGCAGGTAAAATAACTTCATCTCCTTTATCCACAATTGCTTGTATCGCATTAAATAAAGAATGTTTGGCCCCATTTGAAACAATTATATTATCACTCTTATACTCAATATCAACCTCACGCTTTAGATAAGCAGAAATAGTCTCACGTAAGTCTTTTAAGCCTTCATTATCTGTATATGTAGTAATTCCAGCTTCAATTGCTTTGCAACCGGCCTGTTTAATATGTCTTGGAGTCTCAAAATCTGGCTCCCCAGCTCCTAAACTAATTATATCGTTACCCGCTTTTTTTAATTTATTAGCCTTGGCTGTAATCCCTAATGTAGGGGAACCATTAATCTCTTCAATCTGAGCTGATAGCTCCATATATTAAATCTCCTTTCCTAAATATATTAATTAGCAACTATTAATTGTTTATTTATCTAAAACTTAGATTATAATAAAGAGCTTAAATTGTCAATAATATTTTTATAAACTTTTGCTTAAATTTAGAATTAAAGCTTTATTACTATATAGTTTAGCTTTAAGATTTTTTTAGCCACAGATCAAAAGCGGGAGACGCAGATTTTCGCAGCACCCTGAAGGAGACGCTTTCCGTCGACTGAGGAAGTAGTCTTGGGCTGATAAATACAAAAGCACGCTGATTAAAACCATTAAAAAATAAATTTAATTTTTAGCTCTTAATTCTAATCTGCTTTAATCTTTTTTGATCTGCGTTAATCTGCGTAAAAAGCTTTTGCTTTTGACCTTGATTTTGAATTTAAGGTTTCTATTTAGAAAAGTGCAACTATATAGTAATATTGTGAAACTATATTTTTCAAGTTTTAAAAAATAAAAAAAGACACCTACTAAGTGTCTTATAATTTTTCCATTTTTCTTTCACGTTGATTGAAAGTAGCAATTTCTTCATAGCCAATATCTAATAATAATTGCTTTACTTTAGCTAAATCCTCACCAACTCTTTTATAATGATGAGCATCAGAACCTAACGTAACTTTAATCCCTAACTTATGAGCCTCTTTTAAAATCTCAGCAGTAGGATATAACTCACCAACAGGCTTATTTAAGCCATTAGTATTTACTTCGATTACAATATTATTTTCTGCAATAGTCTCTAAAGCAGGAATAGCATACTTTAATCCCCCAGCTTCAGGCTTATAGTTAAAAATTTTGATTAAATCAAGATGTCCTATAATATCGAATAAGCCAGACTCTGCTGCTTGGGCTACATAAGAATAATACTTTTGATATAATTTATCAATTTCCCATTTTTTGTACTCATCCTTATATTTAGGATGATCAAACATCCAATCATCTATATAATGTAATGAACCAATTATATAATCAAACTCAAACTCTGCTAAAAAATCTGCAATCTCTTCCTCTCCCCCAGGAGTAAAGTCCATTTCAATACCTTTATTAATCTCTATTTCTGGATAATCTTCTGCCACTTGCTCAATCATAGCAAAATCAAATTTATTATAATAACGATTATGATCACTAAATCCCATCTTTTCTATCCCCATCTTTTCAGCCTGTAATACAAATTCTTCAATATTTTCATATGTTGCTGCTCGAGCATCATGTCCTAATAAATGTATATGATAATCAACTAACATTTTATCACCTCTAGTCATTAACTATTTTAACTTTCACTTTTCTCACTCTTGGCCCGTCAAATTCAGTCAAGAAAATCCCCTGCCAAGTTCCTAATAATAATTTCCCACCATCTATAATTACTTTTTCTGAACTACCAATTAGACTACTTTTAATATGAGCTGCTGAATTTCCTTCGCGATGCCTGTAATTATCGTGCCAAGGAATTAAATCATCTAACTTATATTCCATATCTTGGCAAACATCAGGGTCAGCACTTTCATTAATTGTTACTGCTGCAGTAGTATGAGGGATAAAGATAATACAACAACCATTTTGAGCATTCTGTTCTTTAATTATTTTTTCCACCTTAGAAGTTATATCAATAAATTGAGTTCTTTTATTGCTTTCAACTTTAAACTCAACTAGCATAATATCCACCTCTTTTATTCAATATTAATCACTAAAAAACCACACAAAAAAATAACCCCTCCTAAAATTATTAAGAGGGTATTATTCTTTACACTCGTTACAATAACCAAAAAATTCACAACGGTGCTTGCTGATTTCTCCTGGAATCACTTCTTCTACTCTATTCTCCAAGTCTTTTTCAACTTCAATTTCAACATCTAATACTTTATTACACTCTAAACATCTGAAATGATAATGCTCTACAGGATTGCCATCAAACCTACTTTGGTCACTACTATAATTAAGCTCAATTATTTCTCCCATTTCTTTTAATACATTCAAATTTCGATAAATAGTACCTAAACTAACGTTGGGTATCTCTTTTTTCACTTGTTCATAAACCCAATCAGCAGTTGGATGGACAGTGGTACTCTTTAAAACTTCTAGAATCTTTTTTCTTTGCTTAGTCATCCTTCTTTTTGGTTGCTTATCCATAGCACTCATCCTTTTTATATTGATAATAATTATTATTTATTATAGTTTACCATTATTTAGCCTAAAAGTCAATCATGGCATTTTTATTATACTATAAGAAAACTTTTTTGTAAATAATTCGACTTTTTGAATTCAGAATGATATAATTTGTAAAAGCAAAAAGAGATAGCTTTTAAGTAGTAATATTTCTAGGAGGTGACATTAATGAAAGAAAAAGTTGAGGCTGTTTTAGATCAGGTTAGACCATCGCTTCAAGCTGATGGAGGAGATGTAGAACTTATTGCTGTTAATGATGGAGTTGTAGAAGTTGAATTACAAGGTGCTTGTGCTGGATGTCCAATGTCAGAAATGACATTGAAAATGGGGATTGAGAAAGAATTAAAAAAACAAATTCCAGAAATTAAAGAAGTAAAATCTGTCTAAATAGATTAGAACATGGGGGACTATTATAGTACCCCCATTTTTAATTCTCTAAATAAATTTATGAAATTTTATAAATCATCTTGACAATATAACAAAAATAACTTATAATTGAGAATGCTGAGTCAAAACGGAGCATGGCGCAGTTTGGTAGCGCACCTGGTTTGGGACCAGGGGGTCGCAGGTTCAAATCCTGCTGCTCCGACCATTTAAATAAATTCGCGCCTGTAGCTCAACTGGATA